>OLSX01000432.1_pt1 | contig 42369 bp, 30 predicted proteins | sample 1673141 | NCBI WGS metagenome assembly OLSX01 (sample SAMEA3136759, study PRJEB25190) | human gut metagenome | biome: human gut; feature: human-associated habitat; material: faeces | place: Austria | collected 2013 | reverse complement strand
TTGCATGTGTTAAGCACGCCGCCAGCGTTCATCCTGAGCCAGGATCAAACTCTCATAAAAAGTGTCTGATTCCAGCCAGTTAAACTAACTAGCTAAAATACAATCCGTTCATCATTTTCATGATGTACTGTTTTAAAGGATGCATCTGTTTAAGATGCTGTTCGTTGAATAATTCTTAAAGAATTTTCAGGGTTGTTTTACTGTTCAGTTATCAGTGTTCAATATGCTTAAAGCCGCATGTCTGCTGGCCTGTAAGTCATTTGTTTTGTGTGTCGCTCGCGGCGACTTGATTATAATATCACCTGAGGTTATATATGTCAACACCTTTTTTTGATTTTTTTTAACTTTTTTTGACTTTTTTGTAATTAACAGGTCAGACTACAATATCTAGTGCCTCTATTAAGGTAAAAGCACTAGATACCAAAACAAAAACACTAGATATTTCAGACTGCCAATTACATAATTTTTCAAAATTATGCATTTATATTTAATTAAACAATTCAAATTCAATTCATTTTTAATGTAATCTTAAATGTTATTAACTATTTAAGACCAATTGCACCTCTTGCCTCATCTGTTATTTCTCTTTGATATGCAATTTCATTTTCAATATTTCTTGCAACCTCATTGGCTGCATATGCTGCATCAACAACTTTATGAAGCACCTGTCCTACAGAATCTGCTTTATGTTTTTGGGCAACTGCATTGTCATATACATTTGTCATGGCATCAACTGTCTCACTAACTGAAGTCTGAACCTGTGCTATGGTATCAGTTATTTCTTTTGATGATTTTGCTGACTGTGCTGCAAGATTACGTACTTCACTTGCCACTACAGCAAATCCCCTTCCATGTTCCCCTGCTCTTGCTGCTTCTATAGATGCATTAAGAGACAGTATGTTTGTTTTATTGGAAATGTTGCTTATAACTGCTGCAAATTCTTCTATTTTGCCGGATAATTCTTTTAACTCATTGATTCTACCAGATGTCTCGGATACTATTTTGTTGAGATTATCTATCATTTCAAGTATTTCTTCGACACTGCCTATACTCTCTTTTACAAGATTAAGTGAAGTATCAGACGAATTAATCACGTCAAATGCATTTTTTTCAAGCTGTTCCTGTGAATTATCTAATCCTTCAAGTATGTTTGTCAGATTTTTTATCATTTCAGTATTGTCATTCTGATTTTCCACAAAAGCCCCTCCTTTGTCTTTCCATAAACTAAATATCGTTCTTATATCAGCTTAACCGCATCTTTAACACTGCTAATACCTATAAGATTTATTTTATCAGTTTTCTTAATATTTTTCAAGCACACCTGCGGAAGTATACAATTTCCAAACCCAAGCTTAACTGCCTCATTTATTCTTATCTGCGGCTGGCTTACAGCACGGACTTCTCCTGCAAGTCCTACTTCGCCGAAAACAATCGTATTTTCCATCATCGGCCGGTTCCTGAAACTGCTGACAAGTGCCATCACTATCCCCAGATCCATGGCAGGTTCATTTACCTTCATTCCACCTGCTATATTCACATATGCATCGCTTCCTGAAAGATGAATCCCTGCCCTTTTTTCAAGTACTGCCATAAGAAGATTCACACGGTTGTAATCAGCCCCCGCAGCTGTTCTTCTTGGCATTCCAAATTTAGAATCACAAACCAGTGCCTGTATTTCCACAAGAATCGGTCTAGTTCCTTCAAGAAGGCACACAACAACAGAGCCGGACGCTTCCTCTGGTCTTCCCGTAAGCATATATTCAGATGGATTGGCAACTTCAGCAAGCCCTTCCTGACGCATTTCAAATACGCCTATTTCATTAGTTGAACCAAATCTGTTCTTTACGCTTCGTAAAATCCTGTATGCGGCATTTTTATCGCCCTCAAAGTATAAAACTGTATCAACCATATGTTCAAGCATTCTGGGTCCTGCTACAACGCCTTCTTTTGTCACATGTCCAACAATAAATATTGAAATATTAAGACCTTTTGCAAGCTGCATAAGAACAGCTGTTGTCTCTCTTACCTGTGAGACGCTGCCCGGTGCAGCACCAACCTCTTCACGGTACATTGTCTGTATTGAATCAATCACAACAATCTGTGGTTTCACATTCTCAAGGACATTCTCTATTGTGTCAAGACTTGTTTCACAAAGCACCATAAGATTATCAGAAGCTTCGCCCACTCTCTGTGCTCTAAGTTTTATCTGACCAAGTGACTCTTCTCCCGAAATGTATAATACGCTGTTACCATTTTTTGCAAGATTGTAACACATCTGTAATAGTAATGTGGATTTTCCTATTCCGGGATCACCTCCGACAAGAACAAGCGAGCCTTCCACTATTCCTCCGCCAAGAACCCTGTCAAGTTCACATATATCTGTTTTTATTCTGTCAGTATCAGCTGCAGTAACCGATGACAGGCGAACAGGGGCAGCCTTTTTTACCCCTGCTGTTTCATGATATTTTGCATTAACATTTACAATACCTTTAACATTTTTTTCTTTTACCACCGGCTCTTCAACAAATGTATTCCACGCCTTGCATGCCGGACACTGCCCGAACCATTTAGCAGACTCATATCCACATTCTTTACAAAAAAAAGCTGTATTCTTTGCCTTTGCCATATATCCCCCTAAAAAAGGCTGCCACAACATATAAATGTGTAGCAGCCCTGTAAAATCAAAATACTTTTAATTATAATCAAGCCTTCTTAATATCTACTTTAACAGGCTTCTCACCATCAAATTCAACTGAAAGAACAAGCTTACCACCCATATTAGTAGCCACTGTTCCTGCATCTTTATCGTTAATTCTGATATCATATGATGTACCTTCTTCAAGGCCTAATGTAATCTGTGCATCCTCATTACCTTCTACCATAAATGATACACTTGTATCTGTTGCCTTAAAATCATTAACAGCTGTACCCGGAACAGATTCATATACAAAAGAGCCGTTCTTCTCAAGCTTTGTGATTTCGTTAAATGTCTTAACTTTGTATGTATCTCCACAATGTTCGAAATCTGGCAGCTTTGACTTGGTATCCAACTTATAATTACCAAAACTGATTGCTCCATCCGCTTCTGAACGAATCAATTCATTTACTACTGGCATATTATTATCCTCCTATATGTTACGATATGTATGTACTGATTATACAATAAACTGACAAAAAGCGCCAGCAATTTGTCAGTTGTTTATTGTTTATTTATTAATTTATTTATTCATTCCTCTCTTGAGAGTAAAGTTAAGCTTATTGTCCTTTACAGTTATCTTCACTTTATTGCCAGCGTGGACTTTTCCCATAAGAATCCGCTCTGCAAGAACATCTTCAACCTCATTCTGGATTGTACGGCGTAATGGTCTTGCACCATATTTAGAATCATAACCCTTATCAACAAGCCACTGTCTAGCTGCATCATCAAGCTCTATTGATAATTTCATCTGTTCCATAATACGCTTATTGACATTGGCAATCATTATATCGACAATCTGTGCTATCTGCTCTTTTCCAAGAACATGGAATACAACTATATCATCTATTCGGTTAATGAATTCTGGCTTGAATATTCTCTTAACCTCGTCCATAACCTTGCCCTTCATCTCCTCATGATTCTGCTGCTCAGTCATTCCTGACGAGAATCCCAGTGATTTAGGTGATACAATATTTTCAGCTCCAGCATTGCTAGTCATTATAATTATAGTATTCTTGAAATCTATAACCCTGCCTGTTGAATCAGTGATATGCCCGTCGTCAAGCACCTGTAAAAGTACATTAAATACATCCGGGTGGGCTTTCTCAACTTCATCAAAAAGAATTACAGAGTATGGATTTCTTCTTACTTTCTCACTAAGCTGTCCTCCCTCATCATATCCTACATATCCTGGAGGTGAACCTATAAGCTTTGACACTGTATGCTTCTCCATAAATTCTGACATATCAACTCTTATAAGAGAATTCTCTGTACCAAACATTGCATCTGCCAGTGCCTTTGAAAGTTCTGTTTTTCCAACACCTGTAGGTCCTAAGAAAAGGAATGAGCCAATTGGTCTGTCAGGATCTTTAAGTCCCACTCTTCCTCTTCGTATTGCCTTAGCAACAGCTGCAACAGCCTCGTCCTGTCCTATAACCCTGTTGTGTAAAGTTTCTTCCAGTTTCATAAGACGCTCAGACTCTGCCTGTGCAATTCTCTGTACAGGAATCTTTGTCCATGTCGATACAACAGAAGCAATCTCATCTTCATCGACAATAAGATTATTCTTATTGATACTATCCTGCCACTGCTTTGTCATCTTTTCAAGCTGTTCTTTTTTCTTTAACTGTTTCTTCTTAATTTCACCAGCCTGCTCATAAGCTTCTGACTTTATTGCTTCTTCCTTATCCTTGGTAAGCTGTTCTATCTGTGCCTCTAATGTCTTAATCTCATCAGGCATTACATATGCATCAAGCCTTGTCTTAGAAGATGCTTCATCAATAAGATCAATAGCCTTATCAGGAAGGAATCTGTCATTGATATATCTCTTAGATAACTTAACAGCTGCAACTACTGCCTCATCTGTAATTGTAACATGATGATGCTCTTCATACCTGCCCTTAAGGCCTCTTAATATCTGAATTGCCTCTTCTGCCGTAGGTTCTTCAACCTTAACAGGCTGGAATCTTCTCTCAAGAGCAGCATCCTTCTCAATATGTTTTCTATACTCCTCAAGAGTTGTAGCACCAATAAGCTGGATTTCTCCTCTTGCAAGGGATGGCTTTAATATATTAGACGCATCTATTGCTCCCTCTGCTCCTCCAGCACCTATTATTGTGTGAATCTCATCCAGAAAAAGTAATACATTTCCAGCATTTTTAACCTCTGCTATTACCTTCTTGATTCTTTCCTCAAATTCACCCCTGTACTTAGAACCGGCAACCATACCTGACAAATCTAATGTCAGAAGACGCTTGTCCTTAATTGTCTCAGGCACATTTCCTTCAACTATTCTGGCTGCAAGTCCTTCTGCTATGGCAGTCTTACCAACTCCCGGTTCACCTATAAGGCAAGGATTATTCTTAGTTCTTCTGCTCAATATCTGAATAACCCTCTGAATCTCTTCTTCCCTGCCAATAACAGGGTCCAATCTGCCTTCTCTTGCCATCTGTGTAAGATCCCTGCTGTACTGGTCGAGAGTTGCTGTGCTTTTTTTATCATTTCCTCTTGGTCTTCCATTCTGGAAATCTTCTTTAACCCTGCCGGCATCTTCTCCCATAGCCATAAGAAGATCAACATACATCTTCTTGACAGGAACCCCTATAGTATTAAGAAGCCTTGAAGCTACGCTGTCTGTTTCTTTTATTATTGCTATTAAAATGTGTTCTGTTCCTATAAGCTCTGACTTAAATCTTGCTGCCTCTCTTGCTGCATTATCGAGTATATGTCTAACCCTTGGAGTATATCCTGATGGTTCTTTGACATTAACTACACTATCTGGTGCTATAAGCTGGCACACAAGATTAATTATCTTCTCATCCGTAATATCATTGCTAAGAAGAACTGAAGATGCAAGTCCGCCCTCCGCTTTGATAAGTCCTATAAGAAGATGCTCTGAACCTATATAACCATGACCTAACATAGCCGCTGTATCTGCCGCATAATTAAGTGCCTCCTGCGCTTTGCTGGTAAATCTGCTCTGCATATCTATAACCCTTTCTATGATTGATTTCGTAAATATCTGTTAATGTATTGTTGGAAGATGTTCTCTTATAAAATCAGCTCGTGACACTTCCAGTTCCTCTTCATTCATATCCTTGTTAGAAATCATAAGAAGATTTGCCGGATGAATTCCAATCATAAGCTGATATATATTACTCTCATCAAATCCGTCAGCCTTAATAAGCCCTGATGCAAGTCCGAATCTTATCTGGGAAAGCAGCAGTTCTCCATCATTAAGTGTAACCTTTCTGGCATATTTTAACACACCATATGACCTGTACACCATATCAAGTGCTGTCATTTTTCTTTTTGTAATATACTGCTTCCTGTAATTTCTTTCCTGTGCAATAATCTGTTCTGCTATATTATCCAGATTGTCAATTATATCTTTCTCACTCTTTCCAAGTGTTACCAGATTAGTAAGCTGGTATATATCACCTAAAGCTCTGTTATTGTCACCCTCCATTGCTTTTAGCACAAGTCCGAATCTTCCAACCTCAGGAATCAGCCCTGATATTTTATCATTTCCTGCAAGTGCTGGCAAATGTAGCATATAACTTGCTCTCATTCCTGTACCTGCATTAGATGGAAGGGTTGTAAGATAGCCAAACTTCTGATCATACGAATAGTCAAGTACATCTCCGATAACATCATCCATCTTATCAGCCAGTGTATACGCTTTCTGCATATTCATTCCGGCAGCAAATGCCTGTATTCTTATATGATCCTCTTCATTAATCATTATTGACACATCTTCATCAGGTGCAACAAATCCTGCTGCGTAATCCTGCTTTTCAAGATACGGACTTATAACATGTCTCTCCCTCATGCCCATCTTCTGATAAGCATCAAGATAGTCAAAATTATATGAATTATAACCGCTTATTGGCGATATTGTCTTTAACTGGTCAGTAACATTTTTAACCAGCTTTTTAGCATCTGTGTCTGACATCTTGTAAGAAAAATTATATCCATTAATATTACGGGCAAGCCTTACTCTGCTTGATATAACAACATCAGAGTTATTGCCGCCCTCTTCAAACCATCTAAGCATCGTGACCGCCTCCCTGTGTTGAATCATCCGTATTATCCATTTTCTTTAACTGGTGAATCATGTCCCTTAATCTGGCTGCCTCTTCATAATTCTCTATCTCAACAGCCTCTCTTAACTTTATCCCCAGTTTCCTGATACGGCTTTCATAATCATCATTTTCATCCTGCATGACTGGCAGAGTATCTGTCTCATTATTTTCATCAGACAGCCCTGAGTATTTCTTATATATCTTTCCCCTATGAACTGAATCTCCATGCAGTCTTTTCATATTATCCTCAATAAGAGGTCCGAAGACCCCATAGCACTCAGCACAACCAAATTTACCAACCATAGTAAATTCATCAAATGTCATTCCACAGCCTGGGCATCTGATATGCATCATAGGTCCGTCTTCCACCTGGGCTGAATTACCAGCCAGCAGACCCGTCAGAAGCCTTACAAATGGAAACTCCGCATCTGAACTGTCTGACATTCCTGCAAAATTAAGCCTTCTTGCACAATCCATGCATATATGGTGTTCCTTCTTAACTCCGTTAATTATTTCTGTATAATGAATTGAAGCTTCATTCTGATGACAATTCTCACAAAGCATATTATTCCTTTCCAGTCAGGAATCACATTCCTGCTTTATTCAAATACTCTCATCTTAGTTAAAGCATAGTAAGGACCAAAATATGTTATTAATGCAACCATAAAGGCTATTACCAGTGCCAGAACATTAGATGATGTAAGTGTATACATTCCCTTATATGAAAGCCATGTGAACACGCCCATTATAAGTGCCGATATACCTGGTTTTGCAAATACACTTATATACGGCATCGTATAATCAATCTCCTGATATAAGGTTCTTAGATTAAGTATAAATATTAATATTGGAAATGTTGCATTACCTATAACCACTGCATATATTCCTAGTGCCGAGAACTTAAGAAGCACGAATACCAGCACAATATGAACAGCAAGTGATATAGATGAATGAATCATTGGTACATTTACACGGTCAATTCCCTGCAGTGCTGTACTTGTAACTGTAGAGAGTGTATAGAATACTACCGCAATCGCACCTATTTTTAACATCATTCCGCCCTGAGCGCTGTTATAGCGGGAAAATAACAGCTTTATTATAGGCTGACCTATAACAAACAGCCCTACAAATGATGGAACAGCAATAAACATGTTAGTCTTTAATGTCTTAGTAATCTTATCATATATAGAATCATAATCCCTGTCTGTAAATGATGCAACAACGCTAGGCAGCATCGAAGCAGACATTGCAGATGCAACCCCCTGTGGAATTCCTATAAGCAGGCTGTAGCTTGAACTGAAATTACCAAGATCCATAGATATGCTCTTAGTAATATCTCTTCCAACCATTATATTGCTAAACATTACATCGTCTATCAAAGCACTTATCTGATAAAATGTCTGTCCAAGTATAATTGGTATCATTGTATATATGATTATCTTACAAATCTGCCCTGTGCTCTGGTTCTCTGTATGTCTGTCTTTTCTTTTCAGTCTGTTAAATGTCGGTGTATATACCGCATACAAAAATCCCATGAATAAAACAGCCGTAAGTGCTCCCATCGCAGTACCAAGCGTACTTCCTGCCGCTCCATATGCAGCCACATCAGGTGATGAAGCAAATGCTTTCATCATTCCATATCCTGCTGCAATACTAACAATCGCATTAACAATCTGTTCAAGTATCTGCGATACCGCAGTTGGAATCATTGTACTCTGTCCCTGAAAGAATCCTCTTATAACCCCAAGAATTGCAACAAGGAATATTGTCGGTGCAAGAATCCTTAATGGAACCGCAAGTCCCGGAAGTCCTCCTCCATATATAACATTCTCTATAAATGAAGCGCCAAAAAATACAAGAAGTGCTGCGATACCTCCTGTACACACTGCAACCATTAAAGAACATCTTAATACTTTAGCAGCACTTTTATATCTTTTCTTTGTAAATCTTGCTGACACAAGCTTTGATACAGCCATTGGCAGTCCGTACGAAGACAACACAAGCATTATATTATATATGTTAAAAGCAGCTCCATATATACCATTGCCTTCACTTCCTATAATGTTAACTACAGGAATTCTGTAAAGCATGCCTATTATCCTGACAAGAATACCTGCAATTGCAAGAATACTTCCATGAACTATAAAATTACGTTTATTAGACTCCGACATATTCATCTCCAAATCTTATGTAATAATTGTTTTCGAATTAGATTTTACATCTTATATACAATAAAATCCATAAATTTTTTGTTAAAAAAGCCGTTCCAACCACATACGATTAGAACGGCTTATATTTTTATATTAATTAATTAAGAAATCAGCCAGCATCCATGTACCATTCTGTTTTACAAATGTATATGTAAGCGATGTTTTATATGTTGTATTACCTGTCTTGTAATCAACATAAAGGTCATAATAAACATCACATGAGAAACATTTGTCTGAATACTTTCTGAAATTAGTAATAGATTCATTGTTGAACTGATAAGTATATGACTTACCCCAAAGGTACGCCCATATAGCAGGAATATCACTGACATACTCAGCTGCAGTACCAACCATATAGCTTGAAAGCTTAGAAAGACTTCCCCTGTTGATAATATAAGCTCCATACTGTTCCGCTATTGTATATATCCTTGATTCCATACTTTTATACAATTCATCATCCGATGGATAGTAAATTGTATATCCTGTCTTCTTGTCATAATCAACTGTCAGATCTTTACCATTAAGCTTTGCTGTTATATCAGGCTTTGCTATAAGCTGTCCTACATCATACACATCATTAGTTGGTACCGTAACATAATCTGATACATGCAGACAAGGTGCAAACTTAACTTCTGACTCTGTCTTGTATGTATCAGTAACCTGTACTCCATTAATATAAACATCAGCACCTGTTGGAGCTGTTATTTTAACTTCTGCAAGGTTCTTTGTAAAATCTCCAAAAGAAATAGTTCCAAGAGTCCATTTATTAAATTTATGTGCATTCTTTCCTGCCGATTCAAGTTCAACCTTTGCTATCGGCGTATCACCTGCATATACTACATACACAGGAGTTTTTTCAGAATATTCACCAGCCTTTTTCTTATATGATACTGTACCGTCATTTAACCTATCTGTAAAATATGCTGCTATCGTATCATTCGTTTCAAACTCATTTACTTTCACGTCATTATCTGATAAAAGCTTTCCAATCCCATCAGGAGTAAACTGATTCACAATCTTATCCATTGTTCCTGATGGCATTCCCTCTTCATAATCTTTTAAAAGACTATGAAGCATAATTAATGTAATCACACCTGCCAGAAGAAGAATCCCGCAGTATATACATAAGAATTTTTTAAAATTTGAAAGCTTCTTTTTTCTTTTATTATTTCGTGGCATACTACTTTTCTCCTCCTTACTTAATTAAAAATGCTGTCGGACAGCTTCTTGGACCTGTTGGTGAATATGGTACATTTATTACTTCACCATCATAATACATCTGTGTTGATGTTCCACCATCCATTGTAGATGCATTTACAGCTCCATACTGTGCCATAATATCCTGTAGGTCTGAAAATGTAGCACCTATACTGTTAGGCTGTCTTCCATCTACTGCAAGAAGAAGAATCTTTCCATCTGCTGTCTGTCCTATGGCAGTTCTTGGATTAGTTCCCCCTGCAATACCAACAATATCCTGAGCCTCTCCATTAACAATAAGAAATGGACCAATATGATTGCTTATGCTTACGCAGTCTCTTATATTAAGTTCCTTTGCCTTTGCAGCATTCATATTACCAAGAACAAGCTTATTATCAAATGTAATTCCGGTAACATGAGATGTTCCACCATTATCATTAAGAATCTCTCCGTCTTTCATTACAAGGCCAATCGGCATTGCTGTATAAGTTGTTTCTCCATCAACAAATTCTCCGCCATTAACTCCTCCGATTGCATCATATCTCTTTGCAATATCTGCAACAACCATTCCATTTCCATTGGTAAATTCAGGAACTGTTCCCACAAATAATCTACTTGGATCTTTTACAATCATGAGTTTTCCAGAATATGTAGCACCCTTTACATCTACAATCTCAATATCAGGAGTTTCCGGATCCTGGGCTGCTGTATCAATATTTACAAGTCCCGCATCTGTTATCTCATCTGTATCTTTAATTGCGTTATTGGCCTTAATCTGGTCTATCTCATCCTGAGAGCAGAACCAGTTAGCAAGAAATCCTATTGCACTTGTCTCCTGTACAGAAAGTACAAACTGAATCTTTGCTGTCTTAGACGGTCCATACACAAGCATTGCCATAACAGCATACAGAAATATCACCAGAATAAGAATAGTTGACAAAAGTGTCGCACCGACTCTTCCTGCCCATACAAGAACTGGATTCTTCTTTTTATTTTTATTTCTTTTATTAGATGCGTTGCCACCTCGTGGCTTATCGTTACCATACGACTTTTTATCTTCATAGCTGTCATCTAAAACGTCAAATGGATCAAAATCATCAATATCTTCAAGTTCAAAATCATCAACGATATCTATATCGTCAATATTATTCTTTCTTTTTGCCACTATAACTTCCTCCTAAACCGTTACTTAAAAACCCATCTTTTCTGAATCTGATAACTTACAAAGAACAATGCAAGATCAATTATTATCTTGGCAATTCCTGAAAGCACAATGCTTAATGCCAGCAGCTTTGTAGCAATATACACCAAAGCATAAGAACAAGCAAGCTGACAGAACCATAAAATGTAATATCTTACCACCGTCTGTTTAAGACCGGACTGTGATTTAAATACTGCATTTCTGTTAAGCGAGAAATTAAAAACTGATGAAAGCACTCTTGCCGCTGCTGTACTTATGAATATTCTTAAGCTGACTGTAAGCCCTATAAGCACAAATTCAAGCACATTAAATATTATATTATCTATAGCCCACGAAGCAATAGAGCTTCCTACATATTTCATGCCTGTGCTTTTAAATAAATATTTAAATATCACTTTGTATATCTTAATTGAATCTTTGACAGGATTAAAATGTGATGATGAATTATCTTCTATGTACACAGTTTCTATCGATTCTTCCTGAAATCCAATATTATACTTTTTGAAAGCAAGCAGCATATTAGTCTCATACTCAAATCGTTCGCCTTCTACCTTGTCAAATGTCTCAAGGTACTTGTAAGGTATTGCTCTTAAGCCGGTCTGGGTGTCCGAAATATTCAATCTGCAAAGCACCTTAAACACTCCACTAGTCATATTATTACCAAATTTACTTCTTGCCGGTACATCATCACCAGTAAAATCCCTTACGCCTAAAACGACATTGCCTGTACTGACCATAGTTTCACTGCATTTCTTAATATCTTTGGCACGATGCTGATTATCACCATCTACTGTCACAACTCCATCAATATCTTTTCTATTCTCAAGGCAGAATTCAAATGCAGTCTTCAAGCCTCTTCCTTTTCCCTTGTTAACTTCATGTGTAAGAATTGTACATTCACTATGTGCTGCTACTTCATTAAAAGGAGCCATATGTTCCTCATCACTTCCATCATTAACAATAATGATGTCCTTAAAGCCTTCTTCAAGTAAAGCATCAACTACAGCTACAAGCTTATTATCAGGATTCAGTGACGGTATAATAACCGATACTTTCATAATATTCATCCCACTCTTTGCTAATATTTATAGTGCTTTTCCATTTAAACGCACCGTATTTAGAATATAATAATTTCCTAAAGATTGCAATAAAAATTTCATATACTGTGTAACAGGGTCATGCTGTAAGCCATAATATTGTATTGTAGATTAATTTTGGAGGACTTTTACATGAGTGATTTAGCAGCAACAAACTGCGGAGGATGCGGAGGATGTGGAGATAACTGCAATTCTATTGTATGGATTATCATTCTCCTTCTCCTCTTTGACGGAAATAACGGATGTGGATGCAACAATGGTTGTGGAAATGGTTGCAATTCCTTCTGGATTATAATTCTCCTCTTCTTCTGCTGTGGATGTGGCAATGGAACTAACTTCCTCAATGGCTTTGGTTGCGGATGCAACAGCGGATGTGGATGCAACAGTGGATGCGGATGCCAGTAATTATTTAATATGGGGCTGCCTTAAACGGCAGCCCTTATATATTAATTATTATTATGTCGATTCATTTAAACCAATAATAGCTTATGAGTGATAGTGTTGTAATTATTCCTACTTATAATGAAAAGGAGAATATCGAGAAGATTATCCGGGCCGTGTTCGGTCTGGAGAAAGACTTTGATATCCTTGTTATTGATGACGGAAGCCCCGACGGTACTGCTGCCATCGTGAAGGAACTGATGGCTGGCGAGTTTGCCTCCCGTCTCCATATCCTTGAGCGAAAGGGCAAGTTGGGACTGGGTACAGCCTATATCACTGGCTTCAAATGGGCGCTTGAAAAGGGATATGAGTTTATCTTCGAGATGGACGCAGACTTCAGTCATGATCCCAACGATCTGCCACGACTCTACGCCGCGACTCACGACGAGGAATTCGACGTGGCTGTGGGCTCGCGCTATGTCTCGGGTGTCAACGTGGTGAACTGGCCTATTGGTCGTGTGCTGATGAGCTATTTCGCCTCGAAGTATGTGAGAATGGTCACGGGATTCAAGGTGAATGATACTACGGCAGGTTTCGTATGTTACCGCCGCAAGGTGCTGGAAACCATAAATCTTGACGAGATCCGTTTCAAGGGTTATGCCTTCCAGATAGAGATGAAATACACTGCCCACAAGATTGGCTTCAAGATCAAGGAAGTGCCCGTAATCTTCGTCAACCGACGTGAGGGTACGAGCAAGATGAGCGGTGGAATCTTTGGTGAGGCTTTCTTTGGTGTGATGCGCCTGCGCTGGGATGGATGGTTTAAGAAATATCCCAAGAAGGTGTAGGGGCGAAGACTGAAGAGAAGTGGAAATACAGGAAATAGTACATATTTTTGAGCGCTCGCCTCAGGCGAAGGCGCTCCTGAAATTATTGGATAGAAAAACGCAGAAGACCGTTTTCCTCAGTGGATTGGTGTGCTCTTCTGCGCCTTTGTTTTTTGCCGCTGTCAAAGAGCGGTTGGCTCGCCCGGTGCTCTTCGTGCTCAATGATGCCGACGAGGCGGGCTATTTCTATCACGACCTGGTGCAGATACTGGGGCAGGATCAGGCTTTCTTCTTTCCTTCTACTTACAGGCGTGCTGTGAAATACGGACAGAAGGATGCTGCCAACGAGATATTGCGTACCGAGGTGCTGGCACGACTGGTATCCTCGCAGGCACTCTATGTCGTTACTTACCCCGATGCTCTGGCAGAAATGGTGGTGTCGAAGAAGAATCTCGACGAGCGTATCATTAAGCTCGCAGTGGGTGACCAGGTGTCGCTGATGGACATCTCGCATCAACTGCGCGACTTCGACTTCATGGAGACAGATTATGTCTACGAGCCTGGTCAGTTTGCCATTCGAGGCAGCATACTCGATATTTATTCCTACAGTAGCGAGTTTCCTTTCCGCATCGACTTCTTCGGTGACGAGATAGACACCATACGTACTTTCAGCATAGAGGACCAGTTGTCGCGCGACCGGCGTGAGAGTGTGGAGATTGTGCCCGAACTCTCGCTTGCTGAGGGTGAGAAACTGCCCTTCCTGCATTTCCTCGACAAGCGGGCTGTGGTGGCGATGAAGGACTTTACGTTCGTCTATGACCGTATAGACCAGATATACAAGGAGGGCTTCTCCTCGCAGAGCATGGTGGAACAGATGGAGGGAGCCACCGAGGTGGAGGCGGAACGGATAAGACGCGCCATGAAGAAAGAGCTGAACCTGTCATCGGCCCTGCAGTTTCAGCAGGGTGTGGCGGAGCGCCAGCGCATAGAGTTTGGCATCGCCGAACAGGGTGTGGCGGAGCGCAAGACAGAGGTGGCTGCCGACGTGGTGCCGTTCCATATCGTGCCTCAGCCCCTGTTCCATAAGAATTTCGACCTGATAGGCCAGATGATGGAAGACTATCTTCTGCAGCAGTACACCTTATATATATTGGCCGACAGCAGCAAGCAGCAACAGCGACTCAAGGATATTTTTGAGAGTGAGGAACTGAAGCGTTATCAGGTGAGGTTTGTGCCCGTGGACAAGACCCTGCACGAGGGCTTCATCGACAACGACAAGAAATGCTGTTTCTTTACCGACCATCAGATCTTCGACCGATTCCATAAGTACAGTCTTCGATCGGACTCAGCACGTGCCGGCAAGATGGCGCTCACGATGAAGGAGTTGCAGGAGATGGAGCCGGGCGACTATATCGTGCACGTGGATTTCGGCATCGGAAAGTTTGGCGGACTGGTGCGTGTGCCGGTGGGCAACAGCTATCAAGAGATGATACGCATCGTCTACACGAACAACGACAAGGTGGATGTATCCATCCACTCGCTCTATAAGATCAGCAAATACCGCAGCGGCGATACGGGCGAGCCGCCCCGACTGTCGACCCTCGGCACGGGTGCCTGGGACCGACTGAAGGAGAAGGCGAAGAAGCGCATCAAGGACATCGCGCGCGACCTGATCAAACTCTATGCCCGCCGCCGTAGGGAGAAGGGATTCGCCTTCAGCGCCGACTCCTATCTGCAACATGAGTTGGAGGCCTCGTTCCTATACGAGGACACGCCCGACCAGAATAAAGCCACCATGGACGTAAAGGCCGACATGGAGAGCGCACGACCCATGGACCGACTGGTGTGCGGCGATGTGGGCTTCGGAAAGACGGAGGTGGCGATACGCGCAGCCTTCAAGGCGGCATGCGACAGCAAGCAGGTGGCTGTGCTGGTGCCTACCACGGTGCTGGCTTTTCAGCACTACCAGACTTTCAGAAACCGACTGGAGGGAATGCCGGTAAAGGTGGACTACCTGAGTAGGGCACGCTCCGCCAAGGAGACCAGACAGTTGCTGGAAGACCTCAAGGAGGGCAGGACAGACATCGTAGTGGGGACGCACAAGCTGATTTCAAAGACTGTGAAATGGCATGACCTCGGTCTGCTCATCATCGACGAGGAACAGAAGTTCGGCGTCAGCACCAAGGAGAAGCTGCGCCAGCTGAAGGTGAATGTCGACACGCTGACGATGAGTGCCACACCTATTCCCCGCACTCTGCAGTTCTCGCTGATGGGTGCACGCGACATGAGCATCATGCGCACGCCGCCGCCCAACCGATACCCGATACAAACGGAGGTGGTGACCTTCAGCGGTGATACCATGGCAGATGCCATCAACTTCGAGATGAGCCGTAACGGACAGGCGTATGTCGTCGTCGACCGTATATCGAAGCTCATGGAGTTGAAACTGATGATAGAAAAGTACGTGCCCGACTGCCGCGTGGCGATAGGACACGGACAGATGAAGCCCGAGGAACTGGAGAAGGTCATTATGGGATTCATGAACTACGACTATGATGTGCTGCTCTCGACAACCATTGTGGAGAACGGTATCGACATATCGAACGCCAATACCATCATCATCATCAATGCCCATCACTTCGGTCTTAGCGACCTGCACCAAATGAGAGGCAGGGTGGGGCGTAGCAACAAGAAGGCTTTCTGTTATCTCGTGGCTCCGCCGAAGAGTACACTGACACTCGATGCTCGTCGCCGACTGGAGGCGTTGGAGACCTTCTGCGATCTGGGAAGCGGGTTCAACCTCGCCATGCAGGACCTCGACATTCGCGGTGCCGGCAACCTTCTTGGCTCGGAGCAGAGCGGATTCATGGAAGACCTGGGGTATGAAACCTATCAGAAGATCCTGTCGCAGGCTGTCACCGAACTGAAGAATGAGGAGTTTGGCGACCTGTACCAGGAGGAGATGGACGAGGGACAGCAGCTCACGGGTGACGACTTCGTGGACGACTGTTCTATCGAGAGCGACTTAGAGATGTATTTCCCCGACACCTATGTGCCGGGAAGCAGCGAGCGAATGTTGCTCTACAGGGAACTGGACCGCATAGAGAATGACGACGACCTGGCTGCTTACCGAAAGCGAATCATCGACCGCTTTGGACCTGTGCCCCGTGAGGGTGAGGAACTGATGCACGTGGTGAGTTTGCGACGCCTCGGCAAACGCTTGGGCTGCGAGAAGATCATGCTCAAACAGGGTACTATGCAAATGCAGTTTGTAAGCAACGTACAGAGTCCGTTCTATCGCAGCACGATGTTCTCGAAGGTTCTCAACTATGCCACTTGCCACGTACAGCAATGTGCGTTGAAAGAGAAGAACAACAAGCGATTCCTTCGTATCGCCCGCATCACGAGTGTGGAACAAGCTGTCGCCATTCTCCAGGAAATACAAAAGTAAAATCAAGAATACAAGAATAAGATAAAGTGTAAGACTAAGACTAAGAATAACAATAACAATCACAATCAATATCAACTTAAAAATTATGAGACAGAAAAAGTTCATCCTACAGGAAAAAGACATTCCTACACAGTGGTACAACATTCAGGCAGAAATGCCCAACAAGCCATTGCCACCACTTAATCCGCAGACCCACAAGCCCATGACGGCTGAGGACTTGTCGCACGTATTCAACTTGGAGTGTGCCAAGCAGGAGCTCGATACAGAACATGCTTGGATCGACATCCCTGAGGACGTGCAGGAGAAGTACACCTTCTATCGTTCCACTCCGCTGGTGCGTGCCTACGGTCTGGAGGAGGCACTGGGTACTACTGCCCACATCTATTTCAAGAACGAGAGTGTCAATCCTTTAGGCTCTCATAAGATTAATTCGGCCTTGCCACAGTGCTACTACTGCAAGCAGGAGGGCGACACCAATGTCACCACCGAGACGGGTGCAGGACAGTGGGGTGCAGCCTTGTCGTATGCAGCCAAACTCTACGGACTGGAGGCGGCTGTGTATCAGGTGAAAATCACCATGCGTCAGAAACCTTATCGCTCCAGCATCATGCGTACCTTTGGCGCTACTGTGGAGGGTTCTCCATCAATGAGTACACGTGCCGGAAAGAACATCATCACACGCGACCCTAATCATCCTGGTTCACTCGGTACTGCTATCAGCGAGGCTGTCGAACTGGCTACTACCACTCCGGGCTGTAAGTACACACTGGGTTCGGTGCTCAACCATGTGGCTCTGCATCAGACGATCATCGGACTGGAGGCAGAAAAGCAGATGCAGATGGCTGGCGAATATCCCGATCAGGTGATTGCCTGCTTCGGTGGCGGAAGCAATTTCGGCGGACTGGCTTTCCCATTCATGCGTCATAATCTGAGCGGAGAGAAGAACACTGAGTTTATCGCAGCCGAGCCAGAGAGCTGTCCTAAGCTGACAAGGGGTAAGTTTGAATATGACTTCGGCGATGAGGCTGGCTACACTCCGCTGCTGCCGATGTTCACCCTGGGTCATGACTTCAAGCCTGCCAACATTCATGCTGGTGGTCTGCGTTATCATGGTGCCGGTATGATCATCTCGCAGTTGCTCAAGGACGGTTATCTGCACGGTGTGGACATTCCACAGTTGGAGTCGTTCCAGGCTGGTATGCTCTTTGCCCGTACCGAGGGAATCATTCCTGCTCCAGAGAGCTGTCATGCCATCGCTGCCACTATCCGTGAGGCGCTCAAGGCGAAGGAGAAGGGCGAGGAGAAGGTCATCCTCTTCTGTCTGTCTGGTCATGGTCTCATCGATATGCCTTCTTACGACAGCTACATCAATGGCGATCTGCAGAACTATTCTGTCAGCGACGAAGAGATAGAGCAGTTCCTCAAGGATGTTCCTAAAGTGTAATTTCTTGATTAAACAAGTACTATAATTCTTGAAAATAAAAAATCCCCTGCAAGTTTGAACCTGCAGGGGATTTTTATGTTTTATGCTTTCAGCCATTCTTCGATGGCTGCAGAGATGACTTCGAAACTGGTGGTAGGCTCAAAGCGGGCAACAACCTGACCTTTCTTGTTGATGAGGAACTTGGTGAAGTTCCACTTGATGTCGGCACTCTCCTTGTAGTTGGGGTCGGCCTCGCTCAGCATCTTGTCGAGGACAGGGTAGAGAGGATGTGACTCGTCCCAGCCAGCGAAACCTTTCACCTCCTTGAGGAACTTGTAAAGAGGAGCGGCGTCATCACCGTTTACCTTTATCTTCTTGAAGCGTGAAAACTCTGTGCCGTAAGTAAGCTTGCAGAATTGATGAATACTCTCGTCTGTACCGGGTGCCTGCTGACCAAACTGGTTGCAAGGGAAATCGAGGATTTCAAAACCTTGTGAGTGATATTTCTCATAGAGATTTTCCAGTTCTTCATACTGTGGGGTGAAGCCACACTTCGTGGCTGTGTTGACGATGAGCAGCACCTCGTTGGCATACTCCTTGAGGGAAACGTCCTTTCCCTTTCTGTCCTTGACAGAGAATTCGTAAACGGTTCTCATTTTCTTTATGTATCTTTTTATAGTTTTAATCTCAGTTATCGTATCTTTAACGAGTGCAAAGATACGATTTTTCTTTCATATGTGTCTATAGTTACTGATATTTTTTTATAAAAAAATCCGGGAATTTCACAATCCCCGGATCACTTTGAATATTCCTTTCGTTGTTGAAGGAAAGGAGTATTCAAGAATTAAACTATCATTTAACTTTTCTAAGAACTGGTGCAAAGGTACTGCTTTCGTACAGAATCAAGGTGTAAATTCTCGTTTTTTTCGTGCACCAGGTATAAAAAAGTGTTATTACTTTGAATTTTCTCTATATTCGCTTGGAATGATACCCATTTCCTTTTTGAATACCTTCGAGAAATACTTAGGATCGCTGAAGCCCAAAGAGTAGGCGATGCTGCTAAGTGTTTCGTCGGTATTGCAGAGCAACTCGGTGGCACGCATGATGCGGATGTGGCGTACGAAGTCGATAGGCTTCATGCCCACAGCATTCTTGATCTTGCCGTAGAGCACGCTGCGGCTCATACCCATGGCTACGGCGATGTCATCGATTTTGAGGTCGGGATTACTCATGTTCTCATTGATGAACTGTACGATCTTCTCGGTCAGAGCGTCCTCTTCCGTCATGCGCTTATTAGTAGCCGGGCTTCTGTTGTCGCCCTGTCCGGATGCTGTCTGTGGATATTCGTGCGTGATATGGAATTCGGCACCCTCGGCTCGTTGTATCTGTTTCAGCATGTCTTGCTGCAGGGCATGACGCTGATTGATGACAGCCTCGATGCGTCCCTTGAGGTAGGTGGCCGAGAACGGCTTGGTGAGATAACCGTCCACACCTTCCTCGAAGCCTCGCAGGTGGTCTTCCACACTGGCTTTAGCCGACAGTACGATGATAGGAATATGGGCGGTGTTGGTGTCCTGCTTGATGTAGTGTACCATCGTGAAACCATCCATCACAGGCATGGTGACGTCGGTAAGGATGAAGTCGGGCATCTTGTTTCTTGCCATTACCAAGCCTTCCTTGCCGTTTTCGGCAAGCAGTACATTATAATCTGTCTTGAGGATGGTGAAGAGGAACTGGCGCAGGTCGGGGTTGTCTTCTACGACGAGGATGGTGATGTCCTTTTCCGCCTGTTCTGTTTTGTCGTCATCTTCTGTCTCTTCTACTTCCTTGAGATAGCCTTTGGCTGTCTTGTCGCTGATGCTGCCGTTGTTCTCGCTTGACACGAATGCCTGATCGCTTCCTTCGTCAAGATAGAAGTCGCTTCCGTTGTCAAACTTCAGCATCTTGTTGAGCATGTTGAGCATCTCCTTGGCATTGCGCTGAACCATCTGCAGCAGGCTGCGGCTCTCGGTAGAGAGGTTGTCCTCCTTCTCTAACACCTCGTCTATCGGACCTCCGATGAGCGTGAGTGGAGTGCGAAGCTTGTGTGAAGCCTTGCTGAAGAACCTGTTCTTCATCTCGTTCATCTCGTGGTTGATGCGTTCCTTCTGCTGCTTGTTGTATGTGATGAAACACAAAGCCGTAACACCGGCAATGATGAGGATGATGAGCAGCTTGCCCCAGATGCTTTCCCAGAACGTCGGTTGCACGTCGAGTTCCAGCGAAGCCACGTGTTTGCTCCATTTGCCATGCGTATTGGTGGCGATGACCTTGAGCACATAGTTGCCATGCGAGATTCGGTTGAAGCCGATGCGGTTCTGTCCTCGAAGGTCGATCCATACGCCTTCGGGGGTATTTCCGTCGATGCGGTATTTATAGTACTGCTGGTACTTGCGTGTATAGTCGAGTGCGGCAAAGCTGATGGACAGGTTGCGTTTGTTGGCTGGGATGACTATCTTCTTCTGGTGCAGGATAGGTATGTTCTCGTTGCTTCCGTTGTAGTGCAGCTCAGTGAAGATAATGCGGGGCTGATAGTCGGTCTGCTTCAGTCTCGCGGGGTTGAACGTCAGGCTGCCCGTAGCAGTGCCTACTGTGATGTTGTCGGTTACAGGGTCGTGAATGGGGCGTGCCTCCGAGAAGGTCATGTTGAGGTCGAAGTCGTTGGGACCGAAGACGGTCAGCTTCTTTGTCTTGGGGTTGTATTTATCGACACTCGACTCCCTGATGAGCCAGATGTTGCCACTGTTGTCCTCTATCATGCTCTGCACATTTCCCTCGCTGGTATTGATGAAATTGCAGTATCTCACCTTCAGATTGTCCTGCAGCAGTTTTTCGCTTGTTATCATGTCGAGGGTTCCTCCGATGCTTGATACATAGGTGTCGCCGTTGGAACGCATCAGAATGTAGTTGATGTCTGATGCGGTGAGCGATGTTGTGTCGTTCTCCCTGTAGGAAGTGGTGTGGAATTGTATGTTTTTGGAAGGGTGCTTTTCTTCCTTGAAGGTGACGAGGCCGGCTGTGGTTCCGATGAGCATTTCGCCACTGGCGGTACAGGTGATTCTACGTACTTTACTGTAATGTTCCTTTGGCCATCTCAGTCCGTTACGAGAAGTAAGGAATGTGATGTTGCCCTGTGGGTCTTCACGCATAAGTGCCAAGCCTCCTCCGTATGTGGCTACCCAGATGTTGCCCTGTCGGTCGCTCACCACATCATAGATGCTGTTGCCCGGGAGGGAATTTCTGTCGGATGCATTGTAGCAGAAATGGCGCATGGTGTTTCGGTCATACAGATACAGTCCGTCGCCGTCTGTGCCTATCCACATTCTGTCCTTCATGTCTTGATAGATGGCATAAATACCTGAGCGTGTGAAGGGTGTCTGCTTTTGGCTGATCTGTCCGTTGGACTGCAGATAACCAATCTTTTTGAAGTGGCTGTCGCTGATCTTGAGGTGTCCCGACTTGAAACCATCCCAGTGGAATCCGTTGTTAGTGTAAGCCATGGCTCTTACTTCCGACTCTCCTTCTTCGAGCTTGGTCATGTTGTAGTTGTGGAACTTGAAGTTCACCTGCGTCAGGTCGTGTATGCCTATCAGCCAGAGTATGCCTTGATCTGAAACGACATATTTTGAGATATAAGGTATATAGAAGTTGCCTGACGAGTGGCTTTTCAGCATATAGGGAACGAGCTTTCCCGTCTTGCGGTCGTAGTAGCTGAAGGTGCCATAGTTGGGAATAGTCCACAGCGTGCCGTGCTCGTCTTCCATGATAAAGAAGCTGTTACTTGTGGTACGGTCGGCTGGCGTTGGAGTGTCGGCATAGAGCCATCGGGCGGTCATCGTCTGAGGATTGATCACCGTCACGCCCTGTCCTTCGGTAAATGCCCATACCATGTTGTGCCCGTCTACGTAGGCTTTCTTCACTTCTGCTACGGGCTGGTTGGGGTTCTGCACACTGATGACGTCGGTCTTGAATGTGCGTGGATTGTACACTACGAGTCCTATATTGGTAGCGATAATCAACTGATAACCAGTATTCTTCAGCTCGTTGATGCGAGTGACGCCTGCTGGCATGGGAATCCAGGAGAGATGGTTCTGCTTGTCGTAGACAGCCACCTTGCCATCAGTCGTGGCGAGGAAGATGGTGTTGCCCACTTCTCTGAACCACTTGAAGGGCGTAGAGGTATGGAAGTTCTTGCCGTAGATGAATGTTCCCTTGTCGGTGAGAATCCACTCACGGCCTCGCTTGTCTTGCTTGATAAACCATACGTTGCCGCTTCGCAGTCCTTTTTCGCCCACCTTGATGAGCTCGGGCTTCATGCTCTCTATGTCCTTTCCTTGACCTACACGAATCAGGAAGTTCTGTTTGTGAGTCGTAATCCAGGTGTGTCCATTGGCGAGTGGATATATCTGGCTCGACTCCAAATGGATGCCGAAACGCTTGCAGAGCATCGTGCCAACCTTGATAAACTGGCATTGCTCTGTATCGAAGATGTATAGCTTGCGGTCGAAGGTGACTACCCACACATTGTTGTCTGGGCTTGGGAAGATGGCGAGTATGCGGTTGGTACTCATGATGTCGATGTCGTCGGGCTCGTCACGGAATGTTTTGAAATGATAGCCGTCGTAATAGGACAGACCATTCAAGGTGCCAAACCACATCATATTGTCGTAGCCTTGTGCCAAATCGGAAATGGAGTTGGCTGCAAGTCCATCGAGGATTGAAAACTTTCTGACATCGCAATAGGGTTCTGCTGATGAAAAGATTGTTATAAATGATAGTATAATTAAAAAATGTAAGCGTTTCATGCTTTTTTTGATAAAGTTTGGTACAAAGTTAGGCATTAAACTTGATATTTCCAAACATTTTAGGGAAAATCCGCTTTTTAATAGGGATTTTTCCTTAAAATAATCTACTATTCCCTTTGCCCTAAGAAAAGAATAAGGTATCTTTGCACCAGAATTTAACGAAAATATTAACTTATAAACAAAAGCGATATGAAAAAGATTACTTATTACTTCTCAATGATATTCATGGCAGTCATGATGCTCTCGCTCACTTCATGTGATGAGGATGCCGAAATTGCCTATGCCCTCAATGGTACATGGGAGGGAATTATGCAGACGCAGCTGGATTATCAAGGACGTTATTATCAGTCAAACAAGTCTGAGGTAACTTTCAATTCGGGTTACGATTCTGGTGATGGCTACTGGATAGACTATTACAGCAATGCGCCCTGGGACTATGTGGCCAACCGCATTTACTGGAAGGTGAGTGGCACAACCATTTATATCACTTTCCGTGACACACAGGAAAAGGCTGTCATTCGTAACTATCATCTTGACGACAATGGTTACTTCTGTGGTGATATCGATTTTAACAGTACGAACAGATGGATCAGCTTCGAGTTCTACAAGGTAGATACGCCCGATTGGGACAATTATTACTGGTATGGTTCCGACGGCTGGTACGACTCTTGGGGATATTATGGCTACGCCAAGACGCGCAGTAATAATAAGGAAGAACAGCAGGAGAGTGCTCAGGAGCAGAACGACAGCACCATGCTGCCGAAGCGATTCTTTCCGGAAAACAAATAAATTCTGATTAAACTACTATTGATATGAAAAAAGTATATTCTTTGCTGACAATGGCTGTGATAGCTGCCATGTCGCTTACAATGACCAGCTGCGATGGTGATGATTATTGGTATGATCCTTATGGTTGGTACGATCATTATGACGACTGGGGATGGAACAATGATGATTGGAACCAAGGTCAGCAAGGTTCTCAGGACAATACTTTGTTGGCGATGGCCCAGACGCTAACTGGCGAATGGGAGGGTACCATGAAAGATTCTTGGTTGAACGATGAAGGTACTCAGCGCAACACTGATGAGTTTGATGTCAACATGAAGTTCTTCCAGTATAGCAACTCTTCGGATGCCCTCAGTGGCGAAGGTGTGGAGACCGATATTCGTAAGAACGATGATGGCTCTATTGCCGACCAGAGGTCTTTGAACTTCCAATGGTATATTGCCGACAATGGTGATATCTATATCAAGTATAAGGGTACTGGTGCCACATTCGTGATGGACTATGGATCATCACAGGTAGGCTTCCACCTTGGGGAAGAGCAAGGTTATAATGTAGATACTTTCTGGGGCTATATGATAGGCACGGGCAACGTGAATGGCGAAGTCATCTACATCGATTTGCAGCGTGTGAATAACACCAATGCTAACAATGCCAAGGCCAATGGCCCAAGCCGAGTAATGAAGAAGTCATTAAGCTCGTTTGGTAAGGGTGCTACGTTGACACCGCTCAAGGCAACCAGCTATCAGCTGAATAACAGAAGATAAAGAATATAAACGTATTCAAATAAAAAAGGAACTGTATGGTTCCACACGAGGTGGACATACAGTTCCTTTTTTCTTATGCTTGTTTGTTGAGTTTTATTGAGTGATACTTCCCCAGTCGCTAAGTATTTTTTTGCTTTCTACATCCCGCTCGATATCGTCGGGAAGATTGCAGAAGAAGTCTATACCAGTCTTTGCTTCCAAATCCTTGATGCTCATGGCGTAATCAGACAGTTTGTCGTCTCCATGATATACATTGGTGTGTGGGAACCACATACCGATAGACTTGTAGTAAGCCTGTCCTTTGACCATCTTCTTGACGAGGACTGCCACAAAGAAATACTTCGGTACGATGAGCTTTCCCTTTATACGGGTAAGAATGTGTTCCTCCTTGTCGATGGTACCGCCCTTGCAAACATACATGGTGTCTGTGTCATTGAGTTTGAATCCGTTCAGGTAGTTCTCCATCTTGATCCAAAGCCCTTCATACTTATGGTCGGGATGACTTCCATTGAAGACTTTATATTGTGGCTGCATATTGGTAAGGAAGAAAGTTTGATAGTTGGCATTGAAACTGTACAGACGGTCTTGTGAGTTGCAGATGTGTCCGTGGTCGAAGCCTGATCTGTAGATGTAGTCTTTCTCCCATCTGTTTGAAGCTGCCAACTCTGGATCATTGGGGTATTGGTTGCTTTCACTATAATAGCGATCTGTATTCTTGGCTCTGTTGTTTTTGGTGATGATGTAGCAAGACCAGCGCTGCGATTTTTTGTCGCAATCCCATTCTACTGAATAGTTTACGTTGTCCGGGTCGAACTGCTTGCTGTTACCGTCACGATAAACACGGATAATGCTGTTTCCGCCTTTCAGTTTAGGAAACTCCAGTCGAGTGACAGCCTTGTCGGTTGTTACCTCGTTCTTGTTGGTGTTGATTTCATTCGAACCATTTCCGTCTCCGTCGTTGCTGCTTCCGCAGGCTGCCATAGAGAGTACAGCGAGGAGAGCGAATAAATAAATCTTGATTTGTTTCATAACATAGTGAATGTTAGATGATAAAATAGATAATAAGATGTTAGGATGAATCTTATAAGAAAGAGTGGGGTGATAAAGAAAAGGTAAAAGGTGCGCACTAACGCATATGCAACTACGTTAGAACGCACCTTCTATCTCGTATTGATAATATATCCTTATATATAAAAAGGTATATTACTTCTTCAACTTGCCGTAACGGTTCATGAAGCGGTCAACGCGACCTGCAGTATCAACGAGCTTGCTCTTACCTGTATAGAATGGGTGAGAGGTGCTTGAGATTTCAATCTTTACTACTGGGTAAGTCTCGCCTTCGAACTCAACAGTGTCGTTGGTCTTGCAAGTTGACTGTGAGAGGAACATGTCGCCATTAGACATATCCTTGAATACTACTGGACGATAGTTCTCTGGATGAATACCTTTTTTCATTTTGTTTTTTACTTTTATTTGGGTTATTAAAATTAGACGTTATGGGGATGTTGCCATCATTTCATGTCCTTGCGGTGCATGCCCATTATAGCCTTTTGACTTAACAGGGTGCAAAGTTACGACTTTTTTTCCTTTCCTCCAAATCTTTCTACCTGTTTTTATACCTTTCGCTCTTTTTTTTATTTTCATAGATGTGTTGCCCAAGTAGTAATCATTAGTTTGGGCATACGCTGCCCGTCGCGTGGGCAATGGTTGCCCGTCCCTTGTTCACCAGCTCCCCATCGCGTGTTCATCGAGTGACCAAGCGATGGGCATAGCTGGAACTTCTGGAGGAATTTGACAGAACACAAGAAATATAGCTGAAATAAAAATCCCCATTGTCTGATGAGAGCAATGGGGATAGTTAAAGTTATTTGTAATTGAGTGGATTACTTGGCATAAACAATTTCGATAGATGAGAATCTAAGTTGAACACCACCACCTGTTGTACCTGTAAACACATTTGTGTAGGTTGCAGTCTTGCCAGAGAAGTTTATGGTTGCAGTCTCATTACCGTCGCAATTAACAGTTTCACCATTCTTTGTATATGGTGCATTGCAGTGGAAGATGATCTTTGCAATTTCTTTTGTACCCTTTATGATAATCTTGTTATTCTTGTAAACGCGAACTGCAGTTCCTGAAGTGTAGTATTTTGAACCATTTTTCTCACCATTAGCATCAAAGGTGATAGTTGTTCCATCAGACAACTTTATAGTTGTCATGTCTGTCTGATTTTCGTAGTTCTGTGCAGTGAAGTCAAAAGACACGCTTTCACCAGCAGTTGCATTGCTGTTTTCAAGCGTAAGAGTCCTGTGGTCGTCGGCAAATGTTATCTTGCCATTGCCTGTATCAGGAGTATCTGGCTTTGGAGTAACCTCACCGCCAGTGCCTTCGCCTTCTATCTTGACGATAGTGCTGTTCTTGTCAACCTCCATAATATCAGTACCATTCTTGTTGAATGCCTTGATGATACCCTTGATAGTTACCTTCTGACCAACCTTCAAATCATCCTTAGATGTGAAGTCTGCACCATTCAAGCCCTTACCAGAATAAACCTGCATGTCCTTGCTCTTACCATCGTCAGAGATGTAGTAAGAAAGGCTCTTGTATTGATCACTGTAAAAATAAACATCAGAAACGATACCTGTCACGTAAACCTCGCTGGTAGGAGCGCCTGCCTTGATGGCTGCGATAGCTTCTGCTACGGTGTATGGATCGCTCTCTGAACCCTTTCCAGTGGTAGGAGTATCAGGAGTGGTTGTTCCTCCTTCGCCATTAAGAGATACAATGTAGTTGCCTGTCTGGAACTCTTTGGTTCCACTGAATACGATAAGGTTACCGCAGATAACAACTTCGTCGCCCGCCTTGAGTGCGTCTGCGCCAGAGAACTTGGTGCGGTTAGGGCCGGCATAACCATTGTAAACTTTGAACTGGTTGGTAGAAGTACCGTCGTCTGAAATGTAATATATCATGCTACCATAGCTTGCATCAAATTTTTCGATTGATACCACTTTACCCTTAACGTATTTCAACTCAGATTCGCTTCCGCCATCCTCGATGTACTTTACTGCACCTGCCACGTTGAATGGGTCGGCAACAGTACCAGTACCTGAAGGCAGAACTTTCTGAGATTCATTCTCTGTAGGCATATTGTAAGGAGCTGGAACATCCTCGCAGCTGCTGAATGTTATGGCTGCCATAGCCAAGAACAAGCATGAATAAATGAACTTTTTCATATTGATTATTCTTTTTATAGTTTTCTACTTGAGTTAGTTTTAGTTGATGGAAACGATATAGTTTTCCTTGTCGATTTCCGGTGTAGTGCCTTGGAAGAGCATGAGCTTGCCGCAGATGACAACTTTCTGTCCCTTCTTGATCAAGTCCTTGTTGGCATCGGTGTACTTCTCGTTGTTGAGATAGTGGTTGCGGTATACTTTGATGGTATTGGCAGGATCGCCAGTTCCGTCAGCATTCATACCCTTACCATCCTTAGAGATGTAGAATTCTGCATCACCATATTGCAGATTAACCTTTGGCTCAGAACAGATGACACCTTCTGTATAGACCATAGCATCGGTAGTCTTTCCGTCGTTTATCAATTTGAGAGCTTCCTCCACGGTGTAAGGGCATTGCTCTGTACCCTTGAGTAACTGCACGTCGTCAATTGTACGGATAAGAATCTGCCATGTGTCGTTGCTTTTTCCTGCATAACGTGTGAAGATACCTGTAACACTCTGTATACCTTCTGGCAGGAGAGCATTGGCAAACTTGGCATAGGCAGAAGTGCGAATCACCAGGTTGTTGGTGCTGATGCCAGCGAAGCCGCGGTTTACACAGTTGGCGTTGTCTTTGTCTTTAGAATCAGCAAATACCTTCTTGCCGGCATCGGCGAAGGTTACGCCCTCTATTCTCATCAACTTGCCCGAGCAAGACTTCAGATAGTCGGCATCCTTGATCTTGGTCTGGTCGAACACCTCAACCATTGCCTCAGCCTTGGCCTCGTCGGCCTCGCCGATAATCTTGTAGTGCTTCTCCCATACGTAGCGGTCTACCTTACCGATAGACTGTGAGCCCTTGTTGGTGTTGGTATAGACACCGCCCAACTCAGCCTGCTTGCCGTAGCCACCGATGTAGAGGCCCTTGCAGTCGATAAGCACTTGCTGACCTACAGGCAGTTCGCCATAGAGTCCGCTCTTGCCGATGCAAACCAAGATACCGCCCGTCTTGTCCTGCAGGCAAATCTGGTTGTAGAGGTTGCCTCCGAGGTCGTTACCTGTGACGATACCCAATATCTTGATGTCCTCGTCCACCTGCTTGTACAGGCCGCGTTCTATCTGTGTGGCATATTTCTCCTTCAGTTTGGAGATGGTGATGACATTGGTAGCCTCCAGTTTGTTGTTGCCGATGGCAGGGCCGGTATAATCCTTTTCTCCCACGGAATCAGCATAACCGTCGCCCATGCATGAAGCCAAGAGCAGGGCAGCAAATGCCATTGCGATATATTTTAACTTTTTCATATCTTTCTCTTCTTTTAGAATCTGTATGATACCTGGAACATTCCGTTGGTTCCGAATACGTAATACTTCTTAGGGTTCTTAGAGAACTTGTAGACGCGATCCTTGGCCTCGTTTTCCTTGTTGAGGGTATAGTCGCTTCGGCTCTGCTCGTAACCACCTGAAACAATCTTGCGGTTGTTGAGGATGTTGGTTATCATGAGGTTGAAGTTCAGACTACCGTGCTTGAGGCGGATACTCTTGCCGATGCTTCCGTCTACCATCCATCCGCCGTGGCCCTTAGCCTGGTCAACAGAACCTGGGAGAGGCTCGTCGTTGAAGAGCATGTCGCGGTTCTTCAGAGAAGACTTGTAGCGATAGCTTGGTGAGTATGACAAATAGATGCGGTCGTACCAGTTGGCGTTGAGGTTGACGAACCAGCCGCTCTTATGGAAGTCGAGTGCAAGGCTACCGATAGTAAGAGGAGTTCCGCTTTCGCGCATGTCCTTAATATATGCGTAGTCCTTAACCACCTCTGCCGACTTGGAGAGCATGTAGTTCACGTTGGCATTGTTGATGTTCTTGGCGTCGCTGATGGTTCCGATGGCCTTGAAGTTAAGGAAAGAAGCCACCTTGAAGTCGAGACCTGCCTCGATACCATAGTATTCTTTCTCTAATCCTGTCATGCTGAGGTAGGTGAAAGAGTTCTCGTCATCGTTGTAGAAGTTCTGCCACTCTGTGACGTGGTCGAGGCGGCTATAGTATGCGTTGACGTTGGCGTGTACCCAGGCATTCTGATACTGATAGCAGAACTCGCTGCTGAAGACATGTTCGTCGCCAAGGTTGAGCACGTAGTCGTTGCAGATCTCAGGAGAGATGAATGCAGCGTTGGCCATTGGTGGACGCCACTCGTAACCTACACCAATCTTGAATACATGACCCTTGCCGGCATCGAAGTTGATGCTACCCTTGGCACCGCCCTCGCCAAAGCGTGCTATACGGCTGTTGCCCTCAGAATTGTTGGCAGCCATACCATTGCGCATATAGCCATGACGACGCATATTGGTCTGACCAAGCTTGCCGCTTATCATGGTCTGGAAACGTCCCATCTCAGCAGTGTAGGAAGTCCAGAGCAAGCCCTTCATCACCTCAATCTTATAGTCGTAACCGAACTTGTCGCCTTCGTAAACGAGAGAGCCGAGGTTGTTGGGTCCTGCTGTGTTGAGGTCGTACTGCACTCTTGGGTCATCGGCAGGATAGGTGCCGAGCGCATAAGTGTTGATGTTGTGGAAGAAGGATGCACCGAGCAGGTCGTCCATGGTCTGATAGTGACGGTTGCTGTTGCTGCCCAATACCAGTCCGCCTACGAGAGTAGAGCGCTTGGTAACCTTAGCCGACAGGGTGGAAGCCATGTTGAACATCAGGTTGTCGCTGTGCTTGGCCTGGATGAAGTAGAGTGCATCATGGCCCTGGTTGGCAGCCTGAGTGTTGGCATAATAGAGGCGATCCCAGTCAATCTGGCGGTTGGCCTTGCTTGCTGTCCAGTAGTTGTAAGAGTTGTACCAGCTCTGGAGTGTAGACGAGTTGTTGCCCAGCGCGTCAGCATTCCAGATGTCGTAGTAGCTGCTTGGCAGGTTCTTCCAGTAGTCTGGCTGCGGATTCTCAGCATTGGCATAGTTAAGCTTGGTGCTCTTATACATAGAGTACTTGCCAAAGACAGAGGTGGTGAGCTTCATCTTGTCGTTGATGTTCCAGTCCCATGTGGCGATGGCTGATGGCGCAAAGTCGTTCACAACGCGTGAGTTGCGCTTGTGGCCATTGTAGTAGCCCCAGTATGGGTTGTAATAGTAGTCGTTGGCGAGCCAGTAAGTCTCGTCGGTTGCTGCTCCCTGTGTAGAGCGCTCTGTAGGATTGCCCCATGTGGTGAAGCTCAGGGAGTGACCGTTGTCCCACTTCTTCTGCACACCGAAGTAGTAAGACAGCGCATTGTAGAAGGTTCCCTCTACATAACCGCGGTTTGCCCAACGATAGGTAAGACCCGCTGAGATGGCCCATCCCTTGTCGTTGAATCCACTGCTATAGGTATAAAGACCACGAAGCGTGTAGTTGCGGTTGGCAACTCCCACAGAAGCATAGTGGCCTGTCTGCATGCTTCCGGCGCGGAAGTCATAGTTGTTGCTGCCTCCCATACCTGTCATGGAGTAGTTGTTGCCCTCGAAAGGCAAGGCAAAGTCAACGTTTCTTGAGAATCGGTTCAGACCTCCGATGTTAGAGAAGCGGAACTGACCAGACTCCATGTCGTTCATGGGAGCACCATTGATGTACACATCATTGTACTTCTGATTGAAGGCACGATAACGGAAACGCACTGGCGAGAACAGGTAGCCTGCCTCAGATGCGTAAACATTTGAGTTAGAATTCAGAATGGTGACGTTCTGTGACATATCGTCATCCTCACCCAACTGTGCTTCGGTGAATGTGAATGCATTCTCGTCCAATCCATTTGCTATCTTCTGCTCGGTGGCGTTCTGAGCGAAGAGCAATGGGCTGTAGCAGAGAGCAATCATTGCTAATTTTACCTTTTGTTGCATAGTCAATTGTTTAATTAATATAATGTCAGTGCAAAGTAAATAAATAAATTTTAAAAAAGAAAGTTTTTTTGATTAAAATTTCATTAAAAATTCACTTTTTCCACTTTTCTTACTGATAATTACAATTTAATAGCTACTTTTGCAGTAAACAATTTTTAAAACTATAAATAATGAAACGACATTTGCTATTCTTGGCGGCTCTTTTGATAGTCAATTTGGCTGCCTCTGCCCAGAAGAAGTTCTCGGTTTACGCCGTAGGTTTTTACAATCAGGAGAATCTCTTCGATACCTGTCACGATGAGGGAAAGAAAGATTACGAGTATTTGCCCAACAAGGGCTGGAACGGCATGAAGTACACCAATAAGTTGCGTAATATGTCGAAGGCTTTGGCGGATATGGGAACAGACGTGCTTCCTAATGTGGGGTGTGCCTTCATCGGACTTTCCGAGGTGGAGAACCATAAGGTGCTTGATGCCTTGGTAGACCAGGCACCTCTTAAGGCCCGCAATATGAAATATGTACATATCGAGGGTCCCGACCGTCGAGGCATCGACTGTGCGCTGCTCTATAATCCTTCACTCTTCAGTGTGAAGAATGTGAAGCTGTTGCCTTATGTGCAGGAGTTGGCAAAGGACAGCGCCTTCTTCACCCGTGGCTTCCTCACCGTAAGAGGAGAGATGGCTGGTGATGATGTGGCGGTGATCGTATGCCACTGGCCAAGCCGTTTCTCTGGTCCTTTCTATCGTGAGTCGGCTGCGCGACAGGTGAAGGTGATCAAGGACAGTCTGCTGAATGTAAACCAGGATATGAAAATCTTCGTGATGGGCGATATGAACGATGACCCGGTGAACAAGAGCATGCACGTCTATCTGCAGGCTAAGCCCGAAATCAGTCAGGTGGGAGCTGGCGATATGTACAACCCCTGGTACAACGTTCTGGCAAAGGAGGGCAAGGGCACCTTATTCTATAGTGGCAACTGGAACCTCTTCGACCAGATAGTGATTACTCCTAATCTGCTCAACAAGGACGCCAAGAAGAAGGACTACTCTTCGCTGAAATACTGGAAGAGCCATATCTTCCGTCGCGATTACCTCATCCAGCAGGAAGGTCAGTACAAGGGGGCTCCGCTGCGTACCACAGCAGGCGGACGCTGGCTCAATGGCTACAGCGACCACTTGCCTGTAGTGATGTATCTCGTGAAGGAGAAGAAGTAACTTTTTAAAGGTAAAAAAGTAAAAAGGTAAAAAAGTAAAAAATGATAGAAAATCATCCTTTTGAGCCGTGGCTGCCATCGAATGCCCATCTGCTGATGCTCGGCACTTTCCCGCCTTCGCCCAAGCGCTGGTGCATTCCTTGGTATTATCCTAACTATCAGAACGATATGTGGCGTATCTTCGGGCTTATCTTCTTCGGAGATAAACTTCATTTTGTCGATGCAGAGAACAAACGCTATCGTGAGGCAGAACTGAAGAGTTTTCTGCAGGAGAAAGGTGTGGCTATCTACGACACGGCTCAGAAGGTGATACGTACCAAGAATACGGCTTCAGACAAAGACCTACAGGTGGTGGAGCCCTCCGACCTTGATGGTATGCTCAGAGCATTGCCCCAATGCAGGGCTGTGCTTACTGCAGGACAGTTGGCCACCCGCATCTTCTCCGAGCATTACGGCATTACAGCCACTCCGCCTATGGGAGGCTATGTGGAGTTCGGTTTCGATGGACGTATTCTCAGACTCTATCGCATGCCGAGCAGCAGCAGGGCTTATCCCTTAGCCGTGGAAAAGAAGGCTGAATATTATCGCAAAATGTTCGAAGATGTGCTCTAAGTGTATGTGCTGCCAAAGAGTAGCTCTTTTAACTTCTATAACTTCAGAACCTGATAAAGTTCAATAAAAATTAAAACTATGGATAAAGACAAAATAACCATCATCGGTATAGCCGGAGGAACCGGCTCGGGCAAAACCACGGTAGTGAGAAAAATTGTTGAGGCTTTGCCTCCTCACTTTGTGGCTGTAGTGCCTCTTGACTCTTACTATAACGACACAACGGGCATGACAGACGAAGAGCGTCATGCCATCAACTTCGACCATCCTGATGCTTTCGACTGGAAATTGTTGCACAAGCAACTCAACGATTTGCGTAACGGAAAGGCTATCGAGCAGCCTACCTATAGTTACCTCAAGTGTAACCGTGAGGCAGAGACGATACATGTAGAGCCCAAGCCTGTCATTATCATAGAGGGTATTATGACGCTGCTCAACAAAAAGTTACGCGATTTGATGGATCTAAAGGTTTTTGTGGATGCCGATCCCGACGAGCGGCTGATCAGAAACATTCAGCGCGATACCATCGACCGCGGACGTACGGTCTCTATGGTGGTAGACCGCTATCTGAAAGTGCTCAAGCCCATGCACGAGCAGTTTATTGAACCTACCAAGCGTTATGCCGACATTATTATTCCTGAGGGCGGTGAGAATGTGAAGGGTATCAATATCCTTTGCCGCTACGTGGAAGGTTTGGTGAAAGAAATAGAAGCTTAGTAATCTGTCTGTATTTTTATGCTGTATATTCATACGGTAATAGCCCAAAAAACGTTTCCCGGTTAGGTTTTTTAATCCGCCTAACTGGGAAAATATTTTTTCCTAACTATGATTTTTTTTTTCATAGTTAACTAAGCTATGGCTGTGAATATTTATGCAAAAGTATTCTTGCTGTCTTATTCTTGTTTTACAGCAAGAAATATAACGTGCAGCACAAATAATAACCTCCGCTTTAGCGACTGTGAAAGTGGAGTTTAACATATTATTTCCCTTTGCCGTAGAATTGTGCAAAGATATAAAATGCAATTTGTGAAAATGTCGAAGAGTGTTGCAAGACTGTCGTTAAGTACATGACCTAAAGAAGCGCTTCCTTAGACCCTAAAGAAGCGCTTCGTTAACACCTAATAAAGCGCTTCGTTAAGTCTCATAGAAGCGCATCATCAGAATGGATGCCTGCGCTTCCTTAAAATAGCCTTATTTTATCACCACTTTCTTCTTGCCGATGATGTAGATTCCCTTCGTCAATTTGCTTGCATCATTGCCGAGGTAACGGCCATCGAGGGAGAAGATACTTTGATTCTTTTCTGTATCTTTATCAGCCAGGGTTTGGTCAATGCCTGTAGCATAGTCCTTGAGGTAATCGAAGGTGATGATGCCGTCGTCGGTCTCCTTGATGTTGTAGATAGGCTTCTCTAAGGTGCTGTTGTTGAGTGTGACACTCAAAAGTTCAGTCCTTTTTGTTGTACCTGGGAATGGGTCTGCTTGAAGGCTTTCCTTATACTGTTTATCTGTCCATTGTTTGCCATCACCATGGTTATAGTCAGAGATTACATAACCATCGGCAGGAACAATCATGACTTTTGGTTTGCTTAAGGTGTTATTGGGATTGTCAAAAAGGTTGACATCTTTAGTGCCATAGTCAATTCGCCAAATCAGCATACCTGTGTTGTAAACATTTGCAATCCCATTCCACCATCCGCCTTTTTGGATATTTTGGATAAGAAGGTATTCGTCATTTTCTCCATTAATCTTGTAAGCAGTTCTCTCTGTATAGTAGGAATTTAATTTAACCTGTTTGGCGTCATCTCCTAATTCTACAGGAGAAGCCCAACCCATTACATCCATTTCCCAAGGTGAATAAGGAGTGGGGCAGTAGCCGCCATTATAAGTATATTCTCCTCCATCCATCAAATCCCACATCTCTGGATTTTGGTTATCTACTTTTGATGCGTCAACAGTAGGGTAAAGGTCGGGCAGACCGAGCGTATGAGAGAATTCATGGCAAAACAGTCCGATTCCGCTAAGTAAGAAACCGTTCTTTTGGTTCAATTCTCGTCCAAAGTTGAGTTCTGCATGGACCCCAAATCTTCTGACCTTTTTGCCGTCATAGGTTCCGAAACTGCCATCACCTGGTCCTGATTTTGGCCAAATGTCATTTGGATTGCCCGACATGCTGGCAGGATAACCTGCATAGATGATATATACGAGGTCTACCATTCCGTCACCGTCTGCATCATATTCCGAAAAGTCAACATCTTTATCGGCTGCTTTACAGGCATCACTGACAAGGGCATCGGTGTTGTCTTTGTCACCTTGTCCATAGTAAAGAGAAGGATGATTGAGTTTATAAGGACCTACGACATCAAACTGTGGTGTGTATGAGCCCTTACTCATGTCGTAAAAATAGTCTGCTACACTTCCTTTGTTGCGTAAATAATCATTTTTGTAAGAGCCTGTATATGCTTCATATCCATCGGGTAAGTTGTCCTCAGCCTTTCCTTTAAGGAAGTGCTCAAATACATTCTTGGCTTTCTCTCCACTTTGGAAGGGTGTGTCAGAAAACTCAACCAGAATAACCAATGCTTTTGGACTGCCACTATGTGGGAAATACTTCACTCCGCTGTTTCCGGTACCCATTGCTTTTGCTGGTGATGCCTTTTTAATGGCATAACTTCTAAAGCGTGAAAGGTCTTGCTTTTTGATGGCTTTGATTTCTGCAGGCACACGTTTGTTGGCATTATGGGCAATATAGTTTGTTGCTTTCAATGTGCCGTATGAGGTAGTTTCTGCAATATAGTAGTTGTTTCCTTCTTGTACAAGAAGAACTCCATCCTCTGTGGTGAGCCAATTGAAATGTTCGTCACCATATATTCTGACGTTCAATTCAGTTCCGTCGCTCTGTGTGACAGTGACAATGCCTGAGTATGCTTTTGCCGCAAATCCGCTAACGATGCCCATCAGAGCAAATGTGATGCTAAGTAAAATCTTCTTCATTTGTCTATAGAATTATTTAGTTATTATTCAAGTTTTGGTAGGTGATAGACAGTTACACCTATTTATAATAATATTGTCCTTTCTTTTGAGTCTGTCTGCCAAACTCGATGGCATGGTGTGGACAATGATGATAGCAAGAGAAACAGGTGAGGCAGTCGTCGTGGTGGAGCCATACCGGCTTCTTGCCTTTGCCTCCAGAGATGTCACCCACAGGGCAGACGTTGGCACAGATGCCGCATTTCACGCATCGCTCTTCCACTACATGGAATCGCTTGTCGGTGATGAGCACATGCTCGAAGAATCCTCCTACTATGTGGGTGAAGAACCAAGGAAGCGGACCTTCCGTAAGATGGCTGATGCCAGTCTTTCGCTCTCTCAGGTCTTCGCAGATGGCTTTCAGCTGTTGTGCTGCCTTCTCCTTCTTGCGCTTCTCCTTCTCGGAAGGATCTACATCCATGAAGGGTAAGCCCACATACGACTCCGGCATGATGAGCGAATAAGCCGAGTCGGGCTGGCTGATGCCCATCGCCTGCAACTGATGGTTGGCCTGCAGGCATTTGTTGAGTGTGTCGATGGTCTTTCCGATGCTGTCGCCTGCCGTGCATACTGCATAGCAGAAAGGTTTGCTGTCAGGAGAAATACCATCGCCGAAGGGTTTCAGTCTCAGTCGGCTGATGAACGAACGCACCAGTCTTGGCACTCTCCAGCCATGAACGGGGAAAACGAAACCAAGCCGTTCACCTTCTTTCAAGGCAAACGGCTCGATGGCTTTATCGGCTGAAAGATAGTCGGAATAGTCGGCTATGTTGATCAGTCGTTCTTGCGTGGCAGCCCCAATCTGAATGGCGGCCCAGCGTGTATTTCCTGTTCCTGAGAAATAGAATATCATTACTACTTCTTGACTTCGGTCATGACACCTTCTATATACAGACGAGTCATCTCTACAGTGCCGTTGGTACGTACGGTGATGCTCTTCTTGAAGTGACCGGGCCATGTGCCGTCGCTTTTGTAAGTTACCTCAATCTGGCCCTTCTGACCAGGAGCTACAGGAGCCTTGGTGTACTTGGGCACGGTGCAGCCGCAGCTTGCCAATGCCTGATTGATGATAAGAGGCTTGTTGCCTACATTGGTAAATGTGAATGTAGTCTTGTGGATCTTCTCTGTCTCAGGGAATGAGCCAAAGTTGTGAGTCTGCTTGTCAAACTTGATTTGAGCCTGTGCGTTGGCGCTCAGAGCGCAGCAAACTGTCATACATATAAAGAGTACAAACTTTTTCATTTTCTTTCTTTTTTAAAAATGTAACGTTTTCTGTTCTTTTAAGTTTTGGATGCAAAATTACACATAAAGTTTAGTATGTCTCTACTTTTTTACATCTTTTAGCATCTCTTGTGGCGTATTTACCTCAGTTTAATAGCTTTTCGCCTTATTTTGGCAGATATTTCTTCAGGAATTGTCCAGTTATGCTGCCTGGGCAGGCTGCCACTTGCTGAGGTGTACCGCAGGCTACCAGGTTGCCTCCCTTGTCTCCTCCGTCGGGGCCTAAGTCTATGATATAGTCGGCACACTTGATGACATCGAGGTTGTGCTCGATAACCACCAGTGAGTGTCCGCGCTCTATCAGGGCGTTGAAGGCATGGAGCAGACGTCGGATGTCGTGGAAGTGAAGACCGGTGGTAGGCTCGTCGAAGATGAAGAGTGTGGGTTCCTGTTCCTCCTTGCCGATGAAGTAGGCGAGTTTGACACGCTGGTTCTCACCTCCCGACAGGGTGCTTGAGCTCTGACCGAGCTTGATATAGCCCAGGCCCACTTCCTGCAGAGGCAGAAGTTTTCGTACGATGATGCGGCACTGGTCGAAGTCGTTGTCGCTATGTGCGTTTTTCTCATCGCTAAAGAACTCGATGGCTTCGTTCACTGTCATGTTGAGCACATCGTTGATGTCCTTTCCTCCATATCTCACGTCCAGTATATCGTGCTTGAAGCGTTTGCCGTGGCAAGCTTCGCAGGTAAGAGTGAGGTCTGCCATAAACTGCATCTCGATGGTGACATATCCGGCACCCTTGCATTCCTCGCATCGTCCGCCTTCGGTATTAAAGGAGAAATACTGTGCTGTAAAGCCCATCTGTTTAGCCAAAGGTTGGGCGGCAAAGAGCGTGCGGATGGCATCGTAGGCTTTCAGATAAGTGGCAGGATTGCTGCGTGTACTCTTGCCTATAGGGTTCTGGTCGACAAATTCGATGTGTCGGATGCTCTTCCAGTCGCCTTCCAATGAGGCAAACTCGCCAGGAGCATCAGCCACGAGGTCGAGTCGGCGGCGGAGGGCAGGGTAGAGTATGCCCTTGATGAGCGACGACTTGCCCGAACCCGACACACCTGTCACTACTGTAAAGACATTGAGAGGTATCTCTACGTCGATGCCTCGCAGGTTGTTCATGCGAGCCCCTCGGATGGTGATGCTCATGTTCCATGCCCTTTGTGAGGCAGGACATTCTATCTCCTCGTCGTGGGTGAGGTAGCGTATGGTGTAGCTCTTGGGGTAGCGGTCCAACAGTTTCTGTTGTGCGGCCTTGTCGGTAGTATCGTACTCGGAGGCAGGTCCGGCATAGACCACCTCGCCACCTAAGCGTCCTGCATCGGGACCTATATCTATGAGATAGTCGGCAGCCCGCATGATTTCCTCATCGTGTTCCACGACAACCACGGTGTTGCCCAACTGTTGCAGTTCGCGAAGTACCTTGATGAGGCGGTCGGTGTCACGGCTGTGCAGTCCGATACTTGGCTCGTCGAGGATGTACACACTGCCCACGAGCGAAGAACCCAGGCTCGTGGTCAGGTTGATGCGTTGGCTCTCACCACCCGACAGACTGTTGCTGAGTCGGCCTAAGGTGAGGTAACCCAATCCTACATCGAGCAGGAACTGCAGGCGGTTGTTGATTTCGGTAAGCAGTCGTTTGCCGATACTCTGCTCGTGTTCTGTAAGCTCCAACTTGTCGAACCAAGCCTTCAGATTGGTAATCGACATTTCCACCAGTTCGGTAATGCTTCTTCCGCCTATCTTCACATAGGTGGCTTCCTTCTTGAGTCGTGTGCCATGGCAGTCGGGACAAACCGTCTTGCCACGGAAACGGCTCAGCATCACGCGGTATTGTATTTTGTACTGGTTCTCTTTCACCATTTGGAAGAAGGCATCGATACTCACCTGCTCGTGGATGTCCTTTTTGCGGTCGCAAGGCAATCCGTGCCAGAGCATATCCTTCTGTTTCTGTGTAAGATTAAAGTAAGGCTCGAAGATTGGGAAATCGTACTGTGCTGCACGGCGGATGAACTCTTTTTGCCACATGCCCATCTTCTCGCCACGCCAACAGACCACGCACCCATCATACACACTCATTGAGGTGTTGGGGATGACGAGTTTCTCGTCGATACCTATCACACTTCCGAAGCCCTCGCAGGTAGGACAGGCCCCTAAGGGAGAGTTGAAGGCAAACATATTGTCGGAAGGATCTTCGAAGGTGATGCCGTCTGCCTCGAAGCGGGTAGAGAAGTCGTAGCAGATATGGCTGGGAAGGAACAGAAGGCGGCAGGCACCATCGCCCTCATAGAAGGCAGTCTCAGTAGAGTCGGTGAGTCGGCTGATGTCGCTCTTCTCCTCGCTTACCGACGAGCGGTCGATAACAAGGTAGATGTCCTGAGCTTCGGCTTTTCCGTCGAAGTCCTCGATACGTACGAACTCATCTTTCACCAAGATGCGCGAGTAACCTTCCTGCAGATACATCTCCAACTGGCGGTCAAGAGTGCGTCCTTCTGCCACATGGATAGGGGCAAGAATCACAAACTTGGTGCCAGGAGAATACTGTCGGGTGCAGGCCAGGACGTCTTCAGTGGTATGTCGCTTCACCTCCTCGCCGCTGATGGGTGAGAAGGTTCTTCCTATGCGTGCATAGAGCAGGCGTAGGTATTCGTAGATCTCGGTAGTGGTTCCTACTGTGGAGCGCGGATTGCGCGAGATGACTTTCTGCTCGATGGCAATAGCTGGCGGCAAGCCTTTGATGAAATCACATTCGGGTTTGCTCATTCTGCCCAAGAACTGGCGGGCATAGCTTGACAATGACTCTACATAGCGACGCTGGCCTTCGGCATAAAGAGTGTCGAAAGCCAATGACGACTTGCCCGAGCCCGATACGCCTGTTATGGCAACAAACTTGCCCTGAGGAATCTTGATGTCGATATTCTTCAGGTTGTTGGCCCTGGCTCCTTTGATCTCAATATATTTTTCTTTAGCCATTTAGTAACTTTTTTTATTTCCTCCTTTTTTACCTTTTTACCCTTTTACTTTTTTACCTTTCTACCTTTTTACCTTTATTCATGATGATATGGCTCACCTTTTATAATAGTGCATGCCCGATAGAGGGCTTCGGTGAAGATGAGTCTTACCATCTGATGGGAGAAGGTCATCTTGGATAGCGAAATCTTCTCGTTGGCACGGTCGTATACCGCCTGAGAGAATCCATACGGACCACCAATGACGAAGACGAGTCTTCGTGAAGTAGCCTGCTTGCGCTCTATCCATTTGGCAAACTCGATGCTGCGAAACTCCTGTCCATGTTCGTCCATCAGCACTACTGTGTCAGAAGGCTGCAGCTGTTTCAGTATCAGTTCGCCTTCGCGCTCTTTCTGTTGCTGTTCACTCAGACTCTTTGTGTTTTTGAGTTCGGGAATGGTGGTGATGGTGAAAGGCATGTAATGGGTGATACGCTCGGCATAATCCTTGATGCCAGCAATGAAATGCTTGTTGATGGTTTTGCCCACCAGTATGAGTTCAGTCTTCATTTTCCGTCTTTTACTTTCGTTCTTCGTCCTTCACCTCATCCTTATAATAACCCTTTCCGATGCGATTGGGATTTTTAGGAAACCATCCTTTCTCGCAACGTTGTTTCTGCTCGAAGAGCTCACCGATGCTCCAAAGACTGGAGGCTCCCAAGACGCCATGAATAGCCGACAGAAGAACGTCCTCTATCAGGAATGCCGCAGCGATGGTGGCTAATCCCAGAACGAGAAATACCCACCAGTAGCGGGTGCCAGTGTAGTATTCAGTCTTGATGACAATAGGGTGGAAGATTCCTATAATGAGAAATGTGCTGACGGCAATGATGATGCCTGTGAAATGTAATTCCATGTTTAATACTTTTATTGTTACTGATATTGTTACTGAAAATGGTACAATCTTGTCCAAAAGATGACCAAATATATTTTAGAATGCAAAAATACAAAAAAATCTTCAATCTTGCTTTTGTTTCTCGGATATTTTATATATCTTTGCAGAAGATAAGCTGCATCTCAGCAAAATATTCAAGTAAACTTGATATTCTGCATTCGATTTGCATTATCTTTACAGAAGATAAGCTGCATCTCAGCAAAATATTCAAGTAAACTTGATATTCTGCATTCGATTTGCATTATCTTTACAGAAGATAAGCTGCATCTCAGCAAAATATTCAAGTAAACTTGATATTCTGCATT
>OLSX01000429.1_pt1 | contig 42551 bp, 34 predicted proteins | sample 1673141 | NCBI WGS metagenome assembly OLSX01 (sample SAMEA3136759, study PRJEB25190) | human gut metagenome | biome: human gut; feature: human-associated habitat; material: faeces | place: Austria | collected 2013 | reverse complement strand
TTCACAGTCTTTACTTATAAGGACAAAGACGAGTTTCCTCCAAGTTTTACCATTAGCTATATCAATTATCTTCAAGGATACGTTGCTGGCTTAGGCTCAATACTTTATGGCTTGGCCAAAATTTTTTTGGAATAACTTAAAATAATTTATCATTATGGATGCAACAAACTTTGTCGAAAAAATATCCCAACTTGTTCCAAACAAGCAGGATATTCTAAGAAATACAACTTGCTCAGAAGAATTTGCTGACATTTATATCCAAGATTTATCAATAAAGAGAAAAGCTACGCATACAGATGTGTCGCCTAATTTCCCTGTCATTGACTTGATATTCAATTATGACTTGTCGAAACTAAGAATCCAGGTCTATTCATTCAATGACGTGGACGATGTTGCAGAAAACGATCAATTTATATATGTTGGTTGGGTTGAGGCTTTTCTTCTCGCCATTCTAAAGGAAACTGGCGAAATCGTAGCAACAGATTGGGCAAATCCTTGCTCAATCGTAAGTTACATTGCTAAAAATCAAGGTGCGTTCTTGGATGTGTTGGTTGAGTTGGAAAAGTTTAGCCAAAAACTTGTCTTCGGTTTTATCACGGAAAAGGAAGAAAATGAAATAAACAAGTATATTAAATCTGTAGCAGGAGGAAGCAAGTACAATCCGATAAATTAAAAGGCAAACTGCTATAATATTAACTTTTAAAGAGACCTGATTAAAATATTAGAAATGACAACAGAATTTAGTTATTTAACCTTCTCCGTTTTCGAGATCAGTGATTTCATTCTATTTGTTGATACTGTGAAAGTTATATTCAAAAAACAACTGATAACAGGAAAGGCTGAAATCTATTCGGAAATACCAAATCCAAATGGGTGGGTTAATCCACAAAGTGGAGGCTCCCATTTTCCCAAATTTAGTTGCTGGCAAAATAAGATATATCCAGACAAAGTGTTTTTTATATCAAATTATGAAGATGGACTGTCTAATGTTTGCAGAATCATACAAAAACATTTGAGATGTAACATTATTACATGTGCATTATCCAATGAAACTGAAACAGATAATCCATTTTTCAAATTCTATTTTTCCAATTCCAATTTAGAAGAACGATTAATTCAAGCATACAAAGAAGATAGGTGGATTTTTTATGAAGAGGGAAAGCCGCTCTCTTTTGAAAATTTGGATTATTACAAAAGAAGACGAATTACAGACAGACTAAATAATAATATAATTAAAGAGTATATGATTCGATTAGGGATTGACATAAATACAATTGATGCCCAAATAAAGGCAGGTATTGTATATGTCCGTAAAAAATGGTAATTCTTAGTGATACAACAAATAAAAATCCGAAGCCTAAGGTGACAAGAGCCGAAGGTCTTTCGACTTTTATCACCTATTATAGCATTGTGCAATCATCATCCCTATACATCTTGCAATCACAAAAAATCCAATGGTAAAGAAGAACCAAAAGAACCACTGTGCATAGTGACCGAGATAGCAGCCATCATATTCCTTGTAGCGTTCACGGACTTTTTTCCGTTCATCAGCAAACATGGAATTGACCTCACGGATATGCATCTGCATCTGTGCGGGCATCCTTTGGCGTTCTTTGGCAAACAGTTCTTGAATCTTCTGCCAGTCAGCATCATTGATATTTACAGACACCTTTAATTTCGTGGGAGCATTCTCCAAAACCTTATCTATATGCTAATTGATGGCATGCAATGTGTCAATATACCACAAGAACATGAAATGTTGCTGTAGTGAGAAACAAATTGGGGGACAAGATAATCGTTAAATCTTCAAAGGTGATAATAATATGGAAGTAACGGCAATTTGCAGATTTTAGTATTTGAGGTAAAACGCCTAAATGAGCAAGATGAAAAAATCAGCCTTTTTACCTATGTAAAGGTAATATGAATTAGGATGAAAGGAACGGAAAAGTGCCATCGGCGAGGTGTTTCAGGGAGAAAAGGGGGAGCTCAATAACCATGGAACGGACTTGACAAACAAAATATCAGATAAATGTAGAGATGGAAAAATCGTGACTAACATGGTTACAGCTTATTGAGTTTACTCATGCTGTGGGCCTTTATTTTGTGTGCCAGACTTATGAGGATCTAAAAAGGATTTCATTCTCGAAAAACTTAAAAATATGATTAATAATAATGGTATCATGATTCTCGCGAAAGAAGATATTTGGCAGTTTATGTAATAATTTTTAATTGAAAAAGAAAGATATATGAATAAATCTGCTCATTTTACGATAAAGGTTTATATCTTTGCGTCAGAATTAAGGCAAATAATAGTTATGGCAAATCTGAATAGGCTTAAAGCTATTTTGGCATAATAACAGAAGACGGGTTCGGCTTGAGTGGAGAACTTGGTGGATTAACTAATAATGTTGGTAAATGGTGCGGCAATATAGCCCATCATGATTTTGTAAACTCTCATCAAGAGTGCAAACACCCTTCATGTTGCTGTTGAAGATTTATTAGTGGTTAACGATTCTTATAAGTATGACAGATAAAGTACGTGCAGAACGTAATAGAACTCTTACGGTTTCGGAAAGCGAAGTTCCAGCATTGGAGAAATATATTTTGACCGCGGATGATTTGGTAAAATCATTTGCAGATAATACTATTGTCAATGCTGACTTGTTTGATTGTTTGGATATTATTCCCAATAATTATTTTAACTTGATTATTGTAGATCCACCATATAATCTTGATAAGGATTTTCATGGGAAAAAGTTTTCAAGTATGAAGACAGAAGCATACGAAAACTATCTAAGAAGTTGGTTTTATAAGGTTTGTGATAAACTTGCACCCAATGGAACACTATATATGTGTGGTGATTGGAAATGTTCATCTTCTATGCAAAGAGTTATTGAAGAAAGGCTCACTGTTATCAATAGAATTACTTGGCAAAGAGAGAAAGGAAGAGGGGCAAAAACAAATTGGAAAAATGCAATGGAGGATATATGGTTTGCTGTGAAGAATCCTAAAGATTATTATTTTGATGTTGAGTCTGTTAAGATGAAGCGTAAAGTAATTGCGCCTTACAAAGTTGATGGCAAACCTAAAGATTGGGAAGAAACTGACTCTGGTAATTTTCGTATTACATATCCTTCAAATTTCTGGGATGATATAAGTATTCCATTTTGGTCTATGCCTGAAAATACGGATCATCCCACTCAGAAACCAGAGAAATTGTATGCAAAATTAGTACTTGCTTCGACAAAGCCTGGTGATAAGATATTTGATCCTTTCTTAGGTAGTGGTACTGCTGCTGTGGTGGCTCGTAAACTTAATAGAAACTATTTTGGTGTTGAAATAAATCGAGAATATTGTCTTTGGTCGGTTAAAAGACTTATGAAAACTTTAGGTGACAAATCTATTCAGGGTTATTTTGATAGCGTGTTCTGGGAAAGAAATTCTCTCGGTGACCAAAAAGCCAATAAATCAACAAAATCAACCAAAAAGAAGAACCTCAACAATCATTGTACTAAAAATTATGAATAAAAACGTTCATGATTTTGTTGAACTCATTGAAAGAAACAAGAGTCTCAACACAAAAGAGGAAATGATTAGCATCGTTACCCAAACCATTGCCATGGTAAGAGATGGTAGAGCTGTGTTTCATACCAATTTCTTTGCTGTCGTTTTTTGTTATAGCAAGAACAGTTCATTTAGTAATGTGGTCTTGTCTTTATCAAAACTTGAGAAGTATGACCATATACCATGTTTTGTGGTTTTGGTAAGGAAGAATTTGGATAATGTCATCTATATGATAAACACCACACTTCTGGATAAAATCAGTCATAGTTCACAGGAACTTAGAGTTGATAATATAAGAGGTAGCTTTCTTGGTAGCAATATTCGTAAAGAATTGCCGGAAATCGGAAAGGTAAATGCTCCAAAAGATTTTGATGAACTATTTGCTTATCACGAAGGATTCACCTGGCAAGAGAATATTGAACGACTTGTGGAAAGAACGAATAATATAAAGCCCAATATTGGCAGAGCGGAATTAAGTGAGGCTGAAATTAAGAATGTGTTTAATTCTCCAAAGAGGGCAATAAAGTTTATTCAATCCCATGATTACGGTATACTCTTGAAAGATTTAAGAACTCGTTGTGAAGAAGTGAAAGATGCAATACTTGTGGCATCTCATATACCAAATGTGAATATAAGAGGAAGACTTATTGAAGTTTTGATTACTTCTGATGAGGAAGAACGTAACAAATTGTTGAGGAATATCGAAGAAATAGAACATTTTCTCCCTACTTATGACACAAAGAATGACTTAGGTGACTATGTTAGGAACTTTGCTGATTCAGACTCATATACAGATATCAAGACAAAAGTCCTTTATCTTGATTCTAATCCTAAAGCCTATAATATTGACAAGTTCTTGAAGTGCATGGGTAATGAGAAGTCCGTATTTATGTTTTTCTTTGTAGGTATTGATGAAACAGGAATAGTTAATACTGTTTTGGCATCTGTATTTCATGACAAACTCCAAAACACGACTCTCCTTCAACATCATTGGGCTGGAAGAGGAACCAGAGGAACGGCACAATTTAATGGTAAAACCATAAATGAGTTGCTATATGATGGGCAATTTGAGAATAACATTAACGATAACGAATCTAAGAGTTTTCTTCAAAAGCTCCTTAATCGCTAAAATAATGCGGTCCTTCAAGCTTATCTTGCCCAGTCTTTTTCTGGTCCGTCAAGTTTAGCGGACAGCAATAACTAAGAACCATAAAGATACAGCCAGCAATGGCTGTATCTTTATGGTTCTTAGGGGAATGTCGTTATACTTTACTTGAACAGCTGGGGGATGAACAGGAGCGAGTACTGGCGCCAGTTGCTCCAGAGGTGGCCGCGCGGACTCTCGTGGAATGTGTACTTCAGTCCGTCTTTGTCCATGCGCTCCATGAGCCGCTTGTTCGCTGGCAACAGCCAGTCTTCGTTGCCGCATGCAATCCAGTAGAGTTTAGGGTCGCCTTGTGCCAGCTTGGTGAGCTTGGCGTCAAGGTTGGCATAGGCTGGAACCTCCTCCATATTAAGATGGGAGAAGTCGACGCCGGCGGAGTAGAGGCCGATGTAATTGAACATGTCGGGATAGTTTGCTGTAATCATAAGTGTGTGCATACCACCCATTGACAGTCCGGCAATGGCGCGATGTGCCTTGTCGGGGATGGTGTTGAATGTGGCATCGACATAGTTTACGATTTCAGGGAACGCCAGTTCGAAGAGTCCGTCCTTGTAGTGTGGCAAGAGGTGGGTCGATACGGGTCTGAACGCGAGATTCTCTGCCGTCTCGCCGGCAGCGGCCTGCTTGCCGAAGTTGCCGTTGGGCATGACGACAATCATAGGCACACACTTACCTTCGGCAATGAGGTTGTCCATGATGCGCGCCATGTGGCCCAAGTCGAGCCATGCTGTCTCGTCGCCACCACTGCCATGGAGAAGATAGAATACAGGATATTTCTTGTCGGTCTTGCCATATCCGGCAGGCAGATACACATTCATACGGCGGTCGGCGTTGGCCGTGTTGGAGTGATACCATACCGTGCGCACCTGGCCATGGTCCACATCCTTTACCAGATATTCGTCGGCAGCGCCGCCACCTACATAGAAGATGCTGAATATGTTGCCCACATCGCGGCGCGTAAACGGATTTACAGGGTCGATGCCCAGCACTCCGTCGATGTCAAAGCGATAGGTGAACATTTCGGATGCGAGCTGCGGAGTGGTATACTCCCATACTCCATCCTTGCCTTTCTTCATAGTAGCCTGGCCGTTGTTCTGCTCCCAGTCGGCCAATATCTTCACACTCTTGGCCTTGGGCGCTTTCACGCGGAAGGTTACGGTGTGGTCGTCGTTTACCTGTGGCGAAACGATGTCGCCCTCACGAAATGAGATGTTCTGCTGTGCGCTCATGCCCATTGCGACGAGCATGGCTGCCATTGCTACGATAGTCTTCTTCATAGATTCTATTTTTAGTTGTTGATTTCTAATAGTATCTACAAAAGTAATAATAATTTGTCATAACCGGACACATCTTCCGTAGCTTTTTTCATTTATGTTATTCGGTTTCGGCTCCGACTCTTTTCTTGTCGGTCAATGTAGAAACCTCAACGTGTCTTCGTTCAGGCTGCTTTAGAAGAGAAATGTCGTAAAGCGGTTGGTGTTTGCTTCTTTCTGCTTCAATTCTTCTTCCATTCTCCGTGTCGCCATCTTGAAAAAGAAACGAATGAGATGTTCATCGGTCGCTTCTGTACGAATCATGCGGAGCGCAGCAATGTATTCCTTGCGATTCTCTGACGGGATGATAAGGAGGGGATGCCCCATGCGCAACAGTATGTAGTTGCTGACCAGGCGCCCGGTTCTTCCATTGCCATCGCGGAACGGATGGAGATATTCGTAGAAACCATGGAAACGGGCAGCAAGTATCATGGGGTGTACATTAGCGGCGACGATGGCTTCCTCAGTCGATTCCAATAGCTTTGGCACTCTTGCGATGAGTTCTTTATGGTCGCCGAAGACCGTGTCGCCAGCCGTCATATCCGTAGTGGTGTATTCTCCCGCGACGGCTTCGGGAGCGTGATAAGAAAGCGTGTGACGGGTAACTCGCCTGTTGATTTCCTTGAGCAGTTCTTCGTCGATAGGATGCTGCGTATTTTGCATCATATACTCGAATGCCTCGAAGTGGTCAAGCATTTCGAATGCCTCGAAAAGCGTCTTTCCCGCAGGAATCATTCCCAATCCTTTCTCCTTCAGCTCTCGGGTGTCATCTACGGAGAAAGAGTTGCCTTCAATGGCGCACGAATAGGTGGAAAAGAGCACCTCGTTATATTTGATGTACTCTTCTTTATTCATTTGATTGATAATCGAGGTCTGGTATTGCTGCCTTGCCGCCTCGTATTCTTTTATTTCTGTGTCGAACGCCATTATTGCTTTCTTGTTGTTCTCTGCGGTGATTGGGGGAGGCCTGCAGACACAGGCTTAGTTATTTATCATGGCAAAGATACAGTAAAAAAACTAAGCACCAGACTTTTCTGACGGAAATTGTTCCTTTTTGTTAGGCAATGATGCCACCCAACACCTGAAACGCCACAGAGAAGCATGCTTTCTTATGTATTGCGCTCGGTTTGCATTACTTTACGGCATAACCGTGAAGATAGGCTGCACTTCGGCAATAAAAATAAATATGATTTATTTTGTATTGCGCTCGGTTTGCACTATCTTTGCAGAAGAATTTATAATAATCAAGATGGAAGTAACAATCACTAACGAGAATTTTAAGGACTATCTGAATGGCGAACTGCCATTGGTAGTGGATTTGTGGGCTACATGGTGCGGACCTTGCCGCGCGCTGGCTCCCATTGTATCTGAGTTGGCCGAAGAGTACGACGGCCGTCTTGTGGTGGGCAAGTGTGACATCGAGGAATACGATGACATCGCTACCGACTATGGCGTGCGCAATATACCTACCATCCTCTTCTTCAAGGGTGGCGAACTGGTAGACCGCTTCGTGGGCGCAGCCAAGAAGGCGGTAATAGAAGAGAAGTTTAAGGCACTGCTCTAATCCCACGCGCTTATTGGGGATTAACAGCCTGTACAGACCGAAAACAACGAGCCGGGTATGCTGACGATTGTCGCATATCCGGCTCGCTGTATATATAAATAAGGTGGAGCTAAAACTCCAGCAGGCGGCTGCCGTCGGCATCGACGCTGATTTTTACGCGCACGGTGTCATCGGGCAGAATGTCTTCTATCAGTTCGGGCCACTCCAGGAGACAGAGGTTGCCGCTGTAGAAGTAGTCTTCGTAGCCCATGTCATAGACTTCCTCGATGCGGCGGATGCGGTAGAAGTCAAAGTGGTAGATGGGGTCGCCATGCCCGTCGGTGTATTCATTGACGAGGGCGAAGGTGGGCGAGGTGATGACGTCGTCTACGCCCAGTTCCTGGCACAATGCCTTGATGAAGGTGGTCTTGCCGGCGCCCATGCCGCCATAGAATGCGATGACGCGGGCTTCGCCGATGCTGTTGACAAACTGCTGTGCCGCTGCGCGTATGGCGTCGAGCGACTCTATTCTGATCTGTGTCATATCGTTTTATCTTTTCTTGGGTTTCAGTGTGATGAGGGGGATGAGCATCTCTTCCATAGAGATGCCGCCGTGCTGGAACGTGTTCTTGTAATAAGACACGTAGTAATTGTAGTTGTTGGGGTAGGCGAAGAAGCTGTCGCCGGTGGCAAACACATAGCTTGTACTCAGATTGGGCATAGGCAGCTGGGCCTGCTTGGGGTCGCGAATGACAAATACGTCCTTGGCGTTGTAGCTGAGGTTCTTGCCCAACTTGTAGCGCAGATTGGTGTTGGTGTTGCGGTCGCCCACTATCTTGATGGGGTTGGTGCAGCGTATGGAGCCGTGGTCGGTGGTCACCACCACGCGGTATCCGGTGGTGGCGAGTGCCTTGAAGAGGTCGGCGATGACCGAATGGCGGAACCACCCGAGGGTGAGGTTGCGGTAGGCAGACTCGTCGTTGGCCAGCTCGCGTATCATCTTAGACTCGGTGCGGGCGTGCGAGAGCATGTCGATAAAGTTGATTACCACCACGTTGAGGTCGTTGCCCGTACACTCGTTGAGGCGCCCCAGAAACTTCTCTGCCGCAGCGCTGTCGTTGATTTTGTGATAGCTGAAGGTGTCGTGGCGGCGGTAGCGGTCTATCTGGGTCTGGATGAGTGGCGCCTCGTTGAGGTTCTTGCCCTCTTCCTCGTCTTCATCGACCCACAACTCGGGAAACATCTGCGCTATCTGCGTCGGCATGAGGCCGCTGAAGATGGCGTTGCGTGCATACTGGGTGGCTGTGGGCAGGATGCTGGTATACATGTCTTCGTCTATCTCGAAGAGGTCGCTGATCTCCTGAGCCAGCATGCGCCACTGGTCGTAGCGGAAGTTGTCGATGACCACGAGAAACACCTTCTCGCCGCTGTCGAGCATGGGGAAGATGCGACGGCTCATGATGTCGTTGCTCATCAGCGGCCGGTTGCTGTTGCCGGGCTTCACCCAGTCCAGATAGTTCTTGCGTATATACTTGGCAAAACCTATATTGGCTTCCTCCTTCTGCATCTGCAGCATCTCGGTCATCTTGCTGTCGGTGCTACTCAGCTCCAGCTCCCAGTGGGTGAGCTTGCGGTAGATGTTCTGCCAGTCTTCGAGCGTCTGGCAGTCCATAATCTGCATCATCAGGTTCTGGTAGTTCTGCTGGTAACCGCTTTGGGTCACCTCGGTCTCTATCTCGCGCCGATGTATGTTCTTTTTGAGGGTGAGGAGTATCTGGTGGGGGTTGACGGGCTTGATGAGATAGTCGGCTATCTTTGAGCCGATAGCCTGGTCCATGATGTCTTCTTCCTCGCTCTTGGTCACCATCACCACGGGAGTCGCCGGGTTGATTTCCTTGATGCGTTGCAGTGTCTCGAGACCGGTGAGACCGGGCATCATTTCGTCGAGAAGCACCAGGTCGAAGGTGCGCTGCGCACACTGTTCTATGGCATCGGTACCATTGGTTACGGTAACTACCTCGTAGCCCTTCTTCTCAAGAAACAAGATGTGGGCACGTAGCAGTTCTATCTCGTCATCGACCCATAGTAATAATCCGTTTGTCATAATTGTTGTCTCTGTTAATGGGTTAAAATCCCTCCAAGTCGTAGTATTCGTCTTTGAGGTCAAACTTTTTCTTCTTTGCCGCAGCCTTGGGCTTCTTGGCCTTGGTGGTGTCGGCAGGCGCCTTGGTGACTTTGTCGCCGAAGTAGAAGCCGGTCTTGCTTACGGGCTTGGGCGTAGCGGGCTTTGCCGCTGGCTTGGTGGCAGGAGCCGTCGGCTTGGCTGTCGTGGCCGCTGGCTTGACGGCTGGGGTGGTGGTCTTTGTGGCAGGCGCGGCAGCCTTGGCCTTCTGAGTCTCTTCGGGCAGCGCGACGATGGTGCCGTTGGCCTTGGGCGCTTCCTCAGTCTGCGGCGCGCTGACGATGGTGCCGTTTGCCTTTGGCGCTTCCTCGGTCTGCGACTCGCTGACGATGGTGCCGCCTGCCTTGGTCTTTTCCTCAGTCTGCGGAATGCTGATGATGGTGCCCGAGGTGGCTGCGCCCTCTTTGCCCTCGTCGGGCAGCACGTAGGTACCACCCTGCTGTTGAGGCTTCTGCTCGCCCTCGTCTATCACCATACCCTCGCCCAGGGCATTGTCGATATCCTCTACCGAAGGCTCATCGCCCTGGCGGGTCACTATCTCGACGGGCTCGGCCAGCAGACGGAAGGTGCTCACCTTGAGCGGCACGAAGTGCTTGTCGTAGTACTGCGCATAGTCGTCGTAGCTGTAGGGATGGCCGATGAGCTCGAGGTTGGCCTCGCTGATTATCATCGTGCGCAGCCCGGCATGGCGTTGCAGAATGTGCTGGGCATAGAGCTGCCGCGCATATTGCAGGGCTTCGTCGTAGTTGCGGAAACCGCTCACCTCCATGTGGCAGAGCCCGTGGGCGTCGTTGACTCCTATCTCAAAGTTGCGCACCAGGTAGTTGGTGAAGTTATAGCGCGCCAGCTCAAACAGCAGTTGGTTGGCATTGATGGAGTCGGGCTGGTAGACGATGACAAACTTGAAGTCGATGTCGCGCTCGTTGGTAAACGTGGGTATCGAGTCTCCACCCTCGCTGTCGAGCAGAGCCGAGCGGCGGCTCCACACGTCGCCGATGTCAAACTTGCCGCCACGCAGCTGGCGACCCGCATTGACGCCGTTGATGATCATGCCCGCCAGCGTGCTTATCTCGCTCTGCGGATATTGCTCTACCACGCGCTTGAGGTCGGCCAGACAGCTGTCGGGCTGACCCATGTTGAGCTTGGTCAGCGCTCCCACAAAGAGGAACTTGTCGCGGTTGTCGCCCATGGGGAAGCGCTGCTCCGACACCTTGAGATTGCGCATCACGTCGTCCATCCTGTCGTCCTTGAAGGCGGTGTAGGTAGCGGCGTAGAGCGAGTCTTCGAGATGGGTGCCCTCGCGGGCGTTGGCTTCAAAGTAGGGGTCGGTGAGGATGGTGGTCCACTGGCTCTCGGCATAGTGCTGGCGCATCAGGTCGAGATAGTGGCGCGCCGTCTCGCCGCGGTGGCTGCGCATATAGAGCAGGAAGAGGTGGTAATAGACCTCGTCCATGTTGGCGTAGCTCTCATACTGGTTGGCCAGACGCGTCAGGTATTTCTCGCTCAGCCTGAGGTTGTCGAGCTTGTCCTTGAATATCACGCCGGCATGGAAGAGGCCGTCCATAATCAGGGCGTTGCTCTGCTCCACCTGCTCGGGAGTGAAGGGTATCTGGGCGAGGTAGTACTCGCGCTTGTGCGGGTCGTTCTGCAGACTGTCGGTGGTCGATGCCAGCGAGTCTTGCAGCGCCTCCTGGCGGGCTATGGAGTCGCGCTGCTCGTCGGTGAGCTCGTTCTGCTGCCCCATGCCAGCCACCACGGTCTTGTTGACGCGCTGCCAGTTGTCCACATTCTCTCGCTTGCCCCAGAGTTTCTGGAAGGTGGCCTTGCCCTGGCTCACGGCGATGGGGTTGTAGAAGTACCACTGGCCGTTGCCTGTCGTGGCGGTGTTGTTGGGCCTCGACGGGGTGTTGTTGCGGTTGTTGCCCATATCGTCGCGGTCCATGTTTTCGTTCTGCTGCTGCATGGCGTCGGCTTCCTGCTGGGCGCGACGCTCTTCGCGTTCCTTCTTCTTGAGTGCGTCGATGACGCGGTCTATGGCGGCGTTGCGGTCTTTCTCGCTCATGCGGGCGAGCGACTGGAGTGAGTCCTGCAGCTCCACGGCGTCGGTGTGGGGCACCAGTTCGTCGAGTATCTTGGAGCGGTCAGAGAGCTGGCGGTAGTCGGGGCGGTCCTGGTCCAGCAGACCTATCGCCTCGCCATAGCAGCGGCGGGCGTCGCCAAACTTCTCCTTCTGCCAGTAGAGGTTGCCCAGACTCAGCAGCAGCACGCCCTTCTCTATACCGTTGCGCACCGACTCCTTGGCACCCTTCTCATAGGCACCGATGGCATGGGCGGTATCACGGTCGGCCAGATAGATGTTGCCGATGGCATAGTATACCTGGTCGAGATATTCCTTGTTGTTGTCCGATGCAGCCATACGGCGCAGACGGCTTATCATGCGGCGCGACTGCCCCTTGGCCATTACCTCGGTCTGGGCGATGCGGGCGTTGAACTCGAGTTGGTAGGGCGGGTTGAGGCGCACCACGCGGCGGAAAGCGTGGTAGGCAGAGTCGGGCTTGCCCACGGCGGCATAGAGCTGACCCAGCAGATACCACTCGCGGGCTCGCTGCTTGCGGCGCATCTCGTGGCGTATCACGCGGCGCAGATAGGGGATGGCGCGCTGATAGTCAGCCGTGTGTATGTAGTAGTCGGCATAGGTGTAGTCCCACTCCTTGACGGCGCGCCAGTCCATGGAGTCGCGCGCCATGTTGCGTATCACGTCTTCGGCGTCGTAGAGCCAGCCCTCCTGCACATAGCACTTGGCGAGCCAGGCGCGGGCCTTGCCATAGATGGCGGGCTGGGTGGCGTAGAGGCGGCTCATGTAGGAGAAGGTAGAGGCGGCTTCGTCAAACTGGCCCATGTGAAACTGCGAGCGCCCCATGAGCATCCAGGCTTTCCAGAGGAAGGGGTTATACTCGCGACGGCTGAGCCACTCGATGTCGCGCTCGGTCTTGCGCCGCTGCTTGTCCCACACGGGGCGCCGCTTGATGCTGTGCTGGTGTATGGCTTTCTCGGCCTTGGTCACCGCACGCTCAAAGTTGCTCTTGCCCAGCTCCTTGCTGTTCTTGTTGCCGACGGTGTAGAGGGGTATCAGTTCGGTATAGTTGTCGCGGTTGCCCTCTTCCTTTTCGAGTGCGCCGTCTATGTATGCCATCGCACCGTTGTAGTAGGTGTTGTAGCGCGCGTTGAAGGCATGCCAGAACCTCGACGACGAGGTGTTCTTCTGCGTAGAGCACGAGCTGAATGCCACCACCGCCACCGCTGTCAGCGCCATGGCGCCACGCAGTCGCCGGCGGCCCATCAGCGTCTTGGCGGTGCGCGCCAGGGCGTAGACGATGATGCCTACAAAGATGATGGTGGCTCCCGAGGGCACGTTGAGCCAGTAGGAGAGTGCCAGCCCCGTCATGCAGTCTATCCAGCCGATGACGATGCTCAGCGCTATCATGCGCTTGTAGCTGTAGGTGAAGATGTTGGCGGTCATCTGGGGGATGGTGAGCAGACTGATGGCAAGCACGATGCCCACCATGCGCAGGGTGGCCACGATGGTCATGGCTATCACCGCCATCAGCGTATATTCTATCATGTCAACGGGCAACTGCTGGGCGCGGGCGAAGATGGGGTCGAACGCCACGCTCACGATGCTGCGGAAGAACATCACCGTGAGTGCCGCCACTATCAGCGTGAGCCCGCCGAGCAGCACCAGGTCGCCATGGCCTATGGTGAGCAGACTGCCGAAGAGGTAGGAGTTGAGGTCGGGCATGAACTCGGGCGAAAGAAAGCAGCAGATGATGCCCACGCTCATGCCGAGGGTCCAGAAGAAGGCGATGGTGGAGTCTTCGCGCACGTCGCCGCGGTGCGACAGCCACTGCACGCCCAAGGCGCTGGCCACGGCAAAGGCCATGGCAGACACTACAGGATTGATACCGAAATACACCCCCAGCCCGATGCCGCCAAAGGAGGCATGGGTGATGCCGCCGCTGATGAAGACCAGCCGCCGCGTCACGATATAGGTGCCCACGATGCCGCAGAGGATGCTGGCAAGGAGCGAGCCTATGATGGCGTTCTGAAAGAAGGTGTAAGTCAGCAGTTCCATGTCATCTTTCCATCAGCATGATTACTTCGTCTTTGAGGGCGTCGGGGAGATTGATGCCGCGCAGGATGAGGCTGCGGTTCCACCCTGCCACCTCGTCGGGGCGCATGGTGTAGAGCACGTCGGCAAACTCGTGTACCTCGTCGTCGGTATACTCGTCGGAGCGGCGGCCACGGTAGCGGTCCAGCTCTTCATCGTCGTAGTATTCTATCTCGCGGGTGGCGGCTTCCATCATGCACTCCTGCTCACACTTGGTGTTGGTGCCGTCGCAGGTGCCGCAGCTCGCGGCAGGCGGGGTAGCCTCGGCGCCGTCGTGCTGGCGCAGCGATAGGAGGGCTGCCACGATGCCCAGGACTACGAGGGAGGTAACGAGGTATATCATGGGCGTTCGGTAATCTGGAAACCGGCACGACGCAGGTCGTCCCAGTAGTGGGGATAAGACTTGGAAACCACTTCAGGGTCGTTGATGGTGATGCTGCCCAGGGCCAGGGCTGCAGGGGCAAAGGCCATGGCCATGCGGTGGTCCTGGTAGGTGTCGATGGGCTCCATGGTGGGCTCGCAGCGCTCGAGGTTCCATATCAGTTCGCTGTCGTTGCGGTCGGTGAGCACCACGCCCAACTTGCGCAGCTCGCGCTTCAGCGCCTCGATGCGGTCGGTCTCCTTGATGCGCAGACTGGCGAGACCGGTGAAGTGGAAGGGGATGCCGCGCATGGCACAAGCTACGACAAAGGTCTGGACAAGGTCGGGCGAGCTGACGAAGTCGTAGTCCAGCCGGGGCAGACGGCGGTGCTGGTGGCTGAGCACCACTTGGGGGGTGCCGTCGTCGCCGGTGCCGAAGGTGGTCTTCACTCCCATGAGCGAACCGATGTAGCGGCAGATGGTGTCGCCCTGGCGCGAACCGTCCATCAGGCCGGGCAGCACCACGCGGGGCTCGTTGTCGTCGCAGAGGGCAAGCATCTCATACCAGTAGGAGGCGGCGCTCCAGTCGTTCTCCACAGCATAGTCGGCGGGCTGGTAGGGCACGGGCGCCACCGTGATGGTGTCTACATCGCTCCACTCGGCCTTGGCGCCAAACTCGGTCATGGTCCACAGCGTCAGGTCGATATAGGGGCGCGACACGATGTCGCCCTCAAGACGCAGCTCGAGGCCGCGGCGGAGCATGGGGCCTATCATGAGCAGGGCAGAGATATACTGCGAACTGACATTGCCGGGCACCGACAGGCTGCCGCCCTCGATGGCGCGGCCGCAGATGGCGAGGGGAGGATAGCCCTCGTCGCCCAGATAGCTGATCTCGGCGCCCAGACGGCGCAGGGCATCGACCAGCACTCCGATGGGGCGGTGGCGCATGCGCTCGGTGCCGGTAATCGTGTGGCAGCCGTGGGTCACGCTGAGATAGGCGGTGAGAAAGCGCATCGCGGTGCCGGCAGCACCGATGTCGATGGTCTCGGGCATGTCGCGCAGAGCGGCGGCGATGACGCGGGTGTCGTCGCAGTCGGAGAGGTTGGCGGGTAGTGAACTGCCGCCGGCAAGGGCCTGGATGACGAGCGCCCTGTTGCAGACGCTCTTTGAAGCCGGCAGCGTGATGGTGGTGTTGATATGTTGGGGTGGCTGGATGGTATATTGCATGTTGTCGATTATCTTCATTGTTATCCTACTTGACCACGCGGATGGGCAGGTCTATCACGCCCATGTCGTCTGCCGAGCCCGTGGCCACACGGCTCTTGGTGCGCAGACGCTGCTTGGGGCCGGGGATGAGCGGACTGTTGTAGAGCACACGGCGGATGCGGGCTTTCTGCTGGGCAGTAAGCTCGAAGGCATAGGTGTAGGCGTAGTCCATGATGTTGGTAGAGAAGAACTTGTCGCCCCGGCAAGAGGTGCGTTCGGCGAGCTCCTTGAAGGAGATAGACAGGACCTGGCTGTTGTTGAGCAGGGCGGTGACGCGACGCAGATAGGCGGGACGGTTGTACGATGGGGTGTCGGTGCAGTAGTCGGTGTCGTCACAGGCATCTTCGAGGAGATTGCCGTTGGCATCTTCCTTCTCAGAGAAGGCGTGGAGCAGACCCAGATAGTGGCCCAGTTCGTGGGCAAGGGTGACATTGATGTCAAACTTGGCCTGGTTGAGGGTGCCCGAGGTGATGTTGTGCGACGCGTTGGTATAGCGGTCTACCTCGTAGTTGATGAAATCGCTGTTGATGGACGAACAGTAGGCAAAGGAGAGGTTCTTCTTGCTGATGTCGTTATACTTGGACTCGAGCGCAGAGAGGCCGTCGGTCTCGTTGACGCCCTTCAGCGTGAAGGGCAGATGGCTCACGCCCAGGGTGACCTCGGCAGAGTTGGCTTCGGGGGCAAAGGGATAGACCATCACATTGATATAGTCGTTGGGCTCCCACAGATAGCGGGCATATCCCTTCTTGTTGTTGTTCATGAAGTCGTTGGCGTCGATGGGGTAGGTGCCGTCCCATTTGACATATTCCACGCCGGGGGTGGCGAGGCGGTTGCCGTGCTCGTCGTGGGTGGCGAGATTGAAACGGATGTTGATATTCTCACTGGTGCCGATGTCGGTGCTGTAGTAGCCGCCCTGGTAGATGCGGTTGACATGGTCGAGAATATCGGCGAGACGCGAGGCGGTGACCTTCTGTTTCATCTCGGCCTCGTCCTTGTAGAATACGTGGAAGATAACGGGCAACTTGTAGGTGTAGCTCTCGTTGAGCTCGGCGGTGGTTTGGTCGTCGTCCAGGTCTACCTTGGGTGTGGGGTCTTGCTGCAGGCCGTCGTCACTCGAGCAGGCGCCGAAGGTGAGCGCGAGCACTGCCATCAGCATGTAGAGGAATGTCTGTTTCATATTGCACTGTCCGTTTGGCAAGGCGGAGCAAGACCACAAGGGCACCGGCGTCCACCTTATTATATATATAATAACACAAAGTTAATGCAAAATGGAGACAATACAAAATAAAGGCCATCTTTTTTGATATTTTTAGGATTGGGCGACAGCCCTCATCATCGCCGTGTCGCTGGAGGTTATCTCCACAACCGTGGAGGGTACCTCGGCGCCGCCCGGAGGTACCTCCAGCGCCGTGGAGACTACGAAAACAACAGACAAACATCAAAAATAGAGGAATTTTTGAAAAAAGTAGAGTGAAAGTTTGGTTATTTCGCAATAAGTATGTACCTTTGCACCCGCAAGTTCGGGATTTAGCGCAGTTGGTAGCGCACACGTCTGGGGGGCGCGAGGTCGCTGGTTCGAGTCCAGTAATCCCGACACGAGAAGAAAGATTGTGATGAGAGTCGCAATCTTTCTTTTTTTTATGTCCCTGGGTAAGGTCGCGCAGTCCGTGATGCCGCCCACCCTGTCCGAGCATCTTTTGATCCTTGCCGAGCATCCCTTCCTCCTTGCCGAGCATCCCTTCCTCCTTGCCGAGCATCCCTTCCTCCTTGCAGAACTGCCCTTAAAGTTGTTTGCGCGTCACGATACAGTTATTGCAAACCATGAAATTTCCGTTTCCAGTCATGAAACAGTCATTTCATGCCCCGCTTTCCCGATTATGGTCATCTCCATAATGATAAACTCGCGCTCTGCGCCCCTCTGCACTAAAACGACAATCGCCGCCAGCACTCGCTATGGGCTTGTGCTGGCGGCGATTGGCCGTGTGGGGTGCTGCGTGGTCGCGGAGGTTTGCAGGGAGTCCACCTCGTCTTGCCGCGTGGTCGCGGGGCTTGGCTCGGTGCCCGCCCAGTCTTGTTGTGTGCCTGTTCCGCTTTGCTGCGTGGTCGCGGGGATTGGCTCGGGCGGCGTGGACGGGTCAGTCCATAATCTCGCGCAGAGGTTTCATGACGAAGTCGCGCTCGTGCATCAGCGGGTGGGGAATGTGCAGGTCGGGCTCGTCGATGTGCAGGTCGTCGTAGATGAGTATGTCGATGTCGATGGGACGGTCGTGATACTGCCCGTCGGTCGACTTGTTCTTGCGGCCCAACTGCCGCTCTATGTCCTGGGTGGCGGCGAGCACCTCGCGGGGTGTGAGCGTGGTGCGGCAGCGCACACAGGCGTTGAGGAACCGGTTGGGGGAGTCAAAGCCCCAAGGCTCGGTTTCCAAAAAGACTGACCGGCGCTCTACGACGCCAATCAGTCTTCCTATTTCGTCTATGGCACGGCTCATGATGGCATGGCGGTCGCCCATGTTGGAGCCCAGTGCCAGATATACGCAGTGATCAGTCATTCATGATAAGCATGGCGTCGCCATAGCATCCAAACATAAATCCATGTTTCAAGGCGAGGTTGTAGGCTTCCATCACCAGGTCGTAGCCACCAAAGGCGGCGGTCTCCATCAGCAGGGTGGAGTAGGGGTGGTAGAAGTTGGCTATCATCGTGTCGGCGAGTCCGAAGTCGTAGGGAGGGAAGATAAACTTGTTGGTCCATCCGTCGTACTCCTTCAGCAGTCCGTCGGTGCCCACGGCGGTCTCGGTGGCTTTGACCACGCTGGTGCCCACGGCGCAGATATGGTGGCCGGCAGCCTTGGCAGAGTTGACTCTGTCGCAAGCCTCGCGGGTGATAATCATCTGCTCTGAGTCCATCTTGTGCTTGGTGAGGTCTTCCACCTCGATGTCGTGGAAGGCGCCCAGTCCGCAGTGCAGGGTGACAAAGGCGGTCTCGATGCCCTTAATCTCCATGCGCTTCATCAGCTCGCGGCTGAAGTGGAGGCCCGAAGCAGGCACGGTCACACCGCCCTCGTTCTTGGCGAAGATGCACTGGAAGTCTTCCAGGTCTTCGGCGGTGCCGTGGTGGTTGTCGCGACGGTCTATGATGTAGCGGGGCAGTGGGGCTTCGCCCAGGGCGAAGAGCTCGCGCTTGAACTCCTCGTGGGGACAGTCGTAGAGGAACCGCAGGGTGCGGCCGCGGCTGGTGGTGTTGTCGATGACCTCGGCTACCATGGTGCCCGAGTCGTCGAAGAAGAGCTTGTTGCCGATACGTATCTTGCGGGCGGGCTCTACCAGCACATCCCAAAGCCGCATCTCCTGGTTGAGCTCGCGCAGCAGGAAGACCTCAATCTTGGCGTCGGTCTTCTCCTTGGTACCGTAGAGGCGGGCAGGGAAAATCTTGGTATCGTTGAAGACGAAGGTGTCGCCCTCATCGAAATAGTCGAGCACGTTACGGAAATCGAGGTACTCGCCTTCGATAGGATTGCCATCGGCATCCTTCTTATAGAGTTCTATAGTCTGCGATTTGCTGTGCAGTACCATCAACTTACACTCATCGCGTCGGGTGATGCGCGATGTAACCTTGTTGCCATTATCATCGACGAAGTCGTGATAGATGCTATGGGGGTAGAGGGCAATCTGCTCCTCGGGCAATTTGAACTTAAACTGTGACAGTTTCATTGCTTGTTTCTATTTCTTGGTTATCCAACCATTCCTGGAAATGGTCATACTCTATACATTTATCTATATCGTATTCGCCCACACGCGTACGCCGCAACTGGGTAAGGTAGGCTCCGCTGCCGAGGGCTCTGCCCAGGTCGCGCGCCAAGGCACGGATGTAGGTGCCCTTGCCGCAGACGATGCGCAGGTCGAGCTGCATGGTGTCGGGGTCGAAACGGGTAATCTCGATGCTGTCGATGTGGATGTTCTTGGGCTTGAGCACCACGTCCTGCCCCTCGCGTCGCATGGAGTAGGCGCGCTTTCCGTCTATCTTGCAGGCGCTGAAGGTGGGTGGGGTCTGCTGGATGTCGCCGACAAACTGGGGCAGCGCCTCGCGTATGGCGTCCTCGGTGATGTGGGCGGTGGCAAAGGTCTCGTTGACCTCGTGCTCCATATCATAGCTCGGCGTGGTGGCGCCCAGCTGCAGCGTGGCTTCATACTCCTTGGTATGGGCCTGCAGCGTCTCTATCTGCTTGGTACACTTGCCGGTGCAGAGTATCAGCACGCCGGTAGCCAGCGGGTCGAGGGTGCCGGCGTGGCCTATCTTGACTCTATGCCCGAGGGTGTGGGACAGCACGTAGCGCACGTGGGCCAGCGCCTTGAAGCTGGTAATGCCATAGGGCTTGTCGATGGCAAATATCTCACCTGTCTTGAAGTTCATGTCTGTGGCTTAGCAGAATGAACAGATGAGGGTGACGATACCGGCGATGGCACAGTAGATGGCGAAGTATATCAGCTTGCCACGCTTTACGATGTTAATCATCCACTTGCAGGCTACGCAGCCCGACACGAAGGCAGCCACGAAACCTACGGCCAACACGCCCAGTGAGATGTCGCCCATCACGGTGGCTGCACCGTACTTCACCATCTTCATGGCGTCGAGCAGGGCCTCGCCCAGAATGGGGGGGATGACCATGAGGAAGGAGAACTGGGCGAGCTTGGCCTTGTTGTTGCCCAGGATGAGACCTGTGGCAATGGTGGAGCCCGAGCGCGACAGACCTGGCATCACAGCCACGGCCTGGGCCAGACCTATGATGAAGGCGTCCTTGAGGCTGATGTTCTCCTTCTGGCGGGGCTTGGCGTAGTAGGAGAAGGTGAGCAGCAGCGCGGTGACGAGCAGCATCGAGCCTACGATGGCGAGGCCTGAGCCGAAGATTTGCTCTACATTTTCTTTGAAGAACAGGCCCACGATGCCCACGGGAATCATCGAGATGAGGATGTTGAACACATAGCGCGTCTCGTCGTTGACCTTGAATTGGAAGAGTCCCTTGAATATCCAGGCAATCTCCTTCCAGAGGATGACGAGGGTACTCAGTACTGTAGCCACGTGTACGGCGATGGTGAACGCCAGGTTCTCCTCGGCCTCGATGCCAAAGAGGGTTGAGGCAATCGTGAGGTGTCCGCTACTGCTGACGGGCAGATATTCGGTAAGGCCCTGTATAATGCCCAACCATAATGCTTCAAACCAGTTCATTGTTATCGTTTGTTGTCTTGGGTTATGGTGTGGTCCTCGCAACCGTTGGCTGCGGCGATGTTCTTGTTCTCGGTTTCCTTGGTGTCATCGCTTCCGGCCTCGTCCTTGGGCTTGCGGATGACGGCATAAATCATGGATATGAAGCCCACAAAGCATACCACGGGGGCTACCTTGATGCGCATGGTGCTGAAGATGTCAGCGTTGTAGTGGGTCTCCGTAGAGCCAGGGCCCGACATGAGGATAAAGCCCAGCACGACTATCAGCATACTGATGGCCATGAGGATAAAGTTGACTTTATCAAAAGCAAAATTTCTCTTTTTCATATTGTTGTTGTTTTCTTCTTATATCTTGTAGAGGTCGCCAGCCTTCATCTTCAGAAACTTATTGACCGAGATGGTGGCGCTGAAGACGGTGATGAGGATGCCGAAGAGCAGCACGGTGGCAGCCGTGATGGCGATGACCTGCCAGGTGATGACGGCCATCATGTCGGGGGCGTAATAGTAGACGGCATAGATGCCGCTACCCAGCACGGCACAGGCCAACAGGGCAGCGATGACGCCGATGAGGGCAGCCTGGCCCAGGAACGGGCGGCGGATAAAACCCCATGAGGCTCCCACGAGCTTCATGGTGTGGATGGAGAAACGGCGGGCATAGACTCCCAGCCGCACGGTGTTGCTGATGAGCGAGAACGATACAAAGGTAAGCAGACTGGCAATCACCAGCAGCACAATGCTTACCTTGGCGAGATTGCGGTTGACGCTCTCCACCAGGTCTTTCTGGTAGGTGATGTCGCTCACCTTGGGATATTTCTTCAGCTCGGCGGCAATCCAGCGCAGTGAGTCGTTGTTGGCATAGTCGGCCTTGAGCGTGATGTCGGCAGAGGGGAGATAGGGGTTCTCACCATTGGTAAACTCGGTGGGGTCGGTGCCCAGCACCTTGGTCTGCTCTTTCAGCGCGCGCTCCTTGCTGATGAAGTCGAGGTGGTTGATATAAGGGCGGGTCTTCAGGCGGGCGCAGAGCTGGCTGCCTTCGGGGGTGGTCATGTCTTGCTCGAACATGACGGTCACTACCAGATTTTCCTTAACAAATTCAGAGGTGTTGCGGGCCACCAGTACTGAGAATATCACCAAGCCTAACAAAACGAGCACCATTGCGGTGCTTATGCAGAGGGTCACGGCTTGCAGTCCCTGACGATTCCGCGATTTAGTATGTCTTTTAGCCATTTGCCTTGTGGATATAATATGCCAATTTTGGTGCAAAGAAACAAAAAAAAACGCGAATATACGACATTTTAACCACCATTAACGCGTATTGCCTGAAAATACGAGTACCTTTGCAGCTGTTAATGCTAAAGATATGAGTACACAGCTACATAATTCGCCCATTTACGGCCCTGTTCACAGTCGCCGTCTGGGCCTCTCGGTGGGCATCAACCTCATGCCCGCCGACGGCAAATACTGTACCTTCGACTGCATCTACTGTGAGTGTGGATACAACCACGAGCGACAGACCCGCACACCGCGTCCGACGGTCGCCGAAGTGACGGCGGCGCTCGAGCGGCAGCTGCAGACGATGGCAGACGATGGCTCGCGTCCCGACGTGCTTACCTTTGCCGGCAACGGCGAACCCACCGCCCATCCCCATTTCGCCGAAATCGTCGACGCCACCATCGCCCTGCGCAACCGCTATTGCCCCGACGCGCGCATATCGGTGCTGAGCAACGCCACGCAGCTCCATCGTAGCGAGGTGCGTGAGGCGCTGATGAAGGTAGACAACAATATCCAGAAACTCGATACGGTCGACGATGCCTATATACGCCTCGTCAACCGCCCTGCCAACCCTGCCTATCGCGTCGATGACATCATCGGGCAGCTGCGCCTCTTCGACGGTCACGTCATCATCCAGACCATGTTCATGCACGGCTCTATCGACGGCGAGGATGTGGGCAATACCGCCGAGCGTTATGTCGCGCCGTGGCTGGAGGCGGTAAAACTCATCCAGCCCGCCGAGGTGATGATTTACACCATAGACCGCCCCACGCCCGACACCTGTCTGCAGAAGGCAACGCCCCTCGAGCTCGACGCCATACGCCGCAGGGTCGAGGACATGGGTATCGCCTGCACGGCGTCATACTAAGTTGACAATGAAACAATAATAGAGAATATGAATTTTGAACAGAGAGTGAGAGAAGACCTGCTTACCTATCTGGCAGGCAGACAAGAAATAGACGTGCCCATGCCCGAGTGTCCCGATGTAGAGGAGGCATGGCGCAAGGTGGGCGAGGACTATATGCCCGACGGCATCCGCGAGTTCAACGCCTATCCCACCGTTTCCCTGGGTTGGATTATGTTTGTCGGCATGGCCATGGCGCAGCTGTGGGACACTGACTGGCAGCGTGCCGACGCCGATGCACATATATATAATACCTTGCGCGACGTGCGCGGCTTCGACCATACCGATGACTATATCCTCGACGAGGTGCTCGGTCTCGATGCCGAAGCCCATGGTGCCGTGAGCCGACTGGTCAACGAGTGCGCCAACCGTGCCTTGGCTCTCCTACGCCATGAGGGGCTTACTCCCGGCAGCGCCGAGGCTTTCCGCGCCTATATCGCCTGCATCCACCAGCTCTATCTGGCTGGTATGGCTGTACAGTTGCGCCGTATGGGGTATCACATGACCAAGATAGGATGACGGCAGTGGAGACTGCCTGTGCAGACCATTGGGCAGCCCGGCTTGCCCAGTCTCATGGAGCCGCCGAGATAGAAGCCCTCTGCGCCGAGTGCACTGGCAATGAGGGGCTGATGAACATGGTCTACAAGTTGATGGACAGCGATGACAGCCGCACCGCAACCAACGCCCTGTGGCTTCTTAACCACCTGCCCAAGAGCGAGGACGCATGGCTGGAGACCCACCGCGCCGACCTGATTGCCAGAACTGTGGCAGAGGAGGTGAGCGGCAGAAGACGTATGCTGCTCTGCCTCGTCAACCGGTTGCCGTTTGGTGCCGATGAAGTCCGCATCGACCTGCTCAACTTCTGTTTCGACCACGCCCTGCAGCCACGTGAGACGGCTGCCTGCCGTGCCCTGTGTGTCAAACTGGCTTATGAGTTGTGCCGCCATTATCCCGAGCTGCTGCACGAACTCCATATCACGCTGCGCGAGATGATGCTCGACCCGCTTCCGCCCTCTGTGGCATCGGCAGTCATGAGCGTAAAGCGCCATCTGCCTAAGACTTGGAAAGTATAAATGGCCACATGGCCAGTCTGAAGGGATGTCTGCGGGCATCCCTTTCGCTTTTCCGCCCCTCGCGGCTGTTTCCCTGATGACAGGGCCTCCCGTAGGCGCCGCCCCGTCTTCGCTCTTCGTCGATATATCCACCGCAGCGTAACTCTGTTGGCAGCCCCGCATGTTTGTTCTTGCAGGAGGAACAATAAAAACCGATGATACCATCCGTCATGGTATCATCGGTTTCGCATGAATGTCTGTTGCTGGCAATGTGGCTTGTTACGAGTCATCCGATGGGGTAGCCTTCTTCCTTAATGATTTGTTTGAGCACATTGACCTTTGCCGTTGCAGCATCCTCTTTGTCATAGATGAGCAGCAGCACTATTTCTCCATCCATCTCCTTTGTGATGAAGTTATAAGTGATGACCCTTGCTCCGCCGGCTTTTCCTTTGCTTTTGGACTTGATGGCCATTCTTATCTTACGGATGCCAGGAGCCAGTTCTGCACCTTGTAACGGGTTCTCGAGGAGCGACTTTCCAAAGTTGGTCAGGTCATCCTTGAATGAAGGATATTTCTTTGCAAGCCTCTTCGCTGTCACATTGAAATAACTTGATGTTGTGATTCTATAGTTCATCAATCAACTTGTCAAGTGTGTTCAGCTCTTTCTTGCCTGCAATGACATCCTTCAGTTCTCTGAGAGCTCCCCTTAGGTCGGCCGCAATATCTTGTGTACTCTCCGCAACGGAGTCGGAAGAAGTAACTGGAAGCAGACGGAAACTGCCTTCACGTGATTTCAATATCACTTGTTCACCGGAGTTCACCATGGAGAAGTATTTGCCCTGGTTGGCTCTAAAGTCTCTTGCACTAACTATCGTCATGACTATTGTTTATTTTGTTTACGCTACAAAGATAGTTATAATATTCCAATTGGCAACCATTTTGGTACCAAAATTAATACCAAATATGCAAAAAGAGTTGCTCAAGAAATGTAATAAGCACTTTTCCAGCAACGATATCCATGTCGCAGAACAGTCTGAACCTGTTGTCTTGAGCCCCGAACCTGTTGGCGGTCGAATTGTAGTTGCCGACGGCTTGGATGAGGATGAACGTGGCTGATGTGACAGTGTGGGTATCAATCTGTATGGGCTCCTAAATGTCATAACCAAGAAGTCTGCATATGCCCTGGTGGGCGATATGCAGACTTCCGCTTTATGGGTTAGCAGGCTCGAGCCTTACAGGAAGGCGATGGTGAGGCCTGCCATGACGATACTTACCATCGACATGAGCTTGATGAGGATGTTGAGCGATGGGCCGGATGTGTCCTTGAACGGGTCACCCACGGTGTCGCCTACGATGGTGGCCTTGTGGTCTTCGCTACCCTTGCCTCCGAAGTTGCCTTCTTCTATCATCTTCTTAGCATTGTCCCATGCACCGCCAGAGTTGGACATGAATACGGCGAGGGTGAAACCTGCTGCAAGTCCACCGGTGAGCAGACCCAGTACGCCGGCTACGCCAAGCACCAGACCGATGACGATGGGGATGATGATGGCCAGCAGCGACGGCAGAATCATCTCGCGCTGGGCACTGCGTGTGCTTATCTCTACGCAGCGGCCGTAGTCGGGAGTAGCCTTGCCCTCAAGGATGCCCTTGATGACGCGGAACTGGCGGCGAACCTCCTGTACCATCGACCCGGCAGCACGGCCTACGGCTCCCATGGTGAGTCCGCAGAAGAGGAAGGCTGCCATGGCGCCGAGGAATGCACCTACGAGCACCTTGGGGTTGATGAGATTGACCTGGAAGAAATTGATGAAGTCTATTGTGGTGGCGTTGACGGGGTCAAACACCTCACCAGCGGCGTCGAAATACTGTTTGCCGTTTTCCACGGCACGTACCATGGCAATCTTGATTTCCTCAATATAAGAGGCAAGCAGTGCGAGGGCGGTGAGGGCAGCCGAACCGATGGCAAAGCCCTTGCCGGTGGCGGCGGTGGTGTTGCCGAGGGCGTCGAGGGCGTCGGTGCGCTCACGCACTTCCTTACCCAGACCGCTCATTTCGGCGTTGCCTCCGGCATTGTCGGCGATAGGACCATAGGCGTCGGTGGCAAGTGTGATACCCAGTGTGGAGAGCATACCCACAGCGGCGATACCGATGCCATAGAGACCGGTGCTGATAGAGTGGGCAGACAGAGACATATCAAAGCCATTGGCGCAGAGATAGCTGAGCATGATGGCCACCGAGATGGTGAGCACGGGAATCATGGTCGATATCATACCCGTTCCTATACCCTTGATGATGACGGTGGCAGGACCTGTCTGCGAAGCCTCGGCTATCTGCTGAGTCGGCGTGTAGCTGTGAGAGGTGTAGTACTCGGTAGCCTGACCGATGATGACACCTGCGACGAGACCGCTGATGACAGAGAAGGAGAGACCGAGCCAGTTGTCGATACCCAGGAGATAGAGTATGGCGAAGGTAGCCACGGCTATCAGACCGGCGCTGACGTTGGTACCCAGGCCCAGCGAGTGGAGCAGTTCCTTCATGGTGGCTCCCTCCTTGGTGCGCACCAGGAAGATGCCGATGAGGGAGAGGAAGATGCCGATGGCGGCGATAATCATAGGAGCGATGACGGCGCGGAGCTGCATGTCATCGTTCATGGCAAAGGCTGTGGCACCCAGAGCGGCGGTAGAGAGTATCGAACCGCAGTAGCTCTCGTAGAGGTCGGCGCCCATACCGGCAACGTCGCCCACATTGTCGCCCACATTGTCGGCGATGGTGGCGGGGTTGCGGGGGTCGTCTTCAGGGATATTGGCCTCGACCTTACCCACGAGGTCGGCACCCACGTCGGCAGCCTTGGTATAGATACCTCCGCCTACACGGGCAAAGAGCGCCTGGGTAGAGGCACCCATTCCGAAGGTAAGCATGGTCGTGGTTATGGTGATGAGAGCGGTGCCCTCTCCTTCATAGACGGCGTTGAGAACAATAAACCATATAGCGATATCGAGCAGGCCGAGACCTACAACGACGAGACCCATCACGGCACCGCTGCGGAAGGCTATCTTCAGTCCCTTGTCCAGACTCGTGCGTGCGCCGTTGGCTGTGCGGGCCGATGCGTAAGTGGCGGTCTTCATGCCGAAGAAGCCTGCCAGACCCGAGAAGAGTCCACCGGTAAGGAATGCAAACGGAACCCAGGGATTCTGCACTTTCAGCACGTAAGCCATGAAGGCAAATACGATGGCAAGCACTATGAATACGATGGTCACGACCTTGTACTGCTGCTTCAGATAGGCCATTGCGCCTTTCCTGACGTGCTCGGCAATTTCTTTCATACGGTCTGTGCCCTCTTCTTCTTTCATCATCGAACGGAAGAAGTACCATGCCATACCCAGAGCCACTACGCTGGCAATCGGGATGAGCCAAAATACTAAAGGAATGTTGTTCATTAAGATAAATTTAATTGGTTAGTAATGTATGTTCTTAGTTAATCGTTATAATAACGATGGTGCAAATATAATGAAATATATTGATACGGAAAATAAATTGATAAAAATATCTTAAAAAAAATCAACAATGGCTCCTTGGAGGTTGTCGTCAGCTCATTTTATGCCCGATATGGCGGCGCCGATTGCGCCGTTGTGGGCAGTGCTTTGCCGATGCAGACACAAAAAGCCGTGGCTGCTGCTTGTGGAGGGCCAATTGCGCGTTTTATCCACTATTTATTGCGTCTATGAGGGGATGAAGTAAATACAAAAAGCCGTGGCGGTGGCTGTCGGCTTCGCCTTGGCGTGGATGGCGGTGCCGACAGTCGGAAAACGAGTTTTCCTCTTTGCCGTCTCCGCCATCCCCACCGTCATGCCGTGCATGACGACAGCTGCCGCGACGGTAAAAAAGCGGCCCTTGGCCGTAAAAAAAGTCCGCCGTTGGCGGTACAAAAACAGCTGCTTATTGGGAGCCCCTCCCCAGCCCTCCCCAAGGGGAGGGAGCTCATTCCCGTTGTGTTTGAGGAGGTTGTAGTGCGATCCTTTCCCTTGGGGAAGGCCGGGATGGGGCTTGTGGGTCGATGTCGTTGTTGGCCGGTGGGCATCGCTGTGGGGCGTCACTGCGCCTCTTGCTGTCTGCGCAACTCGCATAACCCACGCCATGTCGCCCATGGTGATTTCGCGGAGCGTGATGGGCATTGCCGCTACCCTGTTGACCGCCATCCCGACTTGCGCAATCATCTCGGCTGGCTCGTAACATATGATACGTGGGCTCGTGTCTACTGATACGTGGGCTCGTGACTTATGATGCGTGGGCTCGTGACATAAGGTACGAGCTGGCCATGGTGGTTGAGGCAATGGCGATGATGCCCTCTGGCTGACCTTGTGGCATGAGGGGCGAGGCGGAGCGGGTGGCGGTGCTTGGGTGGCTGGTGGCGGCGACGCAAAAAAGCCATCCCCGCTGCCTGTCGTTGGGCAGGGGGGATGGCTATGGTTGCGCCGTAGTGGCGGTTATGGTGGACTGCTGTCGCAGTGGCTATCGCAGAGGGGCGGCTGTGCGGTGCATGAACCGATAGGTGGTGGTGCGCGCTCCAGCCTCTATCCGCAGGAGGTAGACGCCCTGGGCGAGACCCTGGAGGGAGAGTTCGGCGCGGCGGGCGTCGGTGGCTGGTGCCTGGCCGACCATCGTGCCACTCACGCTGTAGAGCCGTATGGCTCTGAGCCCCTCGGCGCTCACCGCAAGCTGACCGGCGCTGAGGCTCACTGTGGGCGCTGTGGCCGGGGTGTCGTCTATGGCTGTGGCGGTGCCGCTATAGATGGAGAAGATGCTGCCCTCGCGCTTGAGGTAGTAAGCTGGTGCCTTGGGCGAGGTTAGCGCCACATCGTTGCCGTCGGTCTTGCCGGTGACATAGATGCGATAGGTGTGGCCGTCGGCAAAGGGCTGGTTGCTCTGACGCAACCAGTAGCTGAAGAGCGGCACATCAAACGAGGAATGGACGCTGACATTATCCTCGATGCCCGGTATCTGGATGGTCTCATGGGTCTGCGTGTCTTCGCCAAACATATATACGTAGCCCTCGTAGCTGCGTCCTTCGGTTGCGCGCAGCGACACTCCGAGCTTGAAGAGCGGCGTCCTGGTGATGTCGATGCTTCCCGACTCGACCTTGGAGTTGGAGTCGTCGGCCAGGAATATCTCCGCCTTGGCCATAATCGGTCTGTCCTGTCCCTTGACCACATCGATATAGGCGGCATCGCGGTCGTGGATGTTGCGGATGGGGTAGTGGAGCGTCTCTGCCTCGTCGCCCGTCATCTCGAGCTGCACCTCGTAGCGCGCAGGGGCGAGCGAGGCGGGGATGGAGAGGGTGATGGGTATCTCGGTCTCGGTGAAGCCCTCGATTTCGGTCAGTGCGTCCACGCGCGTGTCGAGCACCACTGTCCTGTCGGCATCGAGCAGGCGCACCCTCAGATAACAGTCGCGCGGCACGCCATTGAGATTTTTCACGGGGAAGAACGCCACCACCTTCTCGCCCTGATAGGCTTCGTCGGAGAGGCGGGGCTGGCCCATCAGCTGGAACCGCGCTTCCTCCGAACAGATTTCCGAGATGCGTGCGGAGCCGTTGCTCAGTTCCACCTCGATGATGGGCGCCTTCTTTATGGGGAAGAAATCGTCCCACGAACCGTCGTCCTTGCGGGCGGTGCATACGACGATGAGGCGGTAGTAGCCATCGGCGAGCTGGGTGAGACTTAGGTGGATGGGCTGGGGCTCGTTGATGAGATAGTCGGTGCCCATATATCCGTCGAGGCCGTCGCCGTAGATGCGCTGGGTGAGTCCGCCGGTGGCGTGGTCGTCAGAATAGGCCACGCGGACGAACTTGCCCTGGGCGTCGTAGACCGCCACGCCGATGTCGCCACGGAAGGGGTTGCCGCGGTTCACAAACGAGCTGACCTCTACGGTCTGCGTCTGCGACGGATTGAAGGTCTTGTCTGCGCCCTTGATGGAGAGCGAGCCGCCCTCGTTGAACATCAGTTGGGGCGAGGTCTCCAGCAGTCCGCGGTCGATGTCGGGATATTTGCCGTTGTTGGGGTGGGCGAGGATGGCGGTGAGGGCGCGGTTGAAGGCAAGAGGCTTGCCTTGGAATTCGCTTCCGGTCTCGGTCACGTTGAGGTTGGTGAGCGAGTAGTAGGCGTCGCCCTGTCCTTCCCAGCCGAAGTTCATGTGGAAGAGTCCGTTCTGGTCAAATCCGTCGGCCACCCAGGCGTGTCCCGACGCCGTCCCTGCGGGCCGTCCGTCCAGATAGACTGGGCACCCGTTGAGCAGTTCCTGCCGCAGTATCTCGGCAAAGCGGCTGGGGCCCTCTATGGCTTTGGTGACATAGGCAGCGGTGTAGTCGAAGTGCTTCTGCAGCGCCTTGTAGGCAAAGAGTCCCTGGGTGCCGCTCGCGTCGGGGGTGTACTGCATGAACGAGGCTATGCCCACATCGCTCATCAGCAGTGCCACGGCGTCTTCCTGCTTCTGCGTGGCGGCGATGGGGTAGCGGTAGTCGGGCAGCATGTTGGCCCAGTCGTAGCGCGACTGGCTGAAATCGGCGCTCACCGTCGTGTTGTAGTACTTGACGAGATACTCGTTGCTCCCCTTGCCCTGGGCGGGCCACTGGTAGTAGTACATCATCTGCGCCACCGCCGTAGCCACGCATCCGCTGTAGGGGTAGCCGGTCTTGGCGTTGAAGGGGTGCGACTGTCCCCACTTGCTCTTCAGCAGCGGCTCTACGGTCTTGGTGTAGAGCGCGTTGCGGGTTCTGGGGCTGATGGTCACCCGGCCCTCCTTGATTGCCTCGTAGGTCTGGCGGTACCCCTCTAAGAGCAGTTTGACGCAGGGGTTGGCTGTCAGCGTGTCGAGCGTGGCCTCCCTGCTGTAGGCCAGAATTTCTCCCATCTCGTCGTCGCCGGCAACGATGACAAATCCCTGTCCCCGCGCGTCGTTATATATATAATAAGGTGGGATGGGCGTCGCCGTGCGGCTCTGCGCCCTGGCTTTGGCGGCACAGTCGTCCGACAGGTTAACCACTCTTCGGGCAATCCTGACAGCCTCCATCGGACTGATGTCCTTGGCATGCGCCGCAGGGGCAATGGCCGCCAGCATGCTCACCACGGCAGCCACCACCGCCACAGCATGGCTGCGCCACACTGCAAGTCTAAGTATTCGTGCGATATCTTTCATTTCCATTGTTCTATATGTAGATTCAGACATAGGACATTTAGTTTCAAAAGCATTGCGCTTGGCTTCGGAGGCATCGCGCTTGGTCTCGTAATTATTGCGCTTGTCTTCAAAAGCGGTTGCAAAGATAATACTTTTTTATTGATAAATAGCCGTTTCCGCCGTTTTTTCCATAATGCTACATAGATACATTTATTGGGTCATTTATTGGGCCATTTATTGGGTCATTGGGCTAACTGAGTATGGCATTGCTTTGAACAAGCTGGTTCAATTTAATCTGTATCGGTTCTGGTTACTCCCGTAGTTAGGGTCTCAAGCAACGCTTCTCATTCCAAGCATTAAAACATGAGGATGATGAGCATTGGTGGCGCAGGTGCATCGCCGTGTCGGCAGCGATGATGCGACCTGCGAAGTATCGGATGCGACGTGGCAGATGATATAAACAAGTGACTCTTCAGATAAAATGTCATTACAAATTTATCTGAAGAATCACTTGTGAAGAACGACCGAAAATAGCCGACCATTTAGCAGAGAATGTTTTACTCATTTTTCTTAAGCGGGATAATCTCTTGTTCGGAAAACCAGCCTTTGTTTATAGCCTGATTTTTAACTTTTTCTGAATCGCTTGTATACATAACTATTGCAAGTGATTCTTTTGCACGTGTACATGTTACATAAAAAAGTCTTTGCGTTCTATCAACGGAAGACTCTTTTCCAGCTTCAATATGTCTTATATCCGTTTCTGTAAGTTCTTTAACTCCAAACAACTTATCATAACTGAACATAAAGCCTCTTGCCTCAGAATCATCAATAATGACCATCACCCTATCGAACTCCAATCCTTTTACGCCTTGATGAGTGTCGAAACGTGTACGTTGATTCACATAATCATCATAGCCTCGAACCATATTAATTGGTAAGTCCATAACCATTACCCATGCTTGCAAATCTTCCTCCATCTCCTTGGTTATATCAGCTGCAACCAGTGTACTGGCTTGCCTTATAACCTCTGGTACTGTCAGAAGTTGAGAATTCCATATGGATTTCACTACTTCACGGATTGTATGGTTTTTATTAACCATGTTTGCTACTTTTCCTGCCTCTTCCCTACATCTCAGATAAAGTTCGTATGGTTTTTCCGTATTCTGCTTACTCAGCAAAGGAGAATATGCCTTCAATACTTCAAGAGCGCCCCGTCCATCTTCTTTTATGGAATCTGCTATAGGCAGAATCTCTTTTGTAAAGAATTCTAATTCATACACCGTGCCTTGCAAAAAAGTCATCTGATACTTAGTTACCCTTGACAATGGCCCAAAGAACTGATCAAATCCCAAACGTCTTGCAGCCATCATGTGTTCCAAAGTTAATATTTTGACATCAGCATCTTTTCCGAACCATTTTTCATCAGCAGTATGGTCACTCATAATTTTCATGACCGTTTGCTCTACTTCATCCTTGTTAATACCTTCGTGTTGTTGAACTATGAATAGTCTTATAAGCCCAGCATCAGCGTCTTCTCTTGGTGTCTGCTCTGCATGTATATCCAAATCCTTTCCAATAGTGTTTGCCAGTTTTATAATTCTTTTGGCACATCGGTAATTCATCTTCTTTTCAGGTTGTTCCCAATCAGATGGGATAACATTTACCATATTATCTTTACCATCTGCATAAATTCGCTGCTTCTGGTCACCTAACAAGCCCAGCGTAAATATATTAGCAAAGTTCTCCTGTATCTTAAAAAATGCATCTACGAGTTCTTTTTTGGTATCCTGACTTTCATCTATCAAAAGAATTGGGTAGCGCTGCGCAATGATGCGCTGAAGCATCATACTATCCATAATCATTTGTGAAGAGATTTTTATAACCTCTGCATGTTTAAGAGCATTATATTCTGGATTGCTACCATTGGGGTTATACACGAACTTTTCTATTGTCTTCGCTTTTTCCAGTTGCTCTTTCAGCTGCTCTATCTTTTCAGCATTAGAAAGATATGTCTTTGTTGTCTTGCTCTTTGCTTTTTCCAGTTTCTCATACAACACCCGAATATCTTCTTGAATATACTGACAATACAGACGCTTTATGTCAGTCTGATAATACTTTATAACATCCCATACAAAGCTATGGATGGTAGATATATGAAAAACAGGGCTGTAATCCAAGCGATTGACAATCTCATCAGTAGCAGCATTCGTAAATGTGATGACAGCCACATTTTTGCCCTGCAATAGTAAATCTTTACCAATACTATTGCGTATTTTTTTTAAGAGTAGTACTAGAGAATATGTCTTCCCCGAGCCAGCACCAGCAAAGAGAAAAAAGCTCTTTCTTGGAGACGACAGAATGCACTTCTCTAAGGTCTCATCAACCTGTAAATCCATATTATTTACCATCACTTATACCATTTGTGTCCAAACATTTTTTCATCCACTCCAAACCCTCTTGGATATATTTAGGAGCTGCTATCTCGTAAAAGTCCTTCTTATACAAAAGCGAAATTGCGAAATCTGCTTTTTTAAAACTGCCTTTGCTTTCCAGTTTAGCAAATATCGCTTTTTGCAAATCAACAGCAGAAGTGTATTTCTTTAGAAGATTTGCAATAGTTGTTATAGTCCCCATCTTTTTTAGATCATCTTGTCTGAACAGTTCAAGGTTGGTAAAAATCAAAGCATCCTCGAACGTGTATGGGCAAATTTCTGTGTATTCTTCCTTTTCTTTATTCCACTTCACACTGATCGGTGTCTGAAAAGCTATTCTAACGTTATCTACAGTCTTCTCTTTTCCATCAAGTGCCATAAGATCATCAATCAACACCTTACCAGGTAACCAATTCTGTACCGATGGATTGCCAGTCTTATACCCCTTTCCTTTAGCTGTAATCACGGACACTTGCTTTTCTTTCCCATCATTAGCAATAGTTTCCGTGGCGTCAATGTCTGTCACTATTAATGTGGGGATTCCTATCTTATCAATCAAATTACGAAAACTATGTGCATGACGTCCATTCACCTCGATAACAGAAATATAATAAGAATCCAAGTCTGCTTTGGTGAGGAAACTCGGAACAAGAATCTTTTCTGCTGGCCCCTCTACCAATATTACAGCATCAGCAAAGAATATATCACAATGCGTTAGACGTATATATCTTGTAACGAATTGTTCAGTTTCATCATTAGGCCCAAATGTACTTGACAAATTAATTACGTTGGAAACAGGAATCTTATCACCTGCATCCGTCACTCGTCGGAAGTAACGCATGCAGTTCAAGTCGAGTTCGTTGACCACATGGTTAGAGTGCGTACTTAGAACCAGTTGGGTTTTAAGCCACGGATGATCCTTGATTACCTGGTTATTACACAGGGCCTCAAATGCTTTCTTCACAAACACTTGTTGCGCCTGTGCATGGAGATGTGCTTCTGGTTCTTCTACAAAAACCAAATGGATAGGTTCTATATTCTTTCCTTCACTTAACGTCTTTAACCACTTCTCCCTAAAGTCCATCAACTTCAGGTATATGGAAATCAGATTCCGATAACCTAATCCATTATATTTCTCAGGCAAAGCCAATTCATCCATACCTTGAATAGCGAACTGTACTGCTGAGTCATGTTTAATGGCCTCCTCAATTTGAATCTTACTGCGTATCTTAATTTCAGGGTTCTGAAATCCGGGATAATTGATATTCCTCAGTTCTTTGACTGGTGTTTCAAAAGTCTTGGTCAGTTTTGCATCGTAAGTCTCGTTTGCCTTAGCAATTCCGCTTACCAGTTCTAAATCACTCGGCATCAAAACTTCCTCTTCCGAATTTGAGTTAGAATAATACTTCTGAAACTGCTTCGACAATGTATCAATATCGCTATCGGATTGACCTTCTGGATCAGAGAAATCCCTTGAGGCTAAAATGGTATCCACTCTTATTAGTTCCTCCAAAGGATTCTTATCGAGAGCTTTGTCAGGAGTTGGCTGAACCTTATCCTCGTCAGCAGGTTCTATAGCAGGATCAATAATATAGTATTTTACATCGAAGTAATCTCTGAGATTGGAACCTTTACCCAAGAAATCACATAGATTTATTGGATACAAATTTGGTGAAGATGCTTTTTTCCATTCTTCTGTTGCTTGCAGAGCAAGCGCTTTCCTTTTTGCTTCTTTGTATGCAGAATATAACGTAGTTACATCCTTGGGTACATATTGTCCACGGACACCGACTTTTTTTCCATCCCAAGTACTAAGCGATGGAATTAAGTGATTGACTTTATATTGTTCCCCGTCAGCCACATCCATCCAAATATCCAGTGATGGAACAATATCATCCCATTGATGTGAATCTAACAAGGTGTCATCAACGGGGTCTTTTGCCAACCATTTATCACCAAGCTCATCAATCAATGCCCAGTTTGTAGCTGTAAATTCCTTCAGCGTGAACTTTTCGTTGCTTTTCAGAAACCACACAATGGCACTTATGGCAGAAGTTTTTCCACTATTATTAGCGCCAACGAACACAGTTTCTTTCTCACCAAAGTCTATATGGCAATTTTTAAGCTTTCTAAAATTTCTGATATGAATCGACTGTATTTTCATACTGTGTAAAGCAAAAAACTTATTGTATAAATCTTACTTATTATTTCTCGATCGTGTATAATAGCCTTGTTAGTCAACAAGGTCCATGATCTTCTCCATCGTAGTGTCTGTAAACGTATGCCAGATTTCGAGTTGTATTTTCTTGTAATCTTCGAACAACTGACCGACACGTTCAATCTCAAACACAAGTCGGAGGTCATTTTTGTCCTCATTTTCTTGCCCTTCCTTGCGATAGCCAAGTCGAGCAATCTTGATATAGTAAAGATCGCGAATTCCTTTTCCAGAGAGGTACGGCATGAAGTAGTAGAGCTTGTTGAGCGCAACAGTTGTAGGAAACTTTTTGCCTGTGTAATAAATCTTTGCAGAACCATCAAGATAATGTTCCCAATTGTCCTTCTTGACGTTGCAAATGAGGAGGTTTTTTGCGCGGTCGATTGGCAAGTTATGACGAATGCTCTTCGTATTATACTCAAGTTCAATGTCCTCACGAACCGTGGAATTTTGTATGATTGGCTCAAGGTCGTATTGCTCGAAGAGGTCGAGGAAATTTAATTGCATGTGCTTCACCTTTTCTGTTTTTTTCTTCTCCATAGACTTTTCAAGTGTCTCACGAGTCAAACGACGATTGATGATTTTGTGCCAAATTGAACGAGCCAGTTTGACCTCTTCTTCAGACAATCCCATACCTTGGCGCAAAATGATTTCATCGGTGTAATCAAGGATTTCATCAGCACTCGCTTTTCTACGAAGCATTCGATCAAGAGTATCAAATATTTTCTCATTCTCTTCTCTATATGGCAAATAGATACCTCCGACCTCGCTTGGCATGAGTTCAAGGCATCCACCGCCAAAGTTGCGTCCGAGAATCTCCGCAAAGGCAAACGAGAGTGAGTTATAGTAACTTGCAACAAATGCTTTCTTGTTCACACTATCTTTGATGAAGACTCTGTGCATAGTATCCGTAGTGTATGCACCAGCCTCGTTGAGCACAAACTTCGGATAGAGGTTGTTACGACGGAGGAATAATGCGTCTGAAAGTTTTATGGAAGGAATAACCCACCATTGTTCTCGAATGCTGGTCTTGTAGCCTTTATCAATGTCAGCAGCTTCACCGCTTTCAAGGTAAGCCTTCACACCTTCGTTGCCGTTCTCTTTGGCATCAGGAGTGAATACCAGAAGATGAGCTTTCGCCTCAGAAGCGACATTCGCTTTCCAATCACGTTTAGTGAAACAAAGGCTATTCACTTGCACACTTCTACCGACCATCGGACGAGCGTATTCTTCCAATTGGTACATGCTAACTACCGATTGTGGCACGGTGAAGAAATCATTTGAGCCGGTTGTAATACCTACCTCTACATTTGCAAATGAAGAAATAGTTGTGGCTTTCTTGACTTTGTCGAGCAGATCAAGTTCATTTTTATCCAGGAAGTAATAGGTCCACTTGTCTGTGTGGAAGTCAATATCTTTACTTGGAAACTTCAACTGATGAGGATCGAGTGCTAAAAGTCTCTCTGTGTCCGTAACCTCAATGTGCTCTATCTTATGCTCGTTTGTACCATTCTTTTCGCAAAGAAGCAGAACTACCTCCTGCTGAATTTCCTCAAAAACAAGGTTCTCAAAAGAAATAATGTTTATCTTGTTGAAGGTCTTTGCAAGATACTTACGGAGTTGCTGTGCGTACTTCACCATAAGCAATTCAGAAGGAATTACAAATCCCATCTTACCATTGTCACGAAGAAGCTGAGTGCAACCAACGACGAATGTCACCCACGCATTTGTGAGTTTCGTACGTTTGAGTTTTGCATTCTGGAAGATTTCGTCTGCAAGCTTTTGCTGTGTAGCATCATAATACTGATAACGTATAAACGGAGGATTGCCGACAACAAGGTCAAATCGTTTTTCTGTGTCAAGACAGAAACGATGAAAATCCTGGTTAACAACCTCCGAATCGTGCAGACCAAGAGCGCGTGCCTTGTCTGCCTCTGCTGCTTCGTATTCAACTGCGGTTACTGTATTGAAAAGCATGTTTTCATCACGCATACACTCCAAGAACACACCATCACCACAACTTGGCTCCAGTATGTCAGCATCTTTTCCACCATTAATACCCCAATGCAGTATGAACGATGCGATGGCAGGTGGAGTGTAGTATGCTCCTCTTAGTTTTTCCGCGGATGCGTCTTTAATCAGTTGCATATAGTTCTTTGATTTTAGGGATTAATGAGACTTCCTCTTCGGTCATTCCGTAGAGGTTGTTTATCGCTTGTTGCTGTTCCTCCTTGAGTAATTCAAACTGTCGTTTCAAAGGTGTAGCCTTTCGTGCATTGTTTCCATTGGCTGCTATTCTATCTCCGAGCGAGATGAGCGACTTCTGACGTTCAACTATTTCTTTGTGTGCAGCGACATCAGCAAGATTGTTGAAATCAATAGTGCGTACAGGAATCTGCTTCAACACTTTTGTTCCACGAGCGATGAAGCCACCTCTAAATATTTCACCGTAAAGGGATGCTAGCCATTCTCCCTGAATTGATCCAAGTATAGCTTGTATGTAATAGATGGAGTATTGGCTATTCGCAGGAATACTTACAAGACAATACCCCGCAGTACCGCCAGAAGAAACTAACGTGCCATTTGTGTCAACTGCGTACTTGTTCTCCTGAGCCAAAACACCGACTATTATCTTCTCAGCAATCTCACATGCTTCAAGGCTCTGATGGCGACCAAAACGATGCCATTCGTTTGCAGTAGTAGGTGCTGGCTTAATGTCTCTGTCAGGACGGTTAAGCTCTGATTTGATTACACTAAGGTAATTGTAGAAATAAGGGTATTTACGCTGGATTGTACTAAGTTTTATCACATCCAGTTTGCCATCAGTTCTTCTCTTGTATGGGAAAATTACTCGTGCATTTGGCTTGAATGTACGATAGGTGTTGAGAGAGTCATCACCAGACACCGTCTTGAAGTAAGGTTTTGTAACCTTCTTCTCAATCTGATAAAGTTGCTTGTTATACTTGAAATAGTAATACTGTCTATCCTCGCTTTCTGGTTGGAAAATATACACCTTGTTTGCACTCGTTTGGATGCCATTAAAAATATAATCGTCACCTACAATTTCGCTTAAAGGAAGACTTTGAGTTGAAATATGATTCAGAATAGACTGCAATCTATCAGAACAAAGAACCCATGTTCCTTCTCCCATACGGCTTATATTTCGCTCGTTTTCTGAGAATGAAGTCAAATCGCGAACTTTCCATTTTGCCAAACTATCAACTTCTGAATACGTGAATGAGTCATTTTCCTTGTTTTGCAGAACAATGATGCATGAATAGGTGGATTTGTCGGAAAAAACCTGATGAGCGCCAAATGAAGTAATTGCCTTGATGCTCTTGTTGGAAGAAATGTATTTGCGCAGCTCTTTGCCAGCACCAACCTTCATAAATTTACTTGGCACTATATATCCCATTGCACCATCTTCTTTCAATAGCTTGAATGCACGTTCAATAAAGAGGAAATACTTATCGTATTGCTTGTAAGCGCTCTTGTAGCGTTTTGGATAAAGTTTGTGTTCCTTGGGGGTAAAGACCTTGATGTCCTCTGTCTTCATGTACGGAGGATTACCAATAATGTAGTGAAACTTGCGCTCTCCAAAGTCAAAAGGATTGATCTCTTCAACTTGATTGTCTGGGACATCAGATGATTCAAGCAAACTATTGCCATAGAAGATGTTATCATCAAGATTAGGCAATACTGGATGGAATGATGCAATTGTTGAATCATCTTCTTCTTTAAGAAGTTTCAACAAAAGACCAAACTTACAAGCTTCAACAGCATTGAAATCTTTATCAACACCATAGATACAACTCATGAGTACGTTACGCTTAACCTCAAATTTTAGTTTGAAGGTATTTACGTCTGTTTGAATCAGTTTACTCTTGTCATTAACCGTGTAGAAGTCAACTAACGCATCACAAAGAATCTGAAATGTTTCCAAAAGGAACGCACCAGAACCACAAGCAATGTCAGCACATTTAAGGCTTAGAATCTGTTTGTCTGTCAGATGTGCAAGATTATCCTTCATTGTCTGACGAAGAATTTCACGTACAATGAAGTTTGGAGTGGTTACGATGTCTCTATCCTCATTCTCGGGTTTATTGACAATGCTCAACTGACCATCAACTACAGCAAGTCTCTGTGACAGAAAAATCTCGTAAATCTTGCCGAGTATGTCGGACGAAAGAACCGCAAACGAATAAGGACTTTGAGGGAAATAGAGTTCACGAATGATTGACCAAAATGAAGAACTTACATTGCCAATGATTTCTGCAGATAGTTTTTCCTCGAAAAGACCTGAATTGTAGCGAGAGTCAGCAGCCTTGAACTTTGCAATCAGTTCCTGATAGCTGTTGTGGTCAGCAATCTGCAATAAGCTTTGGTACGTTTCGATGTTTCTGTCTTCGCATACACGAAGGAAAAGGATCTTGTTTATGTAGCTCTGAACCACATCACCAAGTTCCTCCATTTCGATTTCTGGGTTACAGTTCAGAATCTCTTTTCCGAGCATCAAACGCCAATTATTAATCTGCTGTAAGAAGAGCTCATCAACCGATTTGTGATTCACGTTTGCTTCAATCTCACTCCACACCTCATCAAAGTGACCAGAATACACAGATTCCTTGCCGAGGTACTCCAAAAGTTCCTCAGCCGCATCTTCGTAATCGGTGTATTTGTATTCGCGGACAATAGCCTTGACACGAGTGTCATTCTGTTCTACTGGATAAGAAGTATCATAAATATAAAGGTGCTCAAAGTTGCTTAATACGCTTATCTTCAAACCAGCAGTAAAACCATAACGACGAACTTGCTTTGCAGGATCATCTTCACGCTCAATATGGACGCATGGTTTTTTCGCTTCAAGGAAGAACTTACGCTCGCCAAAAAGGCGGAAAGTGTAGTCAGGTTTCTTCGTATGGGAAGCTGCATTTGCTTTCAGAGGTTCTTCAAGCAAGACTTCACGCTCATTGGTGTTCTTGCCAGCAGAATTACGAATGTCCCAACCTAGAATCTCGAACAATGGGTCAAGGAACTCGTTTCTCACCTGAGTTTCATTGAAACGCGATGTGCGATAAACCTCCTTGCCTTGCTCGTATTTCTGGACGAGGGTTCGTATTTTGTTTTTTATTTCGTTTATCATAAGATTTAATAATGACGTATATTAGACTATCTGTCAGATTCCTTTCTCAATTCATTTAACGTTTTGCCCTTGTAGCTAAAGTACTTAGGCCCTTGATAAGCCCCCGAAGAGTTTTGCTTTTTTTCTGGCAAAAATTCACGTGTAAAGGCTGAGAGAGACCAAAGGCGGCCTTGGTATTCCACTTTATCATCTGATGCCACGGTGACAGACAGGTTCAATTCATCGAAGACAACTGTATCACCAACATTTAGACCAATCATGTGGAACTTAAATGCTGGTTTCTGCGCTCTGCGTTTATTCTCTTTGCTGTTTTCTTCTACCTTAAATTAGCAGACTTATAATTTTACAAGAAAGCAAGTCATTGGATAACAATAAATTATCTAATGCTTGCATATGTCAGGAAATTCACTTACCTTAGTGCTGCTTAAAACTCAAATAAAGAATATCTGACATATGGCAAAGGTAAACATAAAATCTGAGAAAATCACTCCTTTCGGAGGAATTTATAACGCAAGCAAGGCTTTTTATGCACTTTCACTTGACAAAGTCATCAACGGCACTCTTGGTGTTCGCAGCTCCACCTACAACGGCTACCAGTGGGACGAGATAATGTCAGCCATGTCTGACGTGTTCCTCTGTGGCGGTGACTGCGTGGAAGATGTCAACAGAAGCGAGTGTCACCTGCGGGAATCACCTGAAATCCGGATACCGACGAGCCACACAATCCCCCTGGCGTCGTCTCAATAGACGGCATCATTGCGTACATCGAAAACCGTGACGGCAATACACCCGTCAAGTTCCATTAGGCTGACACGTTGTCAAGGGCTTTCAAGCTGCTTCATTCATACGGCTTGCACATAGGCATCTTCCGTGCCGATTGCGGCTCCTATTCGGAGGATATAGGTACACCTACCGCTGCATCATAACCAATGACTGGGACAGTGAAGAGAAGAACGTTATCGAAACGTACAACAAGCGTGGGGCGAGAGAGCGCGACTTCGACCGTCTCAACAATGACTTCGGATGGAAGCATCTGCCATGCTCCTTCTTGAACGAGAACATCGTGTACATGATGCTGACAGCCTTCTGCATGAATTTCTTCTCGTATTTCATAAGAGCTGTGTCATCCGTATTCACCCGTTTGTCTCCTACGTCAAAAGTCAAGAAGTTTGTCTTCCGCTTTACCGTCGTATGCGCCAAATGTACAAGGACGGCAAGAAGGTGGTGGCTGAATTTGTATACCGGCATGCCGTATAACAAACTTTCTTTTGGATAAATCCATTTTTCGAGGCTTTTGAATCTCAATCCCCAATGGGGAAAGGGGCGTTGTGTCCAAATTTGAACGTCTTTGGATTTTTATCGTGCAGATATGCGTATGCGCACGATAAAAATCTAAAGAATATACGGAAAGACTTTGTCTGCTAATTTAAGGTTTATTGTGTATTATACGCGAGTTCGAGATAATATTCTAAAAAGTAAAGAGCAGAAAACCATCCAACCTACAAAGGGTGGCCATAAAATGGTCACCTATCAAAATTATGTAAGTTTATTTTATTGCCAAATTACAAGTTGCCCGTCAGATGGG
>OLSX01000422.1_pt1 | contig 42758 bp, 36 predicted proteins | sample 1673141 | NCBI WGS metagenome assembly OLSX01 (sample SAMEA3136759, study PRJEB25190) | human gut metagenome | biome: human gut; feature: human-associated habitat; material: faeces | place: Austria | collected 2013 | reverse complement strand
GAGGATTCCATGCGAATCCTGAAATCGTCGGAAGATTATCTGGAAACGATGCTGGTAATGTCGGAACGGCACGGCTATATTCGTTCCATTGATGTGGCAGACTATCTTGGCGTTACAAAGCCCAGCGTAACATATACCACGAAAAGGCTGAAGGCCAGCGGACATATCACGATGGACGGGGAGGGGCTCATAACCCTTACCGAATCAGGAATGGAGATAGCTTCCAAGATGCTGGACAGGCACAGGACGTTGACCGGTTTTTTGGTATCAATAGGCGTGGACGAAATCACTGCCGAGACTGACGCCTGCAAAATGGAGCACGACCTCAGCGACAAGACCTACAATGCCATATGCGCCCACGCGAGGGCACACATGAAGTAAGAGCCTGCGCCGCTCAATAGGGCGGCTTATTTTAGCGACATAGGTTAAGGATATTTAACCTATACTGCTGTAATAAAGATGTGCTCAACATGTGAAAGCCATGTCGGCAACGCCATGCGCAATGCCGTAAGCGTTTGAGCGACATTGAAAAGGAAACGTGGCGCTTCTGCTTTTTGCTTTTGCAACCTGCCTGCGGAATAAGATAAGCTTACCACAAAGGCAGGTATACTAAGGATTTATTTGAGTATTTCCTGACAATTTGTATTGATTTTAACGTGGCCATGACTTATTATAAAAATATCATGCGGTAGTTTGGATTTGGCACGGAGTGAATAATCCCCTGCCAATTCCTGCATAAATAATACAGAGAGGTTGTGTAAAAGAAAATGGCAAACATCGATCTTACCAAGTACGGCATTACCGGCACTACGGAAATAGTCTACAATCCTTCCTACGAGATGCTCTTTGAGGAAGAGACCAAGCCCGGCCTTGAGGGCTATGAAAAGGGCCAGCTCAGCGAGCTGGGCGCTGTCAACGTCATGACCGGCATATACACCGGCCGTTCACCCAAGGACAAGTTTATCGTCGTTGACGATACCTCCAAGGATACCGTCTGGTGGACTTCCGATGAGTATAAGAACGACAACCACCCCGCCTCCATCGAGACTTGGAACGCCGTCAAGGATATCGCAAGAAAAGAACTCTCTAATAAGCGTCTGTTTGTAGTGGACGCCTTCTGCGGCGCCAACAAGGACACCCGCATGGCAATCCGCTTCATCGTAGAAGTTGCCTGGCAGGCCCATTTTGTAGAGAATATGTTCATCAAGCCCACCGAGGAGGAGCTGAAGAACTTTGAGCCGGATTTCGTAGTATACAACGCCTCCAAGGCAAAGGTAGAGAACTACAAGGAGCTGGGGCTTAATTCCGAGACCGCGGTAGTATTCAACCTCACCAGCCGCGAGCAGGTCATCATCAACACCTGGTACGGCGGCGAAATGAAGAAGGGCCTCTTCTCCATGATGAACTACTATCTGCCCCTTAAGGGTATCGCCTCCATGCACTGCTCTGCCAATACCGACATGGACGGCAAGAATACCGCCATCTTCTTTGGCCTTTCCGGCACCGGCAAGACCACGCTGTCTACCGACCCCAAGCGCCTGCTGATAGGTGACGACGAGCACGGCTGGGACGACAATGGCGTGTTCAACTTCGAAGGCGGATGCTATGCAAAGGTCATTAATCTGGATAAGGAATCCGAGCCGGATATCTACAACGCCATCAAGCGCAATGCTCTCCTCGAGAATGTAACCCTCGATGAGAACGGCAAGATAGACTTTGCCGATAAGAGCGTTACCGAGAACACCCGCGTATCCTACCCCATCGACCATATTAAGAACATAGTGCGCCCCATAAGCTCCGCGCCCGCCGCGAAGAACGTGATCTTCCTCTCAGCGGACGCCTTCGGCGTGCTGCCTCCCGTATCCATACTGACTCCGGAGCAGACCAAGTACTACTTCCTCTCCGGCTTTACCGCAAAGCTGGCTGGTACCGAGCGCGGCATAACCGAACCCACTCCCACCTTCTCCGCATGCTTCGGTCAGGCATTCCTGGAGCTGCATCCTACCAAATACGCTGAGGAACTGGTAAAGCGCATGGAGATGAGCGGCGCGAAGGCGTATCTGGTCAACACCGGCTGGAACGGCACCGGCAAGCGTATCTCCATCAAGGATACCCGCGGCATAATCGATGCTATCCTCAACGGTGACATACTGGGCGTGCCCACCAAGAAAATACCTTACTTTGACTTCGAGGTACCCACCGAGCTGAAGGGCGTTGACACCAACATCCTGGATCCCAGAGATACCTATGCCAATCCCGCTGATTGGGATGCAAAGGCGAAGGATCTGGCCTCCCGCTTCATCAAGAACTTCGCCAAGTACGAAGGCAACGAGGCGGGTAAGGCTTTGGTAGACGCCGGCCCCAAGGTGGATTAAACTTAAAACGCAGTATAACGGTCCCCCGGCAGCGCCGGGGGACCGTTGTCATATATGCAAATATTTCATTACAATATGTTATTTAGATTTTTCATATGGCGGTATCCATGTCCGCAGCGTGTATGGTGTTTAAGTCCATGTTCAACCCCACCTTGGGAATAGTCAACGCCATACTCGGAACGCAGCTTGGATGGCTTGAAAGCCGCAGCACTGCCCTGTATACCATAATCATACTTACGGTATGGATGGGCATAGGCTTTGACTTCCTTCTTTTCCTCTCCGTCCTGAGGGGAATACCCACCCATGTAAAGGACAGAGAGAACCAGGAAAGGAAACAGATATTCCAGACACGTAAAGGCATCCGTATGATCGTAACCGTACGGATGCTTAACTGTTTTGCGGACACCGCCCAATCTGGCGCTCTTTTGTTATTTGTCCGTTTTCTTTTTCTTGGGTATTTCCATGCCGGAAAGCTCCTGATACGCTTCAAACTGCTCGTCAGTCAGGGGCGGCGTGGGCATCATACCTGTAGTATCGGTGAATGAGGAAGTGGTTGAGATGTCCGGATAGTCATTCCATTTGCCGGTTTTAGCTTTTTTCATGACTTAAACTCCTTTTTGCTTTAGTATGGCGGGATAGAAGGCGATTTATGCGGCGAAGATACCCGCTTTTTATTTTGCTGTTGACAGAAGCGTATATTGTGTATATACTGTATATATAATTTTATATACAGTTGAAAGGAGGAAGCCTTGGATATACTGATAAGCAACTCCTGCGGCAGCCCGATATATCAGCAGATATATGATCAGATAAAGGCCGCCATACTTTCGGGAGAACTCTGCGAGGGCGATATGCTGCCCAGCATACGGGCCCTTGCCAAGGATCTGCGCATAAGCGTGATAACTACTAAGCGGGCGTATGAGGAGCTGGAGCAGGGCGGATACATATACACAGCCGCCGGCAAGGGCTGTTTTGTGTCGCAAAAGAGCTCCGGCATGGTATACGAGGAGCACTTGAAAAAAATTGAGGAGCATATGGGCGAAATAGCTCGTCTTGCCGGAGCCAGCGGTATAACCGAGGGGCAGCTGATCGAAATGTACAGGGTACTTCAGGAGGAAAACAGATGAAAAACGCTATAGACATTAAAGGCGTATCAAAGACATACCGTGACTTTACGCTGGATAGCCTTACCCTCAGTCTGCCCGAGGGCAGCATAATGGGCCTCATAGGCGAAAACGGCGCAGGAAAGTCTACCACCATAAAGCTCATAATGAACGCCATACTGCCCGATTCCGGCAGCATAGAGGTACTGGGCATGGACAATAAAAGCCTCGAGTTTGCCGAGGCCAAGGAGGACATAGGCGTGGTGCTGGACGAGGCATATTTTCCCATAAGCCTAAACTGTAAAAACGTAAATACCATTATGAGGCTCACTTATAAAAAATGGGATTCGGATAAGTACTTCGGCTACATAAAGGAATTCGGGCTGCCGGAAAAGAAGGCCTTCAAGGACTTTTCGCGAGGTATGAAGATGAAGCTGGCCATAGCCGTGGCACTGTCCCACGACCCGAAGCTGCTGGTGCTGGACGAGGCAACGGGAGGGCTGGACCCAATAGTGCGGGATGAGATACTCGACATATTCAACGACTTTACCCGGGATGAGAGCCACAGCGTACTCATATCTTCCCACATAGTAAGCGATTTGGAGAAGATATGTGACTATATAGCCTTCCTGCACCGGGGCAGGCTTATGTTCGTTGAGGAAAAGGATTTGCTCTATGAAAATTACGCCCTCGTGAATATGACTAAGACGCAGCTTTCGGCCATGCCGAAGGGCAGCGTGCTGGGCAGCAGGGAAAACCAATATGGCGCCGAGGCGCTTATGCTCAGGAGCGACATTCCTGCGGGTATGGTGCCGGAGCGCATAACAATAGAGGATATAATGCTTTATATGGCGAGGGAGGAGAGATAGCATGCGCGGACTTATAATGAAGGATATGCTCACAATAGCGAAGCAGGCCAAGGCATTCCTTATACTTATACTGTTTTTTGCCGTCATTCCCAGCTTTTCGGGGAGCAGCTTCGCCATGCTGTATGCGGCCATGATGCCTATAAGCGCGTTGGCATACGATGAAAACTGCAAGTGGGATCAGCTTGCAGCCATGATGCCATACAGCGTCAGGGATATAGTATTGAGCAAGTACCTGTTCGGCTACATCTGCCTGCTGGCGACGGGGGCGCTGTCGGCAGCCTCGCTGTATGTTACCGCCGCCGCAAAGGGAACGGCCGTGTCGGGTGAGGACATTGCACAGATCGCGGTAATGGCCTGCTTTGCGCTGATATTTTTAGCGGTGAACCTGCCCTGCATGTTCCGTCTGGGCGTTGAAAAGGGAAGGCTGCTGTTCATGGCAATGATAGGCATAATAGTATTCCTTGTGGTGGGCTTTGGCGATAACATAGCCGAAGGCATAAACAAAGCGAGTGCAGGCGGCAACCTTGCCCCCGGCGCGGTGGCGATAGCCGCTTTGGCGCTGGCGGCGAATATGGCCTCCGTAGCGCTGTCCGAGAGGGCGTATAAAAGGAAAATGAGATAGCGGCTCGATATAGCAAAATATCAAAAAAGCGGCGTTAAGCCGCTTTTTTGATATTATCCCAGGCCGGTGGGCCTATTCTGCGCTCTTTAGGGATTCTATCATATCTATACCCTTCATCTTTACGTGGGCCATCACGTTTACTATAGCGGAGAATATCACTGTAAGCGCCGCCGAGAAGGCATAGCTCATAGCGGTGGTGCTGCGCCCGAACATCATAAGGTCTATCTCCACGGAGCGTATCAGCCATGCGTGCAGGTACTTGCCGAATACGCAGCCCAGCGCTATGCCTGCCGCCGTGAGTATTATGTTTTCCCTGCAAAGGTAGGTGGTAACCTCTATATCGTAGAAGCCCAGCACCTTGATAGTAGCAAGCTCCCGTATGCGCTCGGTCATGTTTATGTTGGAGAGGTTGTAAAGAACAACTATGGCCAGAGCCGCCGCGCAGAGTATTACCACCACTACTACGAAGTCAACACGCTCCATGCTGTGCATATAGGTGTCCTTGACGTCGGCGGTGCGGGAGGCGGCGGAAACGCCGTGAAGCTTCAGCATCTCCTCCATTGTGGCCTCGCAGGCGGCGTTGGAGTTATCCTCAAGGTTGAGTATGACGGTGTTTATTTCGGCCTCATCGCCGAATATATCCTCGTATGCCGCGGGCGTAAGGTAGATAAAGTGGGCGACGTAGTTCTGATATATGCCCGCTATCTTGGCGCTGTGGCGGCCGTCACTGTCAATGGTTATGCTGTCGCCCACATTGACTTTCAGCAGTTCGCTGAGCTTCTGATCTATTATCACGCCGCTTTCCGGCAGGGTCATCTCATCGCCCGAGCTTATTGCCCGGGTAATTACGAATTTACCTATATCCTCCGGGTCGAATACTTCCACATAGGCGGTGGTAGAGTAGGCGGGGGATTCCGCGGTGACGCTGCCCGCATATATCTCGGTGTATTCGCTTATGTTATCCGAACTGTCCAGATATGCTTTTATATCCGCATGTTCGGTATCCAGCAGCCCGTCGTTCAGGGTTATCTGGGCGTCGTAGCGGAATATGTCGCCATACTGGGTATCCATGGTCATCATGAGGGAATCACGCAGGCCAAAGCCGGCGATTATAAGCCCGGTGCAGCCGCCTATGCCTATCACGGTCATGAAGAACCTCTTCTTATAGCGGAAAAGGTTGCGCACTGTGATTTTCCAGTTGAAGCTGAGCGCGCGCCATACGGGGGTTATACGCTCCAGCAGCACACGCTTCCCGGCAGGGGGCGCCTTGGGGCGCATGAGGTTGGCAGGGGAGTCGGTAAGGGTGGAAATACAGGCCCAAAGTGTGGAAAGGGTGGTACAGGCCACCGCTGCAATGGTCGCCCATATGCAGATTCCAGGGTAGAGGCTGAGGCGTATGTTAGGCATCTCGTACATTATCTGATAGGAGACGTATATCATGGTTGGGAATACTATGTGCCCTATAATGATGCCGAGAAGGCTGCCGGCAAGGCTGGGGAACAGGCCGTAGCAAAGGTACTTTTTAGAGATATCCCATCTGCCGTAGCCTAATGCCTTCATAAGGCCTATCTGGGTGCGCTGCTCCTCCACCATGCGCGTCATGGTGGTAAGGCAGACCAGTGCCGCTACGAGGAAGAAGATAACGGGGAATACCGAGGCAAGGTTTGCCATCCTGTCCGCGTCCTGACCGAAGCCGGTGTAGCCGGGATTATAGCCGCGGGAGAGTATGTACCACTTGCAGGTCTCGATATCGGCTACCTTGCGCCGTGCGTCCGCCAGCTTCTTCTTGGCGTCCGCAATCTTTTCCTCGGCCTCCCGCTTCGCGTCCTCGTATTCCTCGAGGCCGTCGGCGTATTCCTTTTCGCCGTCCTTGAGCTTCTTATAGGCCTTGGGCAGCTCGTCTATGCCCTCGTAATACTTTTTCCAGCCGTCCTGAAGCTCCTCCACGCCCTCGCGATATTTCCTTTTGCCATCCTGAAGCTCCTCATAGCCCTCGTCCAGCTTCTTTTTTGCGGCGTCAAGCTGGGCCTTCGCCGCGTCCAGCTCCTGCTTTCCGGCGTTGTATTCCGCCATGCCGGCGTCTATCTTGGCCTGGGCGGCGGCTATGGCGGCGTCTGACATAATGGCGCTTTCAAGGGCGGCCTTCTGTGCGGAAAGCTTTGCTATCTGCGCATCTATCTCCGCTATCTTAGCTGTATACTCCTGGTCGCTGGGATCAAGCAATTTCTTCTGCGCTTTGAGAGAGTCAATATCACTTTCCAGCTGGGAAATCTGGTCGGGTATCTTCTTTGCCGCGTCAAGCTGCTGCTTTGCGGCGGAGAGCTTCGCATAGGACTCGTCCAGCTTGCGCTTGTTTTCGGCGTATTGGGCATAGCCGGAGTTGTATTCATCAAGGCCCTTTTGATATTCCTGCTCGCCCTCTATTAGCTCCTGACGGGCGTCCGCAAGCTCGCACTCCGCATCGCACAGCTTTGGGAGGGATTCCTCCAGCTCCTTCTTGCCGTCCCGGTATTCCCGCCAGCCCTTATCCAGCTTTCTGCGGGCATCCTTAAGCTCCTGTTCCGCATCGGAGAGCTTTTCATCCGCCTCTTTTTCCTTGTCGTCCAGCTCCTTTTGAGCGTCGTCGATCTTTCCCTGGGCTTCGTCTATTATGTCGTCGTAGCGGAGCTTTGCCCGCCTGTCGCCGAAGTCCTTGAGGGAATCCATAACATCGTCGATATAGTCGTCGTATTCGTCCGTGAAGGCGGTAAGCTCCTGCGCGCCCTTTACCTTGGCGTAGGCAACGGTGTAGTAATCCAGGTCAAATGCACCTTCGGGAAGATATACATACGCTCTTACATTGCCGGAGCCGATCGAAGCGGAGCCGCGTTCTACGCTGATGTAGTAAGGGCTGACGGCGGTGCCTACTATGGTGAAATTCTTGTGTGTGAGGCAGTCCTCGTAGTCGTCGCTGGGGTCTATGGTTATGCTGTCTCCCACCGAAATTTTCATTTTTTCCAGCAGGTTTTTGTCTACAATACACTCGTCGGGGCTTTCCGGCATTCTGCCGGAGGTGACTGTGAGCAGATTCATGCCGTCTGTTATGGAATACGCCTTTGCAACAAGGTCGCCGGCCCATGCGTCGATGCAGTACGCGCCTACAGCCCGCTCTATGTTGTTCTGCACCCCCAGGGCTTTAATGTCGTCTTTGGTCAGGCCGAGGGTGGAGAGCACCTGTATATCCATGAGCTGCTGCTTATCCAGATATTCATCGCCGGTGTTTTTCATATCCGGCGCTGTGGCCTTGAGACCGGAGAGAAACGCTACGGCGAGAGCTATGAGTATGGCTATGGAAAGAAAACGGTTTTTGCTGTTTTTTATTTCCCTTATGAGATCTTTTCTTAAGGCAGTCACAGTACCGTCTCCTTTCCTCTGCGTTTTTTATAAGATGCGGCTACCATTCTATGCTTTCTACCGGAGTTGGGTTGTTGTTGTATTCCTCATGGGCAACGGTACCGTTTTTTATATGTATAACGTGGTCCGCCATGGGGGTGAGGGCGCTGTTGTGGGTTATCACAACCACGGTAACGCCCTTCTGGCGGCAGGTATCCTGCAAAAGCTTCAGTATGGACTTACCGGTGACGTAATCCAGCGCACCGGTAGGTTCATCGCAAAGCAGAAGCTTGGGGTTTTTGGCCAATGCGCGGGCAATGGATATGCGCTGCTGTTCGCCTCCGGAAAGCTGACTGGGGAAGTTGTCCATACGGTCCTCAAGGCCCACTTCGCGCACGGCAGTAGCTGCGTCCAGCGGATCCCTGCATATCTGAGATGCCAATTCTACGTTTTCCAGTGCGGTGAGGTTCTGCACCAGATTATAGAATTGAAACACAAAACCCACGTCATAGCGGCGGTAAGTGGTGAGCTCCTTTGAACTGAAGCCGCTTATAACCGTGCCGTCCACGGATATGGTGCCCTCGGTACAGGTATCCATGCCGCCCAGCATATTCAGCACCGTGGTCTTACCGGCGCCGGACGGGCCTACGATTATGCAGAATTCCCCTTTGGCAATAGAAAAATTGATATGGTCTATGGCCTTTATGACCATCTGGCCCATCTGATAGTACTTTGAAACGTCGCTGAATACTACGTAATCCCGCATAATGCCCCTCCATAGGCGTCGATATATCATAATGTTTAATTATAACATTTACACTGTTAAAAGAATATTAAAAAGAGTGCTCCAAATGTGCATAAACGGTGACATTTTGAAGTGAGAGCGTAAGGCATTCGCCTTGCTTCCTATCGACCGGGCAGGGGGAGAAAGGACGGGGAATATTGCCTGCAAAAACGGCAATGTTCAAATTTAGTTCACAGCAGGCAAAACAAGGCCGTGATACAATGAATAATAACGCCGTGGAAGCGGTGTATCGGAGGGCTAATTGGAAAAGACTGAGCGCCGGAGAAGATTCCTTATAAACCTTGCGTATTGCGCGGCCATACTGGCGGTGCTGGTAGTGCTGTTCAGATACATGATGTCGAGTCTGCTGCCATTCTTCATAGCTTTTATAGTGGCGGCGGTGATACACCCGCTGCTGGATAAGCTGGTAAAGAAGTGCCATCTTCCGCATAAGTTCATGGGTATCGTTCTGATAGTGCTGGTATACACGCTGCTGGCATTTTTAGGCATAATACTCTGCGATAAGATAGCGGCCTTTGTCCAGAGGATGATAGTTCTGGCGCCAAGGACGTGGAGCGGCACACTGCTGCCCGCACTTAGGTCCATATGGGAAAGTATGACGGCCTTTCTCGCCAGATGGGATATTGAGATAGACATAGCCATGGATCAGGTGTTGGCCACGTTAGATGCTAGCATAAAGACGCTTTCCGCAAAGGCTGTGGCGTTAGTAGGCAACTTTGCGGTGTCCGTCCCGGGCAAGCTGGTCAATACGATAATATGCATAGTTTCCACCGTGTTCATACTGCTGGATTGGGACGCCATAGGCAAATTCATACACGATCAGCTTCCGCCCAAGGCCTCGGCAGTGATGGCGGACGGCTGGAGCCAGCTGAAAAAGACCATAGGCAAGTATATACGCTCCTACGGCCTGATAATGCTGATGACGTTTACGGAGCTGGCCATAGGGCTGCTGATAATTGGCGTTGACAATTCATGGGGCTTAGCGGCGGGTATCGCGGTTCTGGATATACTGCCAATAGTGGGCTGCGGCACAGTGCTTATCCCTTGGGCGGTAGTCAGCCTTGTGACAGGCAAGACGGGCCTTGGTATAAGCCTGCTGGTATTATATGTAATAATAGCCATAGTGCGGAACATCGCCGAGCCCAAGATAGTAGGCCAGCAGGTGGGATTGCACCCGCTGGCAACGCTGCTCGCCATGGTGACAGGAGCATCGCTGTTCGGAGCGGCAGGCGTGTTTGCGTTGCCTATAGCTCTGGCTGTAATAAAGCAGCTGGACGACGATGGAATAATACACGTGATAAAAAAACCAAATCAGGCAGAAGAAAAGACTCAGACTCCCGGGGCAAAACCTGAATAAAAACGAGAGGCCGGCGCATTTGACGCGACGGCTTATATTGCTTATCCTATTATTGATCCCGCAGCTCTCTGAGGTGGCGGCAGCTTCTGCCGTGGTAGCGGGAGGACTGCACCTCCGCCATTATGGCTACGGCTATCTCCTCCGGGGTCTCGCCGCCTATGTCCAGACCTATGGGGGTGAACACGGTATCAAGCTGCTCGTCCGTCACTCCACGATTGTGCATATATTCAAACAATCCCGCTATCTTCTTGCGGCTGCCTATCATACCGATGTAGGCGGCTTTTTTGGCAAGGGCGGCGTAAAGCGACGCCCTGTCGTTTATGTGGCCGTGAGTAGCTATGACTATGAATGCCCCTGCGGGAATATCCATTTCGGTTATATCTTTTTCGAAATCCTTCACGCGGACGAACCTGTCCGCAACGGCTATGCTCTTATCTATTATCTCATCTGCCCTGTCGTCTATGAGAAGGGTGCTATAGCCCATAAATCCGGCTACCTTGAGCACTGCGCAGCCGACGTGGCCCGCGCCGCACATGACCAGCAGCGGCTTTGATGGGAAGGACTCTATAAGCACCTTTATATGCCCGCCGCAGGTCATGCCGGTGTTGTTTGTGGCAGCAGAGGAGAGGTCGTATATCTTGAAGGCGTTCTCGCCTGTGCGTATGCATTCCATCGCGTCTTTCGCGGCGAGGCATTCAGCTGAACCGCCGCCTATAGTGCCAAGGGTATCCCCGTTTTCAAATACCAGCATTTTTCCGTTTTTGCGGGGGGCAGAGCCGTCTGCCTCTACTATAGTCACCATGGCGTGGCTTATGCCGCCGTTCAGTGCGTCAAGCTGTTCTCTCAACAATGCAGCGGAATCCATTTCGTTTTCCTCCTGTGGAAATATAAGTTTTTTTATTATACCACAAAGAAAAAGAAATCAATACGCCTGCATTGCGGTTTTATTTTACCGAGCCCTTCAGCGCCTTTTTCATGAACTCCCTGGTAGATATGCCGCTGGGACGGTTGTATCTGCCGAGAAGGAAAAGACACTCCGGGTCGCGGGTGATGTAGTTGCACTTCTCCTCGCAGCTCAGCGATGCTTTAAAGCCGAGCTCCTTCAGGTACTCCGTAGTATCAGGCGTTATTGCCCCGAAGGGATAGGTGTATGCGGTGGGGGTTATGCCGCACTTATCCTTCAGGAGCTGCTGCAGCTTTATACAGTCGCCGCAGAAGAAGGCCTTATAGCTTTGGCTGGCCTCACCCTTCCTGCGCTTGCTGCCGAAGCGGGGGGACTGGGAATGCATATCGTAGGAATGATTCTGTATCTCCACGTGTCCGCTTGCGGTTATTGCATTTATATCCTCGTAAGACAGATGAGCATAGTTTGGGTTTGGATCAGGCGTTTCACTGAAGGTCACGGTATAGCTTCCCACTACGGATATGACAGCCTTTATGTCCAGCTCCTCAAGTATGGGCAATATGTATGTAAGGTTATTGAGATATCCGTCGTCCAGAGTCACCAGGACGGGCTTTTCAGGCAGGTCGTCCCCTTCGGTGTATTCGATAAGATCCTCGATAAACACCGTTTCGTAGCCGTTATCCAGAAGGTACTGCATATCTTCCCGAAATACCGCTGGGGAGACAACATATGTGCCGGCCCGGGACTGGCTCTTGAGTATGCTGTGGTACATTATTGCAGGCAGCGGCACAGGTTCCGGATCCGGATCGTAAACGGGAGCAGCCTTGCAGCCGGAAAGCAGGAGAAGCGAAGCCCACAGGGCGATAAGTTTCAGCTTGAATTTCATGGAATAAGGATATGAGCGGCGAAAAGGGTAAATGCGTACCGCGGCAGAATAAAATGACTGTTTTGATAAATGAAAATTATTGATAGACAGCATGAGAAAAACTAATATTAAACTCTTTTCGACACCTTAAAAATAACAGCATATGAACCTGAATAACTAAAAAAAATAAATGTCTTTTCCGGTGCTCGGATAGGATTCCCATAATATATTTAAGCAAAAGCCCCCAAAAACAGCGATTGACATTGATAAAACATACTGCTAATATATATTTGATGTTTGGTATTTACTTGTCATGTGTAGTTTTTCTTACAGTCGGCATGATCGGTATTGCGTGGTTGGCATTATTGAAACAGTTTAACATTTAGTGCAATCCTATACACAAAAAGGGGACGTCCCCTTTTGTATTTGTATTACATACAAATACAAAATTCCACTTCTTGAACAATGGGCTATGCCCGTTTAGTTCATACAATAATTAGGAGGAAGAAAACACATGAAGAAGCTTATAGCTTTGATGCTGGTTCTGGTCATGGCAGTTTCCTTTGCGGCCTGCTCTCAGCCCGCTGCTGAAGAACCCGCTACCACCGAAACCACTACTCCCGCCGAGGGCACCACTGAAGAAACTCCCGCCGCTGGCGAGCTCAAGTGGGATGCAGCTAATGTACAGGCGTCCGTAGAAGCGGCTGTTGCTGCTACCGATGGCAAGATCGCCATCATCACCAACACCGTTTCCCAGAACGAGGAAGAATACCGTTCCGCCGCCGCCATGGTTGAAAAGTACGGCGACCGTGTCATCCATGACACTATGCCCGATAACTTCATGGCAGAGCAGGAGCAGTTCATCTCCGTTATCAACAAGTACGGCACCGATCCCGATGTAAAGTGCATCATCATCAACCAGGCATGCCCCGGTTCCAACCCCGGTATCGATAAGGTAGCCGAAGTTCGCGATCTTAAGGATCTGCTGGTAATCTACTGCACTCCCCAGGAGAACCCCACCGACATTACCACCCGTGCGGACATCACCATCTCCGTTGACGAGGTTGGCAAGGGCACATATATGGCAGAGAAGGCTAACGAGATGGGCTGCAAGACCTTCGTGCATTACAGCTTCCCTCGCCACATGGCTCAGGTAACCCTGGCAGGCTGCCGCGATAAGATCAAGGCCAAGTGCGAAGAGCTGGGCATCGAGTTTGTTGACGCCACCGCTCCCGATCCTACTGGCGACTCCGGCCTTTCCGGCTCCCAGCAGTTCATCCTTGAGGATGTACCCAAGATGGTAGAAAAGTACGGCAAGGAGACCGCCTTCTTCACCACCAACTGCGCTATGCAGGTTCCCCTCATCAAGGCTGTTTACGATGCCGGCGCTTACTATGTACAGCCCTGCTGCCCCAGCCCCTATCATGGATTCCCCAGCGCTTTCGGCATAGAGAGCCCTGAAGATCTGGTAGGCGGCCTTGAGGCCACTATCGCAGCCGAGAAGAAGTACGTCGCTGACGCCGGTCTGACCGGTCACTTCTCCACCTGGGCGGTTCCCGCTTCCATAGCCAACACCGTTGCCGGCACCGAGTATGCCTTCCTGTGGATGGCTGGTCTTATTGGCGACTGTGATGCCGACGCCATGAGCGCCCTGCTGACCGACTACTGCGGCGCCGAGGCTGCCCTCACTCCCTTTGTTGATCCCGGTACCGGCGAAGTCACCGACAACTACCTTGTATATCAGCTGGGCTATCTCGATCTGTAATCCTGAAGCTGACTGAGACGATCGTCTAACAAAACGGAGCGGCTGTGAGCGTTCAGCTCCGCCGCCCCTTTTCTTACCCAAGCAATAAGCAATAATCAGTAATCGTCACACCCGTATAGAAAGGGGATTTACAAGCTTTGGCCGAATCAATTTTACGTTTTGCAAACGTGGGAAAGTCATACGGCAGCAATCAGGTCCTTAAAGGAATAAATATGGACGTTCGCCCCGGCGAGATCCATGCCCTTATAGGCGAAAACGGCGCCGGTAAGTCCACGTTGATGAACATCCTCTTCGGAATGCCCGTCATTCACGACACGGGCGGCTTTGAAGGCACCGTCGAGATAGACGGCGAGGATGCACATATAATGACGCCCCATGATGCCATGGAAAAAGGCATTGGTATGGTACACCAGGAGTTTATGCTGATTCCCGGCTTTACCATAACCGAAAACATAAAACTCAACCGCGAAATCACCAAGCCGACTGTGCTTTCAAAGATATTTGGCAAGCGTCTGCAGGAACTGGAAATGGACAAGATGAATGCGGACGCCCGCAAGGCTTTGGATACCATGGGGATGGACATTGAGGAGTATACGATGGTTCACGGCCTGCCCGTAGGCCATATGCAGTTCGTCGAGATAGCCCGCGAGATCGATAAGACCGGCATACGCTATCTCGTGTTTGACGAGCCTACGGCAGTGCTTACGGAGACCGAGACCGCTAATCTTCTTGCCGCTATCCGCCGCCTGGCGGCGCAGGGCATAGGCATCGTATTCATAAGCCACCGTCTGGAGGAGATAATCAGCCTTTCCGACCGCGTCACCATACTGCGCGACGGCGAACTGGTAACTACCAAGGATACCAAGGACATTACCGCCGCTGAAATAGCGAGGCTGATGGTAGGCCGCGCACTTGTCCTCGACCGCAATGAGAGCGGGCGTAAGGTAAGCGATGAGGTAATACTCGATGTTGAGCACCTTCGCGTAAACATGCCCGGCGAAAAGGTTCAGGACGTGAGCTTCAAGGTGCATAAGGGCGAGATAGTGGGCATCGGCGGTTTGGCTGGACAGGGCAAGCTGGGCATCGCCAACGGCATAATGGGCCTTTATCCCGCCGACGGCAAGGTCGTATTCAAGGGCAGGGAGCTGAGCCTCAACGACACCAGGGACGCGCTCAAGTCCGACATAGCCTTTGTGAGCGAGGACAGAAAGGGCGTAGGATTGCTCCTCAACAGCCCTATCGATCTCAACATCGCTTTTACGGCCATGGAAACCGAGGGCAAGTTCCTCAAGAAGTATGGCCCAATAAAGCTGGCTGATAAGAAGGGCATAAGGGCGCACGCGGACAAGATGATAAAGGATCTGGATATCCGCTGCACCTCCGCAGCCCAGAATACCGGCGCCCTTTCAGGCGGAAACCAGCAGAAGGTGTGCGTCGCCAGGGCGCTGACACAGCAGCCTGAGCTGCTGCTGGTATCCGAGCCTACCCGCGGCATAGATATAGGCGCGAAGAAGCTGATACTGGATCTTCTTAAGAGTCTTGCGGAAGAGCGGGGCATGACCATAGTAATGACAAGCTCCGAGCTTGCGGAGCTTCGCAGCATTTGCGACCGGGTGCTCATCATATGCGAGGGCAGGGTCGCAGGCGAGCTCAAGCCCGAGGCGTCTGATGAGGAATACGGCCTTATGATGTCCTCCGCCCACGTATCAAAGGAAAAGGAGGCATAAATAATGGGTAAACTGATACGCAGAATGGGTATACCTACCTTTGCCGTTTCCGCGCTGCTCCTCGTTGTGCTTATAGCGGCTTACGTCATGGGTCAGTCATTACCCGTGCTTTTCACCGATATACTGCGCCGCGTAGGCATGAACGGCATACTGGTGCTGGCAATGGTACCCTCTATCAAGTCCGGCGTGGGCCCAAACTTTGCGCTGCCTATCGGCATAGTCGGCGGGCTGTTCGCCCTCATGTGCTGTATGCAGATGGACCTTATGGGCTGGAGCCTCATAGGCTGCTCCATACTGCTGGCGATAATCATCTGCGGGCTGATGGGCTGGGCCTACGGCAAGCTGATGAACGCCGTTAAGGGCGCCGAGATGACCATAGCCACCTATACCGGCTTCTCCATCGTGGCATTCTTCAACATACTCTGGCTGTCGCTTCCCTTCTCCAACCGCAAAATGGGCTGGATGCTGGGCGACGGCCTCCGCGAGACCATACAGATGGACGGCTTTGCCGCGGACAAGATAGTTTCCAACTTCCTGTCCTTCAATATCGGCGAGGTCACCATACCCACCGGTATGATATTGCTTCTGCTGCTGACCTGCTTCGTAGTCAGCGTGTTCTTCAAGACCAAGACCGGCCTCGCTATCTATGCGGGCGGCGTGAATCCCAAGTTCGCGGAGGCTGCCGGCCTTAACATCGACCGCAGCCGCGTAATAGCGAACATAATCTCTACCGTGCTTGCGGGCATTGGTATCATAATCTACTCTCAGGGCTATGGTTACGCTCAGATATACAACGGCCCGCTGAACATGGCGTTCCCCGCCGTGGCGGCCGTACTTATCGGCGGCGCTACTGCGACTAAAGCCAGCTGCGTGAACGTCGTAGTCGGCGTGTGCATATTCCAGGGCCTTATGACCGCTGCAATGCCCGTGGCCAACGCCCTCTTCACCGGCACCGACCTTTCGGATATCATGCGTCAGGTCATACAGAACGGCGTTATCCTCTACGCCCTCACTCAGGTCAAGAAAGGAGGCGACAGGTAATGTCAGATCTGGTAAAAAAGAACGAGCGTAAGTTCAACCTCGGCGATTTTGTGCTGGACAATATCGTTACCATAATCTTCTGGGTATTCATTATACTGGGCCTCGCACTCGCGAAGAGCGTTACCTTCAACTGGTTCCTCACGGAGCTCAGCAACCGCTTCTACCGCAACGCCTTCCTGGTGCTGTCCCTTATAATCCCGGTAATCGCCGGCTTGGGGCTTAACTTCGGTATAGTCGTCGGCGCTATCGCCGGACAGCTTGCCATAATTCTTGTCCGCTATTACTATATCGGCGGCTTTGGCGGCTTCCTGCTCTGTATGCTGATAGCGCTTCCGATAGCGATGCTTTTCGGTTGGCTCACCGGTACGCTCTACAACAAGACCCGCGGTCAGGAAATGATAGCCTCGCTGATAGTGGGCTATTTCGGCACCGGCATCTACATGTTTATAGTGCTGTTCCTCATCGGCGGCGTTATCCCCGTTCAGCCGGATCATCCGATAATACTTCCCGGCGGCGTGGGAATCCGCATGACTGTGGATATGGATACCATCAAGTATGCCCTTGAAGGCATATGGCAGATACCCTTTGCTGTGTTTATGATAGTGGCATCTGCTCTGGTGGTGCTGTACCTCGTATGGAGCCAGTACATACGCAAGCTGAAGCCCGGCCAGGCCCGCCTAAGCAACTTCAAGTTCGCGCTGTACGCGGCGATTGCCGTTGTGATACTTGCCGTATTTGCGTATCAGGCCGCGACTAAGGGCAGGCTCACCATGGTTCGCAAGGTGCCTATGGGCACTGTGATAATGATAGTGCTGCTGGCAGTATTCACCAAGTGGATAATGACCACAAAGCTGGGTCAGGATTTCCGGGCCTGCGGCCAGAACCAGTACATCGCGGAGTCCAACGGCATAAACGTGGACCGTACCCGCATCATAGCCACCATAATATCCACCGTGCTTGCCGCGTGGGGCCAGATAATCTACATACAGAATATAGGCACGCTTAACGTCTATACCGCCCATAACCAGATAGGCCTGTTCTCCGTGGCGGCGATACTGGTAGGCGGCGCCTCCGTAAACAAGGCGACTGTATCTCAGGCAATAATGGGAACCCTGCTGTTCCACTCCATGTTCATACTCAGCCCCGAGATCGGCCAGGCCGTGTTCGGTCAGGCGATACTTGGCGAATACTTCCGTACCTTCATGGTATACGGCGTAATCGGACTCTCCCTCGGCCTGTATGTCTGGAAGGCAAACAAGCAGAGCAAGCTCACCCTTGAGCCCCGCGTCGCGGAAAACGCAAGGGATCAGGTGATAAATTCAGGAACCACCAGATAATATAAGGGAAAAGGACAAGGGCTGTTCGCCGGAGCAGCCCTTATGCTTTTAATCGAGGAAAGGAAAGAGGAATGAGAACGGAATACATAAAAAAGCTCGCCGATATGATGGAATACGACGCGATGCTCATATCCCCCTCCGAGGAGCTGCGCTTTTTTACCGGCTTTTCGCCCATGATGTGCGAGAGGTTTCAAGCGCTTTTCGTAAAGAAGAGCGGCGAGTGCTTTTATCTGTGCAATACTCTCTATGCCGATGAGGTCGCCGAGGGGCTGAAGCATAAGTGCCCGGTTTACCATTGGCACGACAACGAGGGAATGGATAAGGCCTATGAGATACTAAAAAACGAGGGCCTTGAGGGAAAGACCATCGGCGTGAACTCCACTGCCCAGGCCTTCAACGTGCTGGATATAGGCAAAAACTGCGGCATAACCTTTGTAAACGGCAAGCCGCTCCTTGAGGAAGTGCGCATAATCAAGACCTATGAGGAGCTGGAAAATATGCGCCTTTCCGCAATGGTGGCCGACAGCGCCTTTGAAAAGGCCTGCGCCATGATACGGCCCGGCATAACCGAGGCGGAGGTGCGGGATGTCATAGTAGGTACTATGGCGGAACAGGGCGGCTGCAACTTCGACTGCATAGTTGCTTCCGGACCCAACAGCGGCTATCCACACTACAATAGCTTTGACAGGGTCATACAGGAAGGGGACTGCATAGTTCTGGACTGGGGCTGCGCCATAAACGAGATGATGTCGGATCTTAGCCGCACGGTATTCGTAGGGAGCATAAGCGATGAGCAGCGCAGGATATACGAGCTGGTAGACAGAGCTCAGATGACTGCCCAGAACACCGCCAGGGAAGGCGCATTCATACCCGATATAGATAAGGCAGCCCGGGATGTGCTGGACGAGCAAGGCTACGCACATACCCTTGTTAACCGCGTCGGCCACGGCATAGGCTACTCGGTACATGAAGGGCCTTACATCAATCAGATAAACCACAGGCACCTTGAAAGGGGCATGTGCTTCTCCATAGAGCCGGGGGTGTACCTCGGAGGCCGCTTTGGCATGCGCGTTGAGGACATCGTCTGCATAAATGAAAGGGGCGAGACCGAGGTCCTCAATAAGGCGGACAGGAGCCTGAGGGTGCTGGACTGGTACAAAAAGTAAAAAGCAGCTCTCATACCGCTTCGAATTATCGGGGCGGTTTTTTTGGTTAAAAATATATGGGAATTATAGTATAATCTATATGCACGCGATTTGCTTTGAACAGAACATATAGGGAGGACGACCATGATATACCGGGATTTCAAGGGAGAAAAGCTTTCCGCGCTGGGGCTTGGCACGATGCGTATGCCGGTCGTAAACGGCAAAGAAGAGAGCATCGATGAGGCAAAAGCACGGGAAATGGTAGACTTTGCCATGAAAAACGGAATAAATTACTATGATACCGCATGGATGTATCACGGCGGCAATTCCGAAAGGATGATAGGCAAAATACTCGCTGACTACCCTAGAGGGAGCTTTAACCTCGCCACAAAGTTCCCGGGAAATATACGGGAAAACATAGGCAGGGTAGAGGAGATATTCGAGGAGCAGCTCAGAAGGTGCCGCGTGGATCACTTTGACTTTTATCTTTTCCACAACGTGTGCGAGATAAATGTGGATAGCTATATGGATCCGCAGTACGGAGTGATGGAGTACCTGCTGAAGCAGAAGAAGGAAGGCCGCATACGGCATCTGGGCTTTTCTACTCATGGCAGGGCGGATGTGATGCGCCGCTTTATGGACGCATACGGCAATGAGCTGGAGTTTTGCCAGATACAGCTCAACTATCTGGACTATAAGTTTCAGCACGCGAAGGAAAAGGTGGAGCTCATAAGGCAATACGGCCTGCCGGTATGGGTAATGGAGCCGCTGAGGGGAGGCAAGCTCGCGGCTGTGGAGAATAAATACGCCGCGGAGCTTGCGGCGCTGCGCCCGGATGAGAGCATACCGGGCTGGGGATTCAGATTCCTCCAGAGCATACCCGAGGTAACGATGCTGCTTTCCGGAATGTCAAACCTGCAGCAGCTTGCGGATAATATAAGGATATTCAGCGAGGATAAGCCTCTGGACAACCATGAGCTGACGGCGCTTACAGGCGTTGCCGATAAGATGATAAGTGAGATAGCGCTGCCATGCACAGGCTGCCGCTACTGCACCGCCAAGTGCCCCAAGGGGCTGGATATACCTATGCTTATCGAGCATTACAACGAGCACGTGTATTCTCAGGGCGGGCTCAGGGCGCCTCTGTGGCTGGCCTCCATACCCGCCGATAAGCAGCCCTCCGCCTGCATAGGCTGCCGCAGCTGCGAGCAGGTATGCCCTCAGGAGATAAAGATATCCGAGGCCATGAAAGACTTTGTGGAAAGGCTCAAGACCGTAAAGGAAGGGGCTGCCTACGGCGTAAAGCCAATAGAAGACAAGAGGGCATGAACAAGGGGCTGTCGCGAAGGCGCATAGTATTGAACGGGCAGGACATAGAGTACGAGTTACAGCGAAAGCAGGTCAAAAACATAAACCTCCGCATAAGACAGGACGGCACGGTATATGTCTCTGCAAGCCCTACGGTGAGCCTTACGGTAATAGAAAAATTCATGCAGAGCCGATCAGGACTTATACTGTCAGCCATAGAAGGGGCAAAGTTGGCGCAGAGACCCCTTAACGACCCGGCGGGCGACAGCATAACAGTGCTTGGACGCGTGCTGCCGGTGACAGTGATACAAGGCAGCAACCAGGGCGTTGAGCAGAAAAACGGCAGGCTATATGTCACGCTGAAGGATATCTCTGACGGCGATAAGCGCCGGCAGCTGGTACAAAAATATCTGGATGGGCTGTGCGAGGAGATTTTCTCCGAGGTATTGGACAGAATGTATCCGCTTATACGGGGCTGGGGCGTAAAAAAGCCTGAAATCAAGCTCCGCACAATGAGCTCCCGCTGGGGCAGCTGTGCCTATACAAAGGGGCGCATAACGATAAATAAACGGCTCATAGCCTACCCCATAGCGGCGGCGGAAATGGTGACGCTGCACGAGCTTTGCCATTTCGTCCATCCCGACCACTCAAAGGATTTCTACGCGCTGATGCAGACGCTCATGCCTGACTGGAAGGCGAGGAAAAAACTGCTGAGCAGCAAATAAAAAGGAGGGCGAGCATGCAGCGGATCATATTCCACGTGGATGTAAACAGTGCCTTTCTTTCATGGGAGGCGGCAAAGCGGGTAAGAGAGGGCGAACAGGATATACGCCTGATACCCGCAGCCATAGGAGGAGACAGGGATAAGCGCACCGGCGTGATACTTGCCAAGTCCATACCCGCAAAGAAATACGGCGTTACCACAGGCGAGCCTGTGGCCATGGCACTGCGCAAGTGTCCGGACCTGTTTCTTGCCAAGCCTGATTTCAGACTGTATGAACGCAACTCAAGAGCGTTCATGGATATATGCCGTAAGTACGCCCCAGCCGTTGAAAAGTATTCCATCGACGAGTGCTTTTTGGATATGACGGGCACGGAAAAACTTTATGGCGACCCGGTAGAACTTGCCCGAAGAATAAAGGACGAGATACGGGATACCCTGGGCTTTACCGTGAATATAGGCGTTGCCAACAACAAGCTCCTTGCAAAGATGGCCAGCGACTTTGAAAAGCCGGATAAGGTCCATACCCTGTTTGACGGGGAGATACGGGAAAAGCTCTGGCCACTGCGGGTAGGCGAGCTTTTTACGGTAGGCCCGGCTACGGCGAGAAAACTGGAGCAGGCGGGTATAACTACAATTGGCGCACTGGCAAAGGCCAGCCTTTTAAGCATACAGGCGCTGCTTGGGCAGAAAATGGGCAGGCAGGTGTGGGAGTATGCCAACGGGAGGGACGAATCCTCCGTGCTTACAGAGGCGGAGGAGGCAAAAGGGTACAGCATATCCACTACTACGGAAGAGGACGTTGTAACGGCGGAGCAGGCGTATAAAATACTGCTGGCCCTTGCGGACAGCGTAGCGGCCCGAATGCGCTCTGAAGGGGCGAAGGCATACGGCGTGTCAGTCACCATACGGGGCAACGACTTCAAAAACAGGTCCCACCAGAAAAAGCTGACGGAGCCTACCGATATAACCAACGAAATATATAAGCTTTGCCGAAGCCTGTTTGATGAGCTGTGGGATAAGCATACCCCGCTTCGTCTGCTCGGCATAGGGCTGCTGAACGTGACAAAAGAGGAATACGCCCAGCAGTGTATGTTCTGCGATGAAGGTAAGGACAGGGCCCGAAAGCTGGATAGGGCGGTGGACGACATACGCGGCCGCTTCGGCGCGGATACCATAATGCGCGGCTCAGTTATGGGCTCCGGCGCTAACGTGGGCAAAAAATATAAGGCCCATATGGAAAACAAACGAGAGGGATAAAGGAGCATAATCTTATGATGAAGATAAAGGGTAATATAAGAGGCATGGTATATGCCTCTGCAATAGCGGCGATATATGTTGTGCTGACGCTTGTGTCGGCAGCGGCCGGACTGTCCGGCGGCGTGATACAGTTCAGACTTTCGGAAGCGCTGACGGTGCTGCCTGTGTTTACGGGCGCCGCGGTTCCGGGGCTGTTCATAGGGTGCGCAATAGCAAATCTCGTCACCGGCGCGCTGCCGTGGGACGTGGCCATAGGATCTCTTGCGACGCTGATAGGCGCATACCTGACATACAGGTTCCGGAACAGGCCTAAGCTTGCCCCTGTGTTCCCCATATTGTCAAACGGATTGATAGTGCCATTCGTGCTCAAATACGTATACGCCTTTCCCGGAAGCTACTGGTACTTTTTTCTGACGGTAACAGTGGGAGAGGCCGTGTGCTGCGGACTGCTTGGCTATTTGCTGTACCGGGCGCTCAGCAAGAGGGAAATATTTAAATAGATATAAATAGTTTTAAAATTTGAACAATCGGTGAACTGTGGCAGATTTGTTGAAAACAGCCAAAAGTCAAGGTATAATGTTGCCGTTAATAAAGAATATTACCGGGAGGAACGATGCTATATGAGTAAAGAATATGTGATAATGACTGATTCTTCCTGCGACCTGCCTCAGGAACTGGCGGATCAGCTTGGCCTTGAGGTGCTGCCTCTTGAGGTTATGGCGGACGGAAAAAATTACCGCAACTGGCTGGACGGACGGGAGATAGGCTTTAAGGAGTTCTATAAGCTGGCGAGAGAAGGAAAGGAACTCAAGACCTCCGCAGTGAATACTGCCGCTTTCGAGGAGAAAATGGAAAAACTTCTCAAGGAGGGGAAGGATATACTTTATATAGGCTTCTCCGCAGGACTCAGTACCACATATAATTCCGGCGAATCCGCCGCGCGCGAGCTCAGGGAAAAGTACCCCGACAGAAAGATATATACTGTGGATACACTCGCCGCGTCCCTCGGCCAGGGCATGATAACATACTATGCCGCGAAGAAAAAGGAAGAGGGCGCGACCATAGAAGAGGTGCGGGACTTCGTTGAAAGCGAAAAGCTGCATATGTGCCACTGGTTCACCGTTGACGATCTGAATTACCTCAAGCGGGGCGGGCGCATTTCCGCCGCCACCGCCGCGATAGGCACCATGCTCAGCATAAAGCCTGTTATGCATATGGACAATGAGGGCCATCTGGTAGCCGTCGGAAAGGCGAGGGGAAGGAAGGCTGCGCTGAAGGCACTGGCGGACAGCATGGAATCCACTATGCTCCCGGGCAGAAACGAGACTATCTTCATCAGCCACGGCGACAGCCTCGAGGACGCGGAGTATCTGGCGAATCTGGTACGCGAGCGCACAGGCGTGCAGGATATAGTTATAAACTATGTCGGCCCCGTGATAGGCGCCCACTCCGGCCCCGGCACCATCGCACTGTTCTTCTGGGGCAGCGAAAGGTAAAGCACAGACAAAGAACGGCGGGCAAATGTATCCCGCCGTTTTTGTTTTCCGTTTTATTATATTTTATACACAATGATTCATTGCAAACAGTGATATTGTATGCTATTATATGCTAATGGCGGTGTGCCCGCAAATTGATACACATATATATGTGGTTTCGGAGGTTTATAAATGGCAACTTTGGAAAAGCTGGAAAACGGCAAGGTGAAAATCACTATCGAGGTACCTGCGGCGAAGTTTGAGGAGGCCGTTGAGAAGGCTTATCATACCAACGGCAAGAAGTTCAACGTCCCCGGCTTCCGCAAGGGACATGCTCCGCGCAAGATGATCGAAAACGCCTATGGCCCGCTGGCCTTCTTTGATGATGCGTTCGATATCGTCTACCCCGAGGTATATCAGGCAGCCATAAAGGAGCACGACATAGAAGTGATCGACAGGCCTGATATTTCCATAGTTGACCTGCCACTGGACGGCAAGGATCTGGTGTTTACCGCAGAGGTTGCCGTGCGCCCCGAGGTCAAGCTGGGTCAGTATAAGGGTATAGAAATAGAAAAGCGCGAGTATAATGTTACGGATGACGACGTGGCTGCGGAGATCGAGCGCGAGCGCGAAAAGGTCGCGCGCATGGTAGATGTTGAGCGCCCCGTTGAGAACGGCGATACCGTAAACCTCGACTATGAGGGCAGCGTATCCGGCATCAAGTTCGAGGGCGGCTCCGCTCAGGGCCAGACCCTTGAGATAGGCTCCCACACCTTCATCGACGGCTTTGAAGAACAGATGATAGGTATGAATGCGGGCGAGGAGAGGGATATTCAGGTAAAGTTCCCCGAAAAGTATCACAGCGAAGCCCTGGCCGGCGCTGATGCTACCTTCCACGTAAAGGTGAACGGCATACAGAAAAAGGAGCTGCCGGAGCTGGACGATGAGTTCGCTAAGGACGTATCCGAATATGACACTCTTGACGAGCTGAAGGCGGCAAAGCGCGAGGAGCTTGAAAAGAAGGCCAGGCGCGATGCTGAGACCGAGAAGGAAAACGCCGTAGTAGCCAAGGCCGTTGACAACGCCGAGGTAGTCATACCCGATATCATGGTAGAGCGCCAGATTGACGCCATACTCAACGATATCCGCTACCGCCTGAGTATGCAGGGCATCAGCCTTGAGGATTACATGAAGTACACCGGCACCGATATGGAGTCCTTCCGCAAGGAGAGCCGCATCGATGCGGCCCGCAGGGTAAAGAGCCAGCTGGTGATCGACGCCATAGCTAAGGCCGAGGACATCAAGGCTACCGAAGAAGAAATAAACGCCAAGGTAGATGAGTATTGCGCACAGTTTGGCGACAAGGCCGAGGAATTCAAGAAGGGCCTCAGCGAGGACGACAAGAAGTTCTTTGCGGATCAGATAATGGTCGACAAGACTCTGGCAGTAATGACCGATACCGCCGTAGAGGTAGAGAAGGCCGAGAAGAAGCCTGCAAAGAAGGCTTCTGCCAGGAAGACCAAGAAGACCGAGGAAAAGCCTGAGGAGAAGGACGCTGAGTAAGGCGCGAGTATCTTCCGATAATTGTCACCTGTACTGCTTCGCCGCACCGTGCCGTGCGGCGAGGCATTTATAACGAAGGGCACGATGTATTCAAACAATAAAGGAGATGAACACTATGAATCTTATACCGATGGTAGTAGAGCAGTCAAACAAGGGGGAGCGTTCCTATGACATATATTCCCGCCTGCTAAAGGATCGTATAGTGTTCCTTGGCGGCGAGGTCGACGACGATTCTGCCAACCTTATCGTGGCTCAGCTGCTATTCCTTGAAGCGGACGATCCGGATAAGGACATTAGCTTGTATATAAACAGCCCCGGTGGCTCCGTCACTGCGGGCATGGCGATATATGATACCATGCAGTACATCAAATGCGATGTATCTACCATATGCATAGGCATGGCGGCAAGCATGGGCGCTTTTCTGCTTGCGGCAGGCGCAAAGGGCAAGCGCAGGGCGCTGCCCAACAGCGAGATAATGATACACCAGCCTCTGGGAGGCGCACGCGGCCAGGCCACCGACGTAGCCATTCAGGCTGAACAGCTGGTAAAAATCAAGAAGAAACTGAACGGGATACTTTCCGCGCGTACCGGTCAGCCGATTGAAAAGGTACAGACTGACACCGAGCGCGACAACTATATGGATGCCGAGGCGGCGCTTGCCTACGGTCTCATAGACGAGATAATTCCGCCCAGGAGGTAATTGATGGCGAAAAACGAAGAAAAAAACACCGGCACGATAAAGTGCTCATTCTGCGGAAAGCCACAGGACGAGGTGAATCGCATAATCGCGGGCCCCGGCGTGTACATCTGCAATGAGTGCATAGAGCTTTGCCAGGAAATAATAGACGAGGACTTCTCCACGGTGGAGGCAGACCTCAAGGACATACCGAAACCCCAGGAGATTTCCGATACTCTCGATGAGTATGTGGTAGGTCAGACAGCCGCCAAGCGTGCGCTGGCCGTCGCCGTGTACAACCACTATAAGCGTATAAACGCCGGCAAGCAGAAGGACGACGTGGAGCTGCAAAAGAGCAACATAATCATGCTGGGGCCTACCGGCTGCGGTAAAACCATGCTGGCCCAGACCCTTGCGAAGATACTCAACGTTCCATTTGCCGTTGCTGACGCTACATCGCTCACGGAGGCCGGCTACGTAGGCGAGGACGTAGAAAACATACTGCTCAAGCTCATTCAGGCGGCGGATTACGACGTTGAGCGTGCGGAAAAGGGCATAGTATACATCGACGAGATCGACAAGATCGCCCGTAAGAGCGAGAATCCCTCCATAACCCGCGACGTTTCGGGCGAGGGCGTGCAGCAGGCGCTGCTTAAGATACTGGAAGGGACGGTAGCGAGCGTTCCACCTCAGGGCGGCCGCAAGCACCCCCATCAGGAGTTTATACAGATAGACACCACAAACATACTCTTCATCTGCGGCGGCGCGTTTGCAGGCATTGAGGATATCATAACCAAGCGCACCGGCAAGAGCGTAATGGGATTCGGTGCGGACGTGCAGAGCAAGGTGGAGAAGGACGTGGGCTCCATACTGAAGAACATACTCCCGGAGGATCTGCTCAAGTTCGGCCTTATACCGGAATTCGTGGGAAGAATGCCCGTGATAGTCACGCTGCATCAGCTTGACCGCAAGGCATTGATAGACATACTCACAAAGCCGAAGAATGCCCTTACCCGGCAGTATAAGCGGTTGTTCGAGATGGACGGCGTGGAGCTCAAGTTTGACGAGGACGCGCTGGAGAGGGTTGCGGATCTCGCCATAGAGCGCAAGACAGGCGCCAGAGGTCTGAGAGCCATACTTGAGGACGTAATGCTGGACATCATGTTCGACATACCCTCAAGGAGCGATATAAAGAGCTGTACCATAACCAAAGACGTCATCGAAAAGAAGGCGCCGCCGGTGTTTGAGTACAGAAAACAGAAAGAGCAGCTTCCGCCCCCTGAGCTGGGCGACGCCTGCTGAACCGAGGATCCCCGCGTATAAAACAGGGGCCGGAACATAAGTCAACAACCGGCAAGGCCAATTTTAAAGGGCGCTTTGCCGGCTTAATTTTTAATGACGGAGGTATTGCCAATGAAAAAAGACGTAGTGATAATCGGCGCGGGACCGGCGGGCATATTCACCGCGCTTGAAATGCTGCGCAAGGGAAGCGGGCAGAGCATACTGATCGTGGAAAAGGGGCAGGCTATCGAGAACCGCCGCTGCCCGAAAGCGAAGACCGGCCGCTGCATGAACTGCAAGCCATACTGCCACATTACTACGGGCTTTTCCGGCGCGGGCGCGTTTTCTGACGGTAAGCTGTCGCTGAGCTGCGAGGTGGGAGGCGACCTGCCAAGTCTCATAGGAACGGACGTTGCGCAGGAAACGATAGATTATGCGGATAAGATTTATCTTGAATTCGGAGCAAGCACCAGGGTGGAGGGAATAGGTAATACCGAGGAGGTAAAGGATATTCGCAAGCGTGCCATAAAGGCCGGACTTCGCCTTGTGGATTGCCCGATACGGCATTTGGGAACAGAAAAGGCTCAGGATCTTTACCTTGCCATAGAAAAGTATCTGCAAAGCAACGGCGTAGAGATGCTGTTTGGCTGGGAATGCACCGACCTTATACTCGAAGGCGAGGAATGTAAGGGAGTGTATATCACTAACGGCAAGGAGAGCAGCGCCGTACAGGCAAAGCATACCGTTGTGGCTACCGGCCGCAGGGGTGCGGACTGGCTGGAAAAACTCTGCGCCGATCACGGCATAGCTCATCAGCCTGGAACAGTGGATATAGGGGTACGGGTCGAGGTGCGAAACGAGATAATGGAGCGGGTAAACGAGGTGCTCTATGAGTCCAAGCTCATAGGCTATCCAAAGCCCTTCAAGAATAAGGTGCGCACCTTCTGCCAGAATCCCGGCGGATTTGTGAGCCAGGAAAACTACGACAACGACCTTGCTGTGGTAAACGGCCACTCTTACAAGGACATAAAAAGCAACAACACCAATCTCGCCATACTTGTATCCCACAACTTCAGCGAGCCCTTCAACCAGCCCATAGCCTACGCACAGAAGGTGGGCGAGCTTACCAATATGCTGGGCGCGGGACACATAATGGTGCAGCGCTTCGGGGACATACTGGACGGCAAGCGCACATGGCAGAAGGAGCTGGCCCAGTCCAACGTAAAGCCTACCCTGCCCGATGTGGTGGCGGGGGACATAACCGCCGCCATGCCGTACAGGGCCATGATAAATATTATCAACTTTATAAAGGCCATGGACGAGGTGGTGCCGGGCTTCGCGTCCTATGAAACGCTGCTGTATTCGCCGGAGCTTAAGTTTTACAGCAACCGCGTGAAGATGGATACCGACTTCAACACCAGCGTAAAGGGACTCCACTGTCTTGGCGACTCCAGCGGCTGGACCCGCGGCCTTATGATGGCCTCCGTCATGGGAGTGCTCATGGGCCGGGTTATAGCCAGAGAGGGATAAACAAAAGAATGATAAAATGGGCTGCTATTGCTCACGATACCGAAAAAGTGGCTGAACGCCACTTTTTTTGAGTTTTACAGGTTTCGCTATGCATGGAACCGTACTGAATATAAGGGGCTGCGGCACCTTATTAACCGTGGGATTTTTCCATGGCTGACAAACTTTAAATTACTGTATCACATAAAAATGAAAAATATATAAATAAATCCATACATGGCGGGCTTTCCCACTGCGCAGTTCCGTGCATTTTGCTCCTGTACGGGCATACTACACTTAAAAACAGCTTGAGAAAGGAATTTGCGTATGGAAAAAGGAGCGGTATGGCTGCTGATAATATCGCAGCTTTGCATATGGGGCTATGTTTGGTGGAAAAAAAGAAGGACGAGAAAGCTCATACAGGGCGAACCTGAGCGGCGCGGCGGCGCACAGAAGCAGAGCAGAGAGATGAAGGAGCTTGCAGAAATGCGCAAGCGTTCCCTGAATACTCCGCTTTCTGAAAAAGCACGTCCGGCCAAAATGAACGAGGTGATAGGTCAGGAGGAGGGAATAAGGGCGCTGCGCGCCGCCATGTGCGGGCCAAACCCTCAGCACGTGATAATATACGGCCCTCCGGGCTGCGGCAAGACCTGCGCAGCGCGGCTGGTGCTGGAGGAGGCCAGGCGGCAGAAGGATTCTCCCTTTGACAAAAACTCTAAGTTCGTGGAGGTGGATGCTACCTGCGTACGCTTTGACGAAAGGGCCATAGCCGACCCCTTAATGGGCTCGGTTCACGATCCAATATATCAGGGAGCGGGGGCGTTGGGCTCTGCGGGGGTTCCTCAGCCCAAGCCGGGAGCGGTGAGCCGGGCGCATTGCGGCATACTGTTCCTGGACGAGATAGGCGAGCTGCACCCGGTGCAGATGAACAAGCTGCTGAAGGTGCTGGAGGACAGGAAGGTATTCTTCGACAGCGCCTATTACTCAAAGGACAATGCAAATATACCTCAGCATATACATGACATATTCCAGAATGGCATGCCGGCGGACTTCAGGCTCATAGGAGCTACTACCCGGCAGCCGGAGGAGCTGCCCGCGGCGCTGCGCTCAAGGTGCGTGGAGCTGTTCTTTAAGCCTCTGTCCTTCGAAAGCATGCTGACCATTGCCAGGGGCGCGGCGAAACGGCTGGGATACGATATGGATGATGCCGCAGCTGAGCTTTGCGCACAATGCTGCATGTCCGGGCGCGACGCGGTGAATATGATACAGCTTGCCGGGGGCGCGGTATATACTCAGAACCGGCGCAGGATAACCTTTTCGGATATGGAGTGGGTGTCCGAAATAAGCAACTGCCCCAAACGGCCCGATATCCGAATGCCTGAGCATATGCTGCCCGGCACAGCCATAGGCATAGGCGTAGTGGGCGGCGGGAACGGCATGATAATGGAAATAGAGTGTGCGGCGGAGCGGGCGAGAGGCGCGCTTGGCCGGCTGGACATAGGCGGCGCAGTGGAGCGGGAGGAGATAGAGATGAGAGGCAAACGCCTTGAGCGGCGTAGTACTGCCATGGCATCGGCGCAGAATGTGCTGAGCGCTTTCAAAAACCGCTTCGGATTGGACTGCGGGGCGTATGACATACATTATAACGTCCCCGGAGGCTTCCCCATGGACGGCCCCAGCGCAGGTATAGCATTTGCCGTGGCGCTCATGAGTGCCATATCCGGCAAGGCCCCCATTGCGGGTATAGCCATGACAGGAGAGATAACCGTAAACGGTCAGGTGCGCCCCGTAGGCGGCGTGAGGGAAAAGCTGGCGGCCGCGATAGAGGCGGGGGCGCATACCGTGATAGTGCCCGAGGCCAACTACGAGAGGCAGTTTGAGGAGGCGAAGGCGCGGGTGGTAGCAGCAGCCGACATAACCGAGGTGATGCGCATAGCCTTCGATATACCCGCTGAAGAGGAGATAGACGGAGTGCTGCCCTTCCTGTGCACAACGGCTTAAATTTGGCTTAAAAAAGGTTTTTACCATATACACACTGTTGTCAAAATCCAATGGTATAAGTATAATCACATATATAATTTATACTGAGGATAACGCAGAAGACATGGTAGAACACGAAAAAACGTATAAGGATATCCCCACTGTGGCCTTGAGGGGCCTTGTGGTGCTGCCCGGAGAAATGCTGCATTTCGACGCGGGCAGGCCCAAAAGCGTGCATGCCCTCAATAGGGCGATGGATGAGGAAGGGCTTATATTCGTAAGTGCCCAGAAGGATCCAAAAATATCCGAGATCGAGCCGGACGACATATATGAAACCGGTACTCTCTGCGCCCTGAGACAGGTGCTGCCAATGCCCGGTGACTCTGCGAGGGTATTTGTAGAGGGAGTGTGCCGCGCCCTCGCCGTGAAGGTAAGGGACGACGGCGAGGGCTTCTCCGCCGATATAGAGATGCTGGAGGACGAGGAATGCAAGCCTGCCAAGGCGGAGGCGCTGCGCCGCAGGGTAGACAAAAAGCTCGGCGAGTACGCCCAGCTCAGCCCTAAACTCAACTCGGACATCATGGCGAATATCGAGGCAAAGCTGATGCCCGGCGAATTTGCAGACGCTGCCGCCAACGCTGTCCTGAAGCGCCCGGAGCAGCGTCAGGAAATACTGGAGGAGTTGGATCCTGCAGAGCGAATGAAGAAGCTGTTGAGTTTCTTTGTGGGCGAGATAGATATACTCAAGGCGGACAGACGCATAGCTGCCGAAGTAAAGTACCAGGTTGACAAGAGCCAGAAGGAATACTACTACCGCGAGCAGATAAAAGCCATACGCAAGGAGCTGGGTGAGAGCAGCGATACCGAAGCGGACGAATTCATGGCAAAGCTTGAGCATAAGCAGATGCCTGACAGCGTGCGTTCAGTAATCGAGCGCGAGATAAAGCGCTACGGGGACCTGCCCGCAGGCTCACACGAGGCGCCCTCCGCGCGGAATTATATAGAGTGTATGCTGGACCTTCCCTGGAACGAGGAAAGTACGGACAACATGGACCTTGCCCATGCGTGGGAGACGCTGGATTCCGCCCACTACGGCATGAACAAGGTGAAGGAACGCATAATAGAGTACATGGCTGTGGCGCGGCTTACCGGTAAGGTGAACGGGCAGGTCATATGCTTCGTAGGCCCTCCGGGCGTAGGTAAGACCTCTATCGCCAAGTCCATAGCCGACGCTTTAGGAAGACGGTTCGTCCGAATGAGCCTGGGCGGCATACGGGACGAGGCTGAAATAAGGGGCCATAGGCGCACCTATATAGGTGCGATGCCGGGCAGGGTGATATCCGCTATGCGTCAGGCCGGGGTGATGAACCCGGTGATACTTTTCGATGAGATAGACAAGCTGGCGGGGGATTACCATGGCGACCCGGCGGCCGCCATGCTTGAGGTGCTGGACAGCGCGCAGAATTTCGCCTTCCGGGATCACTTTATCGAGGTGCCATACGATCTTTCCAAGGTGATGTTCCTCACCACCGCCAACGACAGGAGCGCCATACCCGCGCCGCTGCTGGACCGAATGGAGGTCATAGAGGTACCCGGCTACCTTGAAACGGAAAAAATAGAGATAGCCAAGCGCCATCTTCTGCCAAAGCAGATGGAGAAGAACGGCCTTAAAAAGAGCATGCTGACAATACCCGACCCGCTGTATCCAGACATAATACGCGGCTACACAGCCGAGTCCGGTGTGCGCAGCCTTGAACGGGTGATGGGCAGCATATGCCGAAAGGCCGCATGCGACATAGGCGACGGCAAGGCCAAGAAGGTGCGTCTCACCAAGGCGCGCATAAACGAGTACCTCGGCAGGCCAAGGTACAATAACTACGCAAAGGCGCATAAAGACGAAATCGGCCTTGTAAATGGCCTTGCATGGACCAGCGCCGGCGGCGATACGCTGGAGATAGAGGTGCAGACCGTGCCGGGCAGCGGCAAGCTTATGCTTACGGGCCAGCTGGGCGATGTGATGCAGGAAAGCGCAAAGGCAGCACTGACCTTCGTGCATGCCAACGCCGAAAGGCTGGGCATTGACGAAGCCACAATCCGGGAGAAGGATATACACCTGCACGTGCCCGAAGGCGCTGTACCAAAGGACGGCCCCAGCGCAGGCATCACCATGGCTGTAGCCATAGCCAGCGCGCTGTCTGGAATACCGGTAAAGGGCAGCGTAGCCATGACCGGAGAAATAACCCTTCGTGGCCGCGTGCTGCCGATAGGCGGCCTCCGGGAAAAGCTTCTGGCGGCGGTCCGGGCAGGCATGACGGCTGTAATAATTCCGGAGGAGAACCGCAAGGATCTGGAGGATGTACCGGAGGAGATAAAGAAAGCGTTGGAGCTGCACTTTGCTTCCAATGCAATGACGGTCATGGAAAAGGCTCTGGCCTATATGCCGAAGCACAGCGGCCGTATAAGAGTGGAGCAAAGGGAAAGCGGCGTAAGCGCGGTCCAGTGAGGGTGCGTTTTATAAAGGGAGGGCTCTTGCTCTCCCTTTAACTTTCGCCTTTGCAGAAAATATGGATTAACTAAAAAATGTTGTTGCGTATCTGTGGTAGTGCTGATACAATTCTCTATGCAAAAGGAAAGGAGAGAAAAATGGAGTTTGCCATAAAGCAGGCAGAGTTCGTTACCAGCGCGGGACTTGGCAGCCCTTATCCCGAAAAGACCGCCGCCGAGATAGCTATAGTGGGCAAGTCAAATGTGGGCAAATCCAGCCTAATCAATTCCCTCTGCAACAACAAAAAGCTCGCCAAAACCTCGTCCAACCCGGGAAAGACGAGGCTCATAAACTTCTTTAAGATAAACAGGGAGTTTTACTTTGTCGACCTGCCGGGCTACGGCTTTGCCAGAGCCCCGAAGACCGAAAAGGACAAATGGGGAAAGCTCATGGAGGACTACCTTTCCTCCGGACGGGTCGATCATATATTCATGCTCATAGATATACGCCACGCTCCTACTGAGGACGACAAGCTGATGCTGCAATGGATAATATATTACAACCTGCCATTCACGCTCATCGCCACAAAAGCGGATAAAATAGCAAAGAGCAAGCGGGCGCAGATGGCGAACGCAGCGGCAAAACAGCTCGGCGCGCCTCCCGCTGCAATAGCTTTTTCCTCGGAGGATGGCTGGGGCAGGGAGCTTGTGCTTCAGCGCATGGATCAGGTGGTAAAAGATGTAAAAAACCTGCGCGCCGGTATTGACATAGAGCAGCAGTAACAGCATAATAGTAAATTAGCTGACAAAGGCTTATTTATAAAGTTATAAAACCGACCATATCAAAGGCCGTTTTGGAGGATTGTTATATGGGTCTCAGAAAGTGTCCGAGATGCGAACTGAACTATATTCGTGACGATGAACAGCTTTGCAACGTCTGCAAGCGCCATATGAAGGGCGAGGCGGAGACTGACGACGTAGTAACCATATGCACAGAGTGCGGCGAAAACCCCGCCGTCCGCGGCAGCGAGCTGTGTGCTATGTGCCTGAGGGAAGCCCGCCGGCAGGAAAATCTTGAAAAGAGGGCGGACGATCTTACCGGATCCTCCGTTGTGGACGATATGGACGGCATTGATGAGCTGGAAGTACCCATAGACGATGATATCCCCGAAATAGAGCTTGAAGAGATAGATAAGGAGCTGGGAGGCGATTCCAACCTCGGCTCAGACGATATGGACGATATGGACGAGGAAAATAAAGAAGAGGACGGGGAAAACTGAAACCTTCCGTCTCCTACTACAAGGGCAATGGAGCGATGAATGAAGCTTTTCGCAATAGGTGATCTGCATTTGTCCCACAGCTCGAATAAGCCTATGAGCATATTCGGGCCCAACTGGGATAACCACGCCGAGCGCATAGCGGCTGCTTGGCGTGAGCGCGTGTCCGACGAGGACGCAGTGCTGATACCGGGCGATATAAGCTGGGCCATGCAGCTCGATGAGGCCAGGCTGGATATAGAGTATATTGCCGCGTTACCAGGCAAAAAGGTGATAATGCGAGGCAACCATGATTATTGGTGGGGCTCTATTTCGAAGGTGAGGGATATGCTGCCCTGCTGCATGTACGCACTGCAAAACGACACCGTAGAGCTCGGCTCTGTTACAATAGCAGGCTCCCGCGGCTGGATATGTCCTGGCAGCTTTGGCTTTGATCCGGAAACAGACCGGAAGATATACGACCGGGAGGTTATTCGCCTCCAACTGTCGCTATCTGGAGCAAAACAGGGCAGCCGCATCATCGTCATGCTGCATTACCCCCCATTCAACGAGAAACGGGCGCCAAGCGGCTTTACGGAGATATTCGAGAAGTACGGCGTGGAGCGGGTGATATACGGCCATCTTCACGGCAAAGCCTGCCGCAATGCGTTCGAGGGCATCCGCAACGGCATAGAATACACGCTGTGTTCTGCCGACCATCTGGATTTTGTACCGAAGATGATAACGGAGATATAAGCCTAATAAACGCGTAAAAGCATAAAAGAGCGGTTTTTGCCGCTTTTTTGTTTTTTGGAGGTTTTCATATATTTTGACTATTTGCAAAGCTGCTCAAGCGACAAAACGTGGCGAAAAATAAAGGTAAATAGCCATTAAAAGAACATGAAAGTGGTTTAAAGTGTTGCAAAGTGGTGGAGAAGTTGCTATAATAAGCTTAACTCAATATCTGTGAGAATATATTGAGGAGGAGGCTTCCGCGTTGTTGATAAGTTCTTTCGGACATAGCGTGGACGCCAAGGGCAGGGTTTTTATTCCCGCCAAATGGCGCGACGATCTCGGAGACACCGTCATCATTACCCGTGACATGATGGGCAATGCTGACAGCAGGTGTCTTTATGGTATGCCTGTAGAACTCTGGAACGATATACTGGAGCGCTTCAAAAAGGTCGCCGTGTCCGATGTGAAGGCGCAGAACGCTATGCGAAGGCTGTTCGCCAATGCATGCGAATGTGAGCTGGACAAGCAGGGACGCATACTTATCCCAAACTCCCTCCGGGAGTACGCCGGTATAAATTCCGACGCCATGCTGGTGGGCATGGGCAGCCGCATAGAAATATGGGGCGCCGAGAAATGGGAAGAGCAGCTGGAAAGGATGGATAACGCCGGGGAAGAGTCCATGGCGGAATCTCTCAGCTATCTTGCGGGGCTTGGCATATGATACAATTCCACCATATACCCATAATGCTCAAAGAGGTGCTGGAGCTTTTAGCGCCAGAGCGGGGCGGAATATTCGTGGACGGAACACTGGGCGGCGGAGGACATTCCGAGGGGATACTCAAGCGGCTAACTGACGGAAGGCTGTACGGAATAGACCGCGATGGCGAGGCTATAGCCGCAGCAAGCGAAAGGCTGAAGCCCTTCGGAGATAAATTCAAGGCCATACGCGGCAACTTCTTCGATATGAAGAGCCTGCTGGCAAATGAGGGCGTCACCGGCGTGGAAGGCATACTTCTGGATCTTGGGGTTTCGTCTTATCAGCTGGATACCCCTGAGCGGGGCTTTTCCTACCATGAGGAAGCTCCGCTGGATATGCGAATGGACGACAGAGCGAGCCTTTCCGCATATGATGTGGTAAACGGATACAGTTATGGCGAGCTGACAAGGATAATAAGAGACTATGGCGAGGAACGTTACGCTGCCAAGGTGGCGTCGGCCATAGTGCGCGAGCGGGAAAGGGAGCCCATTAACAGCACCACTAAGCTTGCGGACATAATCAAATACGCCATACCCGCGGCGAACCGCAGAGAGGGCCCTCACCCGGCGCGAAGGACCTTTCAGGCCATAAGAATAGAAGTAAACGGCGAGCTTGCAGAATTGGACAAGGCCATACGGGGAGCCCATGATCTGCTGAACCCCGGCGGGGTCATGGCAGTAATAACCTTCCATTCACTGGAGGACAGGATAGTCAAGCAGGCCTTTAAGATATTTGAGCATCCATGTACATGCGACCCCAAAGCGCCCATATGCACCTGCGGCAAGAAGCCTACGGCGGAAATACTGACGAAAAAACCCATTGTGCCTGATGCGGACGAGCTGGAATACAACCCGAGGTCACGGAGCAGCAAGCTCAGGGCGATAAAAAAGCTTTAGAATAACCTGACGGAGTACTGAATAACATGGCAGTAGCGGCGAGAAAACTGGATAACGACTACGTGTACGCGAGATCGTCCACTATGCGGGTGTATACTCACAGGATGCCTGCGGAGGCAGATACCCCACAGGCCGAAGCCGTGGCCCAACCTGCGGTAAAGCCCAGATACAGCCCGCTGCAAAGACTGGCTGTGACTTGCGGAATACTGATGTCCGCCATAGCGATACTGGCCATAATGGTGCGCTATGCCACTATAACGGAACAGTACGCGGTGGTAAACCAATATAAGAACACAATAGAGGAGAACAAAAGGACGCTGGACAGACTTGAGGTAAGGCTCAATTCTGCCGTGAACCTCGATGAAGCCCGGGAAGCTGCCCTTGCTGCAGGACTCGGCTATCCCGCCGCGGCCCAGATAGTTAAAATAGATGGAACGGACGCGGGGAGTGTGAGCTCGCCGCAATAACAATTGGAGGCGGCTGATGGCAGGACCTACGGTATCCGGCAAAAAAAGACTGTTCGTTGCCCTGGGTGGAATAGCGTTCATTTTCATACTTTTGATAATAAGGCTGTTCTGGATACAGATAATTGACGGCAAGAGGCTGTCTGAAATGGCTCAGGAGCAGCAGACGCAGGATACTTCGCTGAGCGCCGCCCGCGGTACCATAACCGATGCTAACGGAGTAGTGCTTGCCCAGAGCGGAACGGCATACAAGGTGCTGCTCAACCCTTATCAGCTCAGCCGCAAGCAGGAAGACCTGCCGCGAATAGTGCGTGAGCTTTCGGATATATTGGATCTGGACAGCGAATACGTGATGAAGCAGGCAACCAAAAAGAACTCCAACGACGTGTATTATAAAGAAGTTATACTGAAACGTCAGGTGGAGCGCGAGGTGGTGGACGAGATAAAGTCCAGAATGCTGGGCAGCGGCGTTTACACCGCTATAGACTCAAAGAGATATTACCCTGAGGGAAGCCTGTTTTCCCAGCTGCTGGGATTTACCACGGTGGACGGCACAGGTCAGGCGGGCCTCGAGCAGAAATACAATAAATACCTTGCCGGCGAAAACGGCAGAATGATAACCGAGACGGACGCCAACCATAAGGCGATAGCTTACGGCTCTCAGGAGATATTGGATCCGGAGGACGGTTACGATATAAAACTCACTACGGACAGCGTGGTGGAATCCTTCCTTGAGAAGGCCCTGAAGGAAGCCCTTGAGGTCAACAAGGCCGAGACGGCGCAGGGCATAATAATGAGCTGCAAGACGGGCAGGATAATAGCCATGTCAACTCAGCCGGACTTCGACCCCAACGACCCACCCAGAAGCGACGTGGCGGCGCTGAACGCACTTTCCCGGAACCGCATAGTTGCGGATGCCTATGAGCCGGGCTCCACGTTCAAGATAATTACCCTTTCGGCGGCGTTGGACAGCGGCAAGGTGACCTCTGCCAACGAATACGATTGCGGCGGCAGCTACACGGTGAACGGCGAGAGGATAAAGTGCTGGAAGAGCGGCGGCCACGGCCATGAAACGCTTAAAAAGGCGGTGCAGAATTCCTGCAACCCGGCTTTTATGCAGATGGCCCTATCCATGGGCAAGTCCACCTTTTACGATTACATCTACGCTTTCGGGTTCGGTTCTTCTACCGGAAGCGGGATCAGCGGCGAGACCTCGGGTATAGTTACCCATGAAAAATACATCACTGAGAACAACCTTGCCCGCATAGGCTTCGGCCAGAGCATTGCGGTAACGCCCATACAGCTCTGCACAGCGGTATGTGCGGCAGTAAACGGCGGCGAGCTGATGCAGCCTTACGTCGTGGACAGCATAGTAAACAAGGACGGCAGGGTGATACTTAAAAATGAGCCCACCATGGTGCGCAGGGTGATAGGTGAAAGCACCAGCGCCCAGGTGAGGGAGATACTGGAAAGCGTAGTATCCGAGGGCAGCGGTAAAAACGCCTCCATACCCGGTTACCGGGTGGGAGGAAAGACCGGCACCGCGCAGAAGTATGAGGACGGGAAGATCGCAAGCGGCAAGCTCATAGCCTCCTTCATAGGCTTCGCCCCTGCCGACGACCCCGAATACGTCTGCCTGATACTGGTGGATGAGCCAAAGGTAGGAACCATATTCGGCAGCACTGTGGCGGCACCTTATGTAAAGCAGGTAATGGAGGAGACGCTTCGCCACTACGGCTATCTGCCAACCGAAAACGCGGATACCGTGAGCGTGCCCGACCTTACGGGCATGACCATACTGGAAGCAAAGGCGTTGCTCAAGGAAGCAGGGCTGTACGCTGAATTTCAGGATAATGAAGAGGATATGGTAACGGCGCAGGTGCCGGCTACCAACGAGGTGGTGCAGCGCGGTACGGACGTATTGCTGTATACGGCGGCGACGGACGTGGATCAGGAGGATACCGGCCTCGAGACCGCAATAGTGCCAAATGTAATAGGAATGGGCAGGCTCGCGGCAAACGACGCCCTTGCTGCCAAGGGACTGGCGATCAGGATAGAGCCTGAGGATCAGACCGGTACAGCAATAAGGCAGTTTCCGGCTGCGGGGGAAGAAGTCCCCGTGGGAGCAGAAGTGCTTGTGGAGTTTTCCAAGATAGAAATTTTGAACTGAGGCCGCAAGGCCAGTGGAGGAAATGCGATGCTTTTGAGTGAATTAGCCAGACCTACGCGACATGAACTTATAGGCCGTGACGTAGAGGTAAAGGAACTCATATACAATTCACGCAAGGTGAAAAATGGCGACGTGTTCTGCTGTATAGTGGGTACATTTGCGGACGGGCATAAATACGCTCAGCAGGCTGTGGACGCAGGCGCCGCTGCGCTGGTGGTAGAGCGGAAGCTGGACATAGACGTTCCGCAGATACTGGTGGAAGACACCCGCATCGCAATGGCTGAAATGGCGGCGGCGTATTATGGCTATCCTTCAAGGGAAATGCAGATGATAGGCGTTACCGGTACAAATGGCAAGACCAGCACCACATACATGCTTAAAGCCATTGCAGAGCGCATGGGCAAGAAGGTTGGCCTGATAGGCACCATACGCAACATGATTGGCGACATAATCATCGACACCGAGCGCACCACACCCGAGAGCGTTGACCTCCAGCGCATACTCCGCCAGATGAAGGACGAGAAGGTGGACGTGGTGATAATGGAGGTTTCCTCCCATTCGCTGGATCAGAAGCGGGTACACGGCATAGAGTACGATGTGGGGGAGTTTACAAACCTTACCCAGGACCATCTTGACTACCATAAGACCTTTGAAAACTACTTCAATGCCAAAAAGCTGCTGTTCAAGCAGAGCAGGATGGCGGTGATAAACAAGGACGATCCCTACGCCAATAGGATGATGGAGGGGCTTGATATACCCGTTATGACCTTCGGCATACGGGAAAAGGCGGACGTTACCGCCAGCGAGATAGACATAACCACCAGAGGGGTACAGTTCGACTTCAACTATAAGAACATCACCTCCCGATTCAATGTGCCTATCCCCGGCCTTTTCAGCGTGTTCAACGCCATAGGCGCGGCAACGGTTGCCCTGAGCCTCGGCTGGAACCTCGACTCAATTAAGTATGGCCTTGAGCATATGATGAGCGTGAGCGGCAGGCTGGAGCCGCTGCCCACCGGCAAAAATGAGTTTACGGTGCTCCTCGACTACGCCCATACCCCCGATGCACTGGAAAACGTGCTTAAGACGGTCAAGGGCTTCGCTACCGGCAGGATAGTTACACTGTTTGGCTGCGGTGGGGACAGGGATCACGCAAAGCGCCCCATAATGGGCGAGATAGCGGGTCGGTTCTCGGATTTCGCCATAGTGACATCGGATAATCCCAGGACGGAAAACCCTATGGACATAATCAACTCGATAGTTGAAGGAGTAAAGAAGTCGGGCTGCGAATACGTAGTCATAGAAAACCGCAGGGAAGCCATAGAGTATGCCCTGAAGAACGCCAGAAAAAACGACGTTATAATACTCGCAGGCAAAGGACATGAGAACTACCAGGAGATAAACGGCGGCAAGCACCACTTTGACGAAAAGGAAATAGTGGCGGAGATACTGGGCCTGTAAGGCCCGCGGAAGGAAGTCGGCAAATGAAGTATGCAATATACGCCCTGCTGCTGAGCGCGGCAGTGACTATGGTATCGGGCCCGGTGCTCATACCCCTGCTGCACAAGCTTAAATTTGGACAGAGCGAGCGGAAGCTTGGCCCTGAGACCCATCTCAAAAAGGCGGGCACCCCTACTATGGGAGGTATAACCTTTATACTGGGCATTGTGGCGGCCACAATGATATTTGCATACTCGGCATCTGAGCTGGTGATGCCGGCGCTGCTGATGACAGTGGCATTCGCCCTTGTAGGTTTCATGGACGACTTCCTCAAGGTAAAGAAGCACAATACCGACGGACTCAGGGCTTATCAGAAGATAATCGCCCAGTTCCTTATAGCCCTGATAATCGCCGTATATGCACAGCGCAGTCCCTTTATAGGCACCAGCATTTATCTTCCCTTCTCAAAGGTTGAGTGGGAGCTGGGCGCGTTTTATATACCCGTCATAGTATTCGTGATAATCGGCACAGTCAATGCTGTTAACCTTACCGATGGGTTGGACGGGCTGGCGAGCGGCGTAAGTCTGGTATATTCCATGGCCATGACGGTGATATTCCTTTACATGGCTTCCATAATGGATGCTCCAGTGGACATGGGACAGGCCCGGCAGACGCAGTACGCAGCCGAACTCAATTCTATGGCTGTATTTGCGGCGGCGGTAGCGGGCGGCTGTCTGGGGTTCCTCAGGTTCAACAGCTTTCCGGCAAAGGTATTTATGGGCGATACGGGCTCATTGGCCCTTGGCGGAGCAATAGCTGCTATGGCGGTGTTCTCCCGGGCAGTGCTGCTGCTTCCCATAATGGGCGCATGCTTCGTGGCAAGCGCCGTCAGCGTGATACTTCAGGTGGGCTACTACAAGCTGCGCAGGAAGCGCATATTCAAGATGGCCCCGCTGCACCATCACTTTGAGCTTCTCGGTTATTCCGAAACAAAGATCGTTGCGGGATACATGATAGTTACCACATTGCTTTGCCTGGTATGCCTCTTGGCATTCCAATAAAGAGCATATGTATTAAGCATATGCGGGGAACTTGCAAAAATGGAATCACATTTTTGCGAAAGCGTTAGCGTTTATTTTGCCGCCCGGTGGCAGGGTTCCGTATTTCAGCCGTGGTTCTTTGGCGCTTGGCACGGCAGGCGGACGCAGGGCGTTTGAGGCAGGACGTGGCTCGTTGCCTCAAGCACCCTGACACCTCCGGGGGGCTTTTTTTAACAGAATCGCGCATGAAGTGGGCGCAAGAACGCCCCGTGTGCTATAATTTATAAAATAAATATAGACCGAATATGTGTTTCGGAAGGAGTCAGGATTATGCAAAACGGAAAGAAGACCGCTCTTATCTGCGGAATGGCCAAAAGCGGCATCGCCAGCGCAATACTGCTCTATAAAAACGGCTACAAGGTAATAATTAACGACATGAAGAGCGAGATATCCGGACTC
>OLSX01000421.1_pt1 | contig 42766 bp, 38 predicted proteins | sample 1673141 | NCBI WGS metagenome assembly OLSX01 (sample SAMEA3136759, study PRJEB25190) | human gut metagenome | biome: human gut; feature: human-associated habitat; material: faeces | place: Austria | collected 2013 | reverse complement strand
TCCCTAGAAAACGGTAGAGAAGCAAGATTCAAGGGAAATCGCAAGGTATGAAGAACAGCATCTTCAGCAAAGCAATCACGATCCTCGGCGCAATCGCCATGCTTGTCGGCGTGACCGCATGCGGGCAAAGCAACGACTCCACGAAGGCCACGACCGACGGCAACGGCCTGAAAAAAGTGACGTTCATGCTCTCTTGGGCGCCCGACACCAATCATATCGGCGTGTACGTAGCCAAAAACAAGGGCTACTTCAAGCAGGCTGGGCTTGACGTGGACATCGTTGCCGTGGCACAGGCCGGCGCCGAACAGGCCGTGAACAACGGCATGGCCGACTTCGCCCTATCCAACCTCACCAATGTGGGCACATACACGCTGAAAGGCGCAAAAATCAAGCAGGTGCTGCAGGTACAGCAGAAACCAAGCGCCATCTGGTGCTCGCTTGCATCGAACACTTCGATCAAGTCTCCGAAGGACTTCGACGGCAAGACTTTCGCCACGTTCGGCTCGAACGAATCTGACGCGGTAATCCGCCGCATGATCCAGACCGATGGCGGCAAGGGCACGTTCGACAAAGTGACGGTCGGCACATCCACGTTCCAGACGCTGTCGAGCGGCAAAGCCGATTTCGGCGGATTCTACGCCACTTGGGAAGGCGTGCAAGCAGATATGTACGGTCCGAAACTCAATTGCTTCACCGAACCCGATTATGGCGTGCCGGGCGATGCGGACACCATCGGCATCATCACCAACACCAAAACCATCTCCTCCAATCCGAATCTGGTGAGGAAGTTCACGCAGGCTGCCAAAAAAGGATACGAATACGCCTACTCGCACCCGGACGATGCCGCTGAAATCCTTGTGAAGGAAGCTCCAGACGCGAATCTCAAGCCGGCTTTCGTCAAGAAGAGCATGAAGACCATCGTGGATGGCCAGTATTGGGGCGATCCAGCCAAGATCAATGATGGCTCGTTCGTGTTCGGCACCAACGACACGAAGGGGGCACAGCAATACTTTGATTTCATCGCCGAAGAAAATGCCTACACCGACTCGCATGGCAAAGTGGTGCATACCGCTCCGCAAGCCAAGGATCTTGCCACCGACGAATTCCTGAAATAATTGGGCTTGAACGAGTAGGTTTGTAACCCGTTTATGTGCGAATAATCGAAATATTGGAATACGGCATCCTGCATTTTTATTTCATGTCCAACACTGCTTGCTCAGTATGGGTTGAACATGGTTTGTGGGATGCCGCACCATTATGCGTTGCATTTGGCTTCATTGCACGAGTTTGATTAAATACAAATATGACACGACTGATTCTTGATGTGGACACCGGTATCGACGATGCGCTGGCGTTGGCATATCTTGCGACGTTCGACACTGTTGACGTGCTTGGCGTGATCGGCACGTACGGCAACGTTTCCGTCGACACTGCGGTTCGCAATACTTCGTATGTGCTGGAACGGTTGGGGTTTCGGCACATTCCAGTGATACGTGGATCGTCGCATCCTTCATGGGCTCGGTGTTTCATTCCGGATGCAGGTTGTGCACAGTTTCACGGCACGGATGGATTGGGAGGATTCGGCCCGGCTCGCGATAGTTCGTCTTCGAATACTGCTTTCCCAGATATTTTTTCGGATAATTCCGGTTCCGATACTGTTTTTTCTCGCGATTACCGTAGTCTGATTTCCGTTGGCGGATATGCGTTGGATGATGTTCATGCGAATCCTGCGGTTGATTCGTTTGAATTGTCACTTACTACGGATTCGGCTTCTTCTATTCATGCTGATGATTCTTCCGCCGATTCGGTTTCCGAAGGCGTGCGGTTCATTATTGATCAGGTTCGCGCTTATGGTTTCGACGTCACTGTGGTTGCGACTGGTCCGCTGACCGATATTGATGCTGCGATCGCGGCCGCACCGGATATTGCCGACAAACTCAAACTGGTGATGATGGGCGGCACGTTGACGCAGGAAGGCAACTGTTGGGATCTGACTGCGGAAACGAACATCATTCAGGATCCGGAAGCCGCGGATCGCGTGTTCCATTCCGGTGCCGACATCACCATGGTCGGCTTGGACGTAACGCATCAATGCCTGATGGGTTCCGATGCGACCTGTACTTGGCGTGAAGCAGCGAATGCTGACACACTTGGTGGTTCAGCAGGTAATTCGAATGCAGCTTCAGCTCGAACCGCGAGTTCAGACTCAAGCCCATATGCTTCCGATGTGCGCGTATTCCTCGCTGACATGGCTGATTTCTCCATTGCCGCGAATTATAAAGCCGATGCACGCCTGTTTTCTCAAGGCATGCCTTTGCATGATCCGCTGGCCGCAGCCGTCGCCGTGGATCCGTCACTAGTGACCTGTATTAATCTGCCAATGAAAGTCGAACTCGAAACCGGCGATTTTCACGGCACACGAGGCCGAACCATCGGCGATCCCGCCGGCTTAATCGACCCCAACGCCCCTCGCATCCACGTGGCCCTTCAAGTCGATTCCCACCGTTTCGTCTCCGACTTCACCACCCGCATCAAGTCTCTGCAGTAATACACTGTGGGAAAAGCCTTATACTCTCCCCACAGTGAACGCGATCAATTAGGCAAAAACTACTTTTTGACGCCGCCGAAACGACGGTCGCGGTGAATGTAGTGGTCGATCGAACGCCATAGCACGTCTCGACCGCAATCGGGGAACAGTTCCGGCACGAAATCAAGTTCGGCATATGCTGCTTCCCACGGCAGGAAGTTCGACGTGCGCTGTTCGCCGGAAGTACGAATCACCAAATCGCAATCAGGGATATCGGGATTGTACAGGTGTTCGGCAATCATTTTTTCCGTTACACGATCGCCGGAGATCTTTCCGTCACGCACTTCTTTTGCGATTGCCGCGCAAGCATCCGCGATTTCGGCACGTCCGCCGTAATTCAGGCAGAACACCACGTCGATGGTCGTGTTGTTTTTGGTACGTTCCTGTGCTTTTTCCAATTCGTCGATAACGGATTTCCATAGTTTCGGACGGCGGCCGGACCAGCGCACGCGCACGCCCCACTCGTTCATCTGCTCCACACGACGGTGGATAATGTCACGGGAGAAACCCATGAGAAAACGAACTTCCTGTGGGGAACGCTTCCAGTTCTCCGTGGAGAACGTATACAGCGACAGGTAGCGCACACCGGCTTCGATGGCACCTGCGATGGTGTCGAACACCACCGGTTCGGCAGCCTGATGCCCGTCGGTGCGAATCAGCCCACGCTGCTGCGCCCAACGACCATTGCCGTCCATAATCACGCCGATATGGCGCGGAACCTTGTTCTTCGGAAAATCAGGAATAATCGACGGGTCAGAAAATGGTGCCGCCGGAATGTCAAGGGACTTGTAATCCACGTTCTCAAAAGCCATACCCGCTAATCTAGCAAGCGCATGGAACGAATCGGACGTTCCAAATAGTATTCACCCCATTTTTCCACCATTTGGCGGGTTTCCGAAAACAACGCCGTGCCGTCCAGCTCTTCCCAATCGCCATCTACAAGCGCCTGCAACTGGCAGATCGCATTCCACGAAACGTCAAACGATTCACGAATATGATCGGTCGAACACATCAGTCCGCCCGCGGAAATCGAGAAAAACCATGTACGATCAGCAGAAATCGGATCCCCGCACACCACGCAGGCACGCAAACGCGGCGTCCAACCAGCGATCGCAAGAGCACGCATCACGTAGGAATCGCCAATCGCAGCAGCCTCATGCGCATGCTTGGAAAGAGCATTCAATGCTCCCAACACCAGCCGATACTGCGCCACGGAACGCTCATGCTCCGTCACCACCAGCTTGTCAGCGGTTTCGCAAATCACATTCGCTGCGGTATACGCCTGGAAATCGGTGCAGATGCCTCTCGCATACGCCGACACCGACTCGGCTTGGGAAATCACATCAAGCGAACGCCCCTCCGCAATAAGCAACGAGACACGCATGAAAGGCTCCAAACGACCTCCGAAACGCGATTTGGTTCGGCGCACGCCTTTGGCGACGGCACGGATTTTGCCATGGTCGCGTGTCAGCAAAGTGACGATACGATCAGCTTCGCCAAGTTTGACGGTGCGCAAGACCACGCCCTCGTCCTGATACAACGGCATTCACACATCTCCTTCGCCTCGCCTTGTTTTCCCAACGGAACTATCTATACTTTCCGCACATTCTCGCGCCAGCCGCACTCTCCCGCGATATCAGTAAATAAACAATCCCCAGAACGCGAACACCAACAGCACATACAGCATGGTGACCGCCGTAATCCAAAACATCACACGTCCGAATCGCGTCGACGCGAGCACCGGCTGGCGACCACTCACAATCGCGCCTATAACCCCCTTACGCGGTGGCCATTGTGCAAGACCACGATTCGTCACCTCCTCGATAAGACGCATGAACACGCGGGACCACGCCCACACCACAACAACGCACACCATTTGAATAACCGGCCAACTCCAATACATCATGCCTGGATTCGCGGCGGGAGCGCCACCCCACGCTAGCTTGACCACGCCCATAACCACTTCGCCCAATCCTGCACCAAACAGCACAAAAGTGGCCATGGTGGCAACAGCAAGCGTAATCAACGCGTTTTTGAACACAGGTCTCAGCCCCAACACATATCGACGTCGATGCGCACGCGCCCAAATCTTACGTACGAATACAATCAACCACAGTACGCCGATCACCAGTAGCAACAGCACCATGCTGGCATGCAACACCACCAGATAGATGGTCAGCCCACTATTCGCCCGCAATTCCGATGGAACCGCGATCGACTGGTACAGGTTGGTGCCGGCTACACGTTCGCTGGTCTGTTCCAGTCCTTGCGTAGTACCGACGGCCCAACTGATCACATCATCCACGTAGGCATCGGCGAACGGAGTGCCGTTGTTGGACTCGTCGCCGAGCCGGAGCACATGGTTGGCGATCGGATATGTGCGCACGGTCACGTCCCAATTGCCCGCCTTATGCGCCATATCGATGATTTTCTCCGTGCCTTCCACCTGCGCTGTCATCACATCTTTGGTGCCGTACGCCACAAGCGTGGGAATGGAATAGGCTTGGGGATTCAACGTGTCGAGGTCGAGATTGGTCAGGCCGAATAATTCCGCATCGATGTTGAACGCGCGACGCACAATGGACTGGTATCCATCATGCGCTCCGACCAGCGCGAAATCCTGCGCTGCAAGGAATCCCAACGAATATCGTGGCGAATACACCATTGGGCTCAACAGCACTTGGAACGCCACATCAGGATCTCGCCCAAGCAGGTATGAGGAAATCCATGTGCTTTCGGAAGTCGCGTAAATGCCAACATTCGAAGCGTCAACGTTGTCGAAATCACGCAACATGTTGATGACCTGATCGTAGATGGCTGCGGAGCCTGGATAGTCACGAGTCGCATCGTTGGTGGACCACACCGGCTTGTCAGGCACGGCCGTCACGAAACCCGCGGATGAGAGCGCAAGCGCCATGTCTCCGAAGGAGTTGTCGCATGTGCCATAGCCTGCTCCATGCATGAACACCACGCCAGGCCGACTATTTCCTGCGCCTTTCGGCTCACGGATCAGCACTTTGATATGTTGGATTTCACCAGTTGACGGTTGTTTGGCATCGATGGTGACATATCGTTGCGTCACTTCGTAATCACCTTGTTCGGCAAGGGTTTTGCCCAAAGGATTGTCGAAGGTCACGGACGTGTCGGAAGCCAACGTTTCGATGGTTTGCCCGGTCGGCTCGTAATTCCATGATGATGCCGTCAGATTGGATACCGATACCAGAATGCCCAACAATATGATAAAAATGGGCAGACTGACCATCAGTCGTTTGCCTCTCGTCCACTGGCTGGATTGGATTTCCCCGCTGGACATGACTGACTGACGTTCCTGATCTGACACGCCGTTCATTGTACCGGCCCCAGCTGAAATGACAATCAACAGCCAGCGAAAATCAGCAGGCGGTCGATCACAATCTGTAATCGACCGCCTGTAACCAACGAATCAGCACTCAACGAATCAGCAATTACTCTGTGTCACCGGCACCACTACAGGGCCGGTGGCATTGACTGGCACCTGCCCGTCCGCTTCCATCTGTGCGGCAATTTCCTGCGCTTTGGCCAGCAACGTTTCCACAATCTGATCTTCGGGAACGGTCTGAATAACCTTGCCCTTGATGAAAATCTGCCCCTTGCCGTTGCCGGATGCCACACCCAGATCGGCTTCGCGTGCCTCACCTGGACCGTTCACGATACAACCCATCACGGCCACACGAATCGGCGCGGTCACGTCCTTCAATCCTTCGGTCACGGCATTGGCCAGCTGAATCACGTCAACCTGGGAACGGCCGCAGCTCGGGCAGGATATAATATCAAACTTACGCGGGCGCAATCCCATGTATTCCAGCAGTTTGCAGCCGACTTTCACTTCTTCGACGGGCGGTGCGGACAGTGAAACACGAATCGTATCTCCAATACCTTCAGCCAGCAGCGCACCAAATGCAAGACAGCTTTTGATCGTACCCTGCCATGCGGGACCCGCCTCGGTAACGCCGAGATGCAGCGGCCAATCGCCTTTGGACGCGAGCAGACGGTACGTCTCCACCATAGTGATCACATCATGATGTTTGACGGAAATCTTGAAATCATGGAAGCCGACGTCTTCAAACATGCGCGCTTCCTTCATGGCAGACGCAACCAACGCTTCCGGCGTCGGACCGCCATATTTCGCATACAGTTCCTTATCGAGCGAGCCCGCGTTCACGCCGATGCGCAACGAAATGCCCGCATCAGTGGCGGCCTTGCAGATGGAGGGACCAACCTCATCGAATTTGCGAATGTTGCCCGGATTCACGCGCACCGCGGCACAGCCCGCATCAATAGCCTGAAACACGTATTTGCTTTGAAAATGAATATCGGCGATTACCGGAATCGGCGATTTCTTCACGATTTCCGGCAGTGCGTCAGCATCATCCTGGCTTGGCACGGCTACGCGCACGATGTCGCATCCGGCTGCGGTCAGTTCGGCGATCTGCTGCAATGTTGCGGGCACATTGGCGGTCAGCGTGTTGGTCATGGATTGCACCGAAATTGGGGCTCCCCCACCTACCGGTACCGGTCCGACCATGATGCGGTGGGACTTGCGGCGCGGATGCAATGGGCTTTCGCTGATGGCTGCCTCACCGGTTTTACGGAACGACTTTTCGATTTCTGGCATACGTCAAATCCTTGCAATAACAAGGCTCCCAACACAGGGAGCCTTGTGTCACTCACGTTTCGTCTGTTTGTCTTGTTTCGTTTTCCGTTACTTGTCTATCAGGTTGTCGGCACGATGGCGAGCTTCCAGCTCGAGTTGGCTCATTTCCTCCACGGAAGCGAAGAGCGGATTGCCACGCAGCTCCGCGTCCATTTCGTCCAACACTTCTCTGACGGTATCGACGATGCCGAGATATGGCAGACGATGTTCAAGGAAAGCATGGACGGCCTGCTCGTTGGCAGCGTTCAACACGGCCGTATGCTTTTCGGAAGCTTCCAGGCAGTGTCGAGCCAAGCTCACCGCGGGGAACGCCTCATCGTCGAGCGGTTCGAACGTCCAAGTCGCGGCTTTTGTCCAATCGCATGCCGCCGCGATATTGCCAAGTCGTTCCGGAGCGGACAGTCCAAGCGCGATCGGCAGGCGCATATCAGGCGGCGAAGCCTGCGCAATGGTGGCACCGTCGCGGAATTCCACCATGGAGTGCACGATAGACTGCGGATGCACGGTCACGTCAATGCGGCTCGGAGGCATGTCGAACAGACGACTCGCCTCAATGACTTCAAGTCCCTTGTTCATCAGTGTGGACGAGTTGATGGTCACCACCGGACCCATATTCCAAGTGGGGTGGTTCAACGCCTGTTCCGGTGTGATATCAGTCATCTGCTCGCGTTTCCAACCGCGGAACGGCCCGCCCGAAGCGGTGACAACCAGCTTCGACACTTCACCGTGCGTGCCTGAACGCAACGACTGCCAGATGGCGGAATGTTCGGAATCGACCGGATTGATCTGCTGGGCACGCACTTGCGCGTCGAACAGCAAATGCCCACCGGCCACTACGGATTCCTTGTTGGCGAGTGCCAACTGCGATCCTGCCTGCAGCGCCGCGATGGAAGGTTCAAGTCCAATGGATCCGGTGATGCCGTTCAATACCACGTCGGCTCCGGATCCGGCCATGGCGACCACAGCCTCTGGTCCGGCTGTGATTTCCACATTGCCTGCGCCGGCTTGTTCTAATGCCTCACGTAGTGCTTTTGCCGCACTTTCTTTGAAAACAGCGACTTTTGAGACATGGAATCGTGCCGCCTGCTGGGCCAGAAGTCCCACGTGGGAGCCACCTGCGGCAAGTCCGACCACGTCGAAGCGGTCAAGATGGCGGGAGATGACGTCAAGGCCTTGGGTGCCGATGGATCCGGTGGATCCGAGAATGACTACGGTTGAGGTTTGCATGGGTTATGCGTGTGCTCCGTATTGTTTTTTGTTTGCTCATGTGAACGTGAAAACAGGCTGACGGTCACGCCAGCCTGTTCAATGCGATTGCTTAGTCAAAAGAGGGGAACGACAGGTCGGGAATGTCGACATCCAGATTGCTGTTGGTCGGTCCGAACATCGGATTGGTTGCCGGCTTGGTTTCGTTCTTCTTCTCTTCCACTGTCGGCTTCGCCGATTCAACGGGAGTTGCCGTTGTCGAGTGATCTGCGGAGGTTGCTGGTTCCGGTGTGAAGGAGGGCGGGACAGTCGGCAAGGTTCCGAGATTGATCGATTCGGTATTAACCTGCGGAAGGTTCGGCGTCGACAGGCTTGGCATGCGCGGGGTGAACGTGTCTTCGACCGGATCGGGAGCGTCGATGTTCTGAGCCATCTGCGCCAAGGCAGCCAACGAAGAATCGGGAGCGATGTTGATGCCGTGAGACTCTTCTGGCTGATGCACGACCGGAGTGTCTGGAATCACAGGAGCCGCAGGCGCGGACGGAGCATCATAGCTCGGCGTGTCATCATCGGAAAGCGGATTGAACGCTTCGGTTTCCGTTCCTGCGGAAGATGGCTCCTCGGCAACCGCATTGGACGCTTTGAACAGGTGTGCCAACGACTGTTCCGGAGCTGCTGGAGCAACCGGAGCAGCCTGAGGTTCCGGCGTTACAGGAGCTGCCGGAGTTACCGGAGCCGGCGGGGTGCTGATGGTTGGCTGGAACACAGGCGGAACCACAGGAGCATGCGTCGGCGCAGCGGTCTGCGCGGCCGGAATGCTCACCGGGGACGTTGCAGGCGTGGTAAAAATCTCACGTTCCGCCTTATTCAAAGCGTCGAAGGAGTCAGTGCTGTTTTGAACCTGAGCGGGCTGCGCAATAGGTTCTGCGGAAACGGCTGGAACGGCGAATAGCGGCGAGACCACCTGCGTCTCTTGGGATGCCAGACTGGTTGCGGACGGATTTACTGCGGCCATCGCGTTTTCGGAAGGCTCGCCCACGAAGTCGGCCACACGCGCATAGGATTCGAGTCTGGTCAGCAGCTGCACGCATTCGTTCAGGTAATAATCCACCTGACGCTCGTCATAGCCACGCTTGCCCTTGCGTTGGGTGAAGATCACATTCGCCACGGTCTGGGAGTTCAGATCGACGAGCTTCTTGGCATCATCTTCCGACACTTCCTCCACGCCGAGTTCGCCAGCGGCCTTCGTCAGGCACTGATCGACGATGCGATCCACCTGCTTGCGGTCATAGCTCGGGCCTTTGCCTTCTCCCGGCTTGAAACGTTCGCCGTGCTCACGTTTGGAGTGAGCGTCAAGCTGACTGAACAGGGTTTCGGTCTGTGCCTTCCATGCCACGCGGCCATGCTGCGAAATCTCCCATGTGGTCTGCTTATCTACCACGGCACGCTCCAGCCGAGCAAGGGCCGCGTCTACCTGAGCGATCACGTAACCGCCCTTGACCAAATCGAAAGAAACATTTTGAATATCATGCTGGGTGAGTTGCGCTCCCTCACCTTCGTATAGCATGTGCGCACGCTCAAGAAAAGCGTCCACCTGTTCGGAATCGTACCCCCACTTGCGCTTCGAAGTACGAGCGATCCCCGATGCGTTTCTCTCGGATTCAGGTTCCTGCGCCATTGGCTATCGACCTCCTACTGCACTACTCAACGCAACTACTTTACGCGATTGATTCGACGCTTGCCTTTTTCGTGTAGAAAAATCAGTGAATCGACACTCAAATCGCACCGTTTTTTCACGCATGCTCCATGGGAGGAACCTCTTACCTGGCAACGCGACACACGTTGAGACTGTCGCTGGCAACGAATACTGTACAGTAGAGCTTTGCGGGCGATTAGCTCAGTTGGTTAGAGCGCCACCTTTACACGGTGGATGTCGGGGGTTCGAGTCCCTCATCGCCCACCTTTTGTTTCCGCAGAAGATAAGCCGTTCCGGCTCTTCTGATATTCCCAATTGTCTCGCGTGCACGTCAGCAAAGTCATGACTTTTGTCAAGGTTTTGCCAAAGCCTCCGTCAACGCTTACCAATTCAATATAGACAATTTCATGGAAACATCTTCTTCGACCGCTTTCGCAAGTAAAAAAGGCTTGGAATCGTGTGATTCCAAGCCTTTATATGAGCGCCCGACCTTGGCCATGCATGCCGCGAGGCGGGCAAAACGAATACGATCAGCGGCCTTTACCGAATGCGCGCAGACGGATGCCGTTCCAGTCACCACTGACGGTCAGCGGCATGGCTGCATTCATGCCGGCAGTCTTCGCGGCGGACTGTACGGTGCTTGAACTTGCCGCGCCAGGACGTCCCGGCTTCGGGGTGAGCACCCACAATGGACCATCGTCTCCAAGGACCGCATACGCATCGACGATGGTGTCAGACAATTCGTCTTCGTCATCGCCGTCGCGCCACCAGATAATCACGCCATCAACGGCGGAATCATAGTCCTCGTCGACCAGCTCCTCACCGGTCAAATCCTCGATCTTGGCGCGGATCGAGTCGTCCACATCATCGTCCCACAGCCATTCCTGTACCAGGTCGCCGGCGTGGAAACCGAATTCTTCAGCGTTATCAGATGCCGTTTGATTCACGTTCGTCAATATACCAACACTGCTCGAACATATACGTTACGAACCGTAGAATTGCCCACTTTGCGAGATTGTTTTTTATATATGCGTTAAGAATGCGTCACTCTTCCGCGGAGCATTGCGGCAAGGATGCACCCTTGCCGTCTCGGATGGCGATCAGCGCATCGTACGCCTCCTGCAAAGTGGACACCTTCACCACGTTCAAGCCTTCCGGAATATGTCCCACAACGCTGGAACAATTGGATTCCGGGGCGAGGAACCAGGTTGCGCCATCGCGTTTCGCTCCTAGCATCTTCAAACGGATGCCTCCGATTTCACCGACTTCACCTTTGTCGTTCATCGTGCCCGTTCCCGCGATGATCTTACCCCCGGAAAGTTTTTCACCAGTCACCTTGTCGATCAGACCAAGCGTGTACATCATGCCCGCCGACGGCCCGCCAATGTCGTCCACATGCATGGACACCTTCATGCCGGACACGTCATAACCATGCTCTTCCAGGAACTTTTTCGCCGCCGCGGTGGCAGAATCCTGCGATGACGTCATCTCCTTGTCGCTGGAATCCTTGTATTCCTCTGCGGTCTGCCCAACAGGAACCACCGCCTCCTGAGGTATCACCGTGGATTTCGAATCGGCCCACGCCACCAATGCCTGCGCGTTCGACACCGGGTATCCTGGCACACCTGAAGCATTGACCGTGACCAACAGCAGCTGGCCTGAATCCTTATACGTTTTCACACCGGAAACGGCGACGACCTGCTTGCCGGAAACCTCCCCGAGCACATTCTGCGTCGGACCGGGCATCTGCACCACATATGCGCTGGGCATAATCAACACCAATACGCACAGTACCGCCACCACCGGCCCTGCAAGATAACGCCATGAACGCGCGGACAGCCAACCTTCCGCGTTTATCAGCCATCGTTTGACACGTCCCGGAGCACCGTTACGTGTGTTTTTGCCGTAAATTCGTCGTGTTTCCTTCATCTTGGGCATACCTCCCATAGCATAGTATGGAACCAACCAAACTTGAAAAAACGCTTAGGAAAAGGCAGGGCCGGCATGGACGAGAACGCGATCCGCCAATGGTTTATCGATTGTTTCGGACCAATTCAAGGCGAGATGGCATGGAACCAGTTTTCCAACATGCCGGAAGAGTTGCGCGACCAGCTGATGAGTCAGGATGTAAGCAAGCTTCCCAAACCGGCTGAAGTCAGGTCTATGATGCAGGCGTTCACCGCGGGCGGACTCAACACTTTCGGAGACATCCAGCACATTACCGAAGAAGGTCCAATCAACGTCAAATTGGCGAAATCATTGGCATTGCAGCAGGCCAATGGCGAGGGATCTGAAACCAGCGTGAGCGCGGAATACGGAGAGATGGCCCGCCGTGCCATCAGCGAGGCGAATCTGTGGCTCGATACCGCCTGCGAGTTCAATCCCGCACAGGGCGAGACGCAGGTGCTCACCCGCGCTGGATGGGTGGAAGGCTGTATCGATTCCTGGGCGCAGTTCGCATCTCCCATAGCCGAGTCGATGAGCGACGCACTGGCTTCGATTTTGTCTCAGCGCTTTGGAGATTCGGAGTTTCATACAGAAGTTTCCGGCATTTTCGCTGGTCCGGTGCAGATTCCGATTCCTGATGATATGAAGGATCCGGCAAAGCTGATGCGTTTCGTCGGCAACACGTCGTTTGCCATGCAGCTGGGACGCGCCGCCGGTGATCTGTCGCATGAGGTGCGCGGCAGTTTCGACCAAGGTATTTCGCTGCTGAAGAATCCGGCTGGCGGCCTGATCGTACAGAACATCGTCGAATACGCCAAATCCTTGGAAATCGACGTGACCGAGGTAATGAGCTATCTTGCATTGCAGGAGCTCGCCCATTCGCGCCTGTATGCTTCCGTGCCGTGGCTGATGCCACGCTTCGAAGCGCTGTTGGGCAAGTATGCCCGTGGCACCAGCATCGATTTGGACGCCATGGAGGAGCAGATCCGCGATGCGCAGTCCGTCGATCCGGATTCCATGGCCGACGCAGTGAACATCACCAAGGTGGCGTTCCCCGACACGCCTGAACAACAGCAGGCCATGAAATCGCTGGAGAATCTGCTCGCCTTGGTCGAGGGCTGGGTAGACACCGTAGTGTGGCGCGCCGGCATGGCCCATATTCCGCATATCGAACAGCTTCGTGAGATGCTCCGCCGCGAGCGCGCCATCGGAGGCCCTGCGGAACGCACCTTCGAAAGCCTGATCGGCTTGCAATTACGCCCGAAGCGCATGCGTGAAGCGGCCGCATTGTGGGATAACATCTGCGCTACGGAAGGCGCACAGGCACGAGACGCGAAATGGTCGCATCCCGATATGCTGCCGCAACTGCCGAATGATGACGATGGCAACGCCTCACAATCGCAGAACAACGGATCGTCGGAGAACACGGAAAATACGACGTTCGCCACTTCCAACGCAACCGGCACGGCACCACAGCCCCTTGGCGACGCCGATGGCATGACCATCGATTGGGATGCCGAACTCAGCAAGCTGCTTGACGAAGAAGAGCACAAGGGCAGTGAATCCGATACCAATGGCAGCGACTCTGACGATTCCGCAGAATCCGGCAGCAACAACGAAACTGACGCCGAATAATCACGCTATTCCGTTAGCAGTATCAGCGGAAGAAGCGTGACACCCGTCGCGCCCTTTCGCCCTCATTGCCTTCACGGGTGCGCGCATATGAAACGTCAAGCGTGTCCTCAGCGCGCGTCACAGCCACATACATGAGTCTGCGCTCCTCTTCAAGCACTTCGCCCTCCTGCGGGGCTCCATACGGTATGAGCCCTTCCGAACAGCCGATGAGAAATACGTGTTTGAATTCCAAGCCCTTGGACGCGTGGATGGTGGAAATGGTCACGCCGCTCAAATCCGCGCCGACACCCAATGCTTCCAACATGGCCAATCTGGTTTGTGCATCGTCGGAAAGCGCGGAATTCTGCCATCCGCTATCCCTGCGCACGCGGTATCTCAGATGCTGTTCACCCAATGCCTTGCACAGGATTTTCTGCTGTGCGTTGACTCTGGTGAGAATCGCGCAATCGGCCGGCGACTCCCCCGCATCCACCAGTTTGCGAATACGTGCCGCTACGCCTTGTGCCTCTTCCCAATCACTGCCGTATATGGTTTCCGCAACCCTTCGCCCTTTGCTCCTTTCAGAGCTGAGCTTCAGATAATCGACCCGTTGCGGCGATGCCGCAAGCACACGATTGGCATAATTGACGATCTGCGGCGTGGAACGGTAGTCGTTGTTGAGGTTGATGTCTGCGGTGAGCGGACCGAATTCCGAAGCGAAATTGAGCAGACTGTAACTGCTTGCGCCTGCGAACGAGTAAATGGTTTGTGCGGGATCTCCTACCACGCAGATATTGCGGTTTGAGCCGAGCCATCGGGTGAGCAAGCGGTGTTGCAATGGCGAAACGTCCTGATATTCGTCGACGGTGAGCCATGCGATATTGGAGCGGATGGCTGAGGCTACGTCTTCATCGCTTTCCATCAAATGGCATACAATCAGCAGAATATCGTCGAAATCGATTTCGTTGCGATTTGTTTTTTCCGCTTCATACGCTTTGTATACGTCTACGAATTGGCTTGGTTCAAGACCTGAAGGCGGTTGACGATGCATTGCCGCGCAAACGCGCGCGTAATCTTCCGGCGAGATCAGCGAGATTTTGCACCAGTTGATTTCCGTCTGCAAGTTGCGTATGGTGTCGTCATCCACCTGGAAGGTGGTGACGCGACGCAGCGAACGCTCCACCAGTTCCCGCGGATTTCGACAGATGAATGGCATAGGCCCTTCGCACACGTCCGGCCAAATCTGGCGAAGCTGGTGGAGGGCCGCGGAGTGGAAGGTCGCGGCTTTGACGTCAGCTGCGACATCAAGCTTCGACAGTCGGCTGCGCATTTCCGCCGCCGCCTTGACGGAGAACGTGACCGCCATCGTGCTTCGTGGATTCCATGCTTTGGTTGCGCACGCATAAGCGATTCTGCGGGTTACGGTTCGCGTTTTGCCCGCGCCCGCGCCCGCGATGATGCGCACCGGACCGTCCACTGCCGTTGCGGCAGCCCGTTGCGCGTCATCTAATCCGTCGAGAATTTCTTCCACTGTTGCACTCATGCGTTCCATTGTGACAGATTGCCGTTATCGGCGCATGCGTTTTCATGAGATGTCATTGCATGTCTTGCCTGGCTGCACCCAATATGCCCGCCATGACGGCGCAATATGATGCAACGTCGATTTGCTGGCGGTTGGCCAACAGTTTTACGGGCAAGTCGGCGCCACTTCGCCCCTACTGTGTATTAAGGTTGGAATTGTGACCGAACGAAGCGAATTTATGATGGCTGCCCTGACCAGCGCGACAATGCCCAATGCCGCCATTGCCGGCGCGCGCGCCAGCGAACAGACCAATCCGACCGACGAAGGGTATGGAGTAGACCATGCCGTGGTTCAGGATGCGGCAGGCAAACTGTATGACGTGTTCGCATCCAACACACCTGAAGGCCGTAAACGTCTTGCCGGTCGCGTGCGCGCTGCGCAGACGCTCGCGCACGCCCGCGAATTAGGCGGATTGGGGTTTGCCGTCGATCGCATAGTGGCTTTTTCCAACGGCGATTTGAAGCATTCCTCCACTGGAGACACGTCCGTGCTCGTAGCCATCCATCATGTGGGTCAGGCGCGGCCGTTGGAGCTGCTGACTTTGGACGATTGCTCCAGCGTAGGCACCGCTTTGGGGGCGATTCATCGCCTTCGCCCCGACTTCTTGCAGGAAGCGGGCTATCCGACGTTTGCCACCGGCCAGATTCGCGCACAGCTGACCGCTTGGATCAAACGGTTGTGCCAAGCCGGGCATGTTCCGCAGGAGATCACCACCAGTTGGGCGAATATTCTTGAGACCGACGGACTATGGTCGTTCTCCACTTGCCCGGTGCACGGCGGATTGCGTGACGGCGATTTGCTGTTCTCCGGTTCGTCCATCACCGCGGTCACGAATTGGCAGGACATGCAGGTAAACGATCCTGCCCGCGATTTGGCTTGGATTTTCGCCAAACTTGATGAGAATCACCGTAACGCTCTGCTTTCCGCATATGGTCGCATGTTGGGCAACCGTTTGGATGATCTGATTATGCTGCGCGCCAATCTGTGGCTGCAGATGGAACAGGTCGGCGATTTCATTTCCGCTTTGAACAAGGCGGACAACGCCAAGATTATGCAATTCAAGGCGCAGGTGGAACGTTTGGCACACCAGTTGGGTGTCACCACGGCGAAGAAACGCGCACAAACCAAATCGAAGCAGGAAGCCAAGGATCGTCCCCAGCGCCCGCCGAGCACGATCACCGTAGGCACGTTGCTGAACGAATCGGAGCGTCGCCGTAACGCGGCCGCGCAGCAGAATGATTCCGACACGACCGGTGAACGTCATATCGATGCTGTGAATATGGATGATTCCACTGGAGATTTCGACGTAACCGGCGATTTCGACGTGACCGACTCCCAGCCGGTCCGCAAGACGAAGAAAATCGTCAACGATGCGACGGAAGCGTTTGTACCGGCCGGAACCCAGCAATCACAAGCACCGTCAGACAGTACGAATGAGCGTGAGGCGACCTCGGTCAGCACTTTCATTCCGGAACGTTCCGCAAAAGAACGGCACGAATCCATGCCGTCAAGTTCCACCATGGTAATCAGCAGGCTGGAAACGGCCGACGGCAACGACGATACGAATGAGGAATCGATTCCCGCATCGCACAGCGAGGCCGCGACCGTACTCATTCCTCTGTTGGAGCGAGATGAGGCGACCATGCAGAAAGCGCAGGCGCAGATTAATCGATGGGAGACGGAAGACGCCACCGATGAGAAGCCACGCGTAGAATAGGCGCACATACCCGTACATACACGTGCGCATGCATTGCACATTATCACGAAGGAGCATCCATGGATATTGAACTCGGCATTCAGAATGTGGCCCGCACCGTCACCTTCAGCACCGAACAAAGCGCCGATGAGGTCAACGCGGCCATCGCCAACGCCGTGGAGAACGGCAAGACCATCAATCTGACGGACGACAAGGGTCGTCGCATCGTGGTGCCGGCAGGCTCGCTTGGCTATGCCATCATCGGTTCCGAAACTAAGCACGCTGTAGGTTTCGGCAACCTCTGACCCGTTCGCTTCACCAGATTTCAGCTTCGAGCTAAACACACGTTTTCGACGTAGCAAGAAAAGCCAGACGTTCGCGCCTGGCTTTTCCATTTTGAGAGATCAACTCGTTCCTGGTTTCATATCGCAATTACGCATCGATGATTGCGTGTCGGTTTTTTATTTTCTCCTTCGACGATTATTTGCTCAAGAGAACGCCTCGATTGATGATTTCTTGAACCGTTTCGTCATCGGTGAGGTTCTCCCCCAGCGCATTCGGTTTGCCTTTGCCGTGCCAGTCGGATCCGCCAGTCACCAGCAGGTCGTGCCGGCGCGCAATGGCGAGCAGCCGTTCGCGTTGTTCTGGCGGATTGCCACGATGCCATACTTCCAAGCCATCCAAACCTTCGGTGATGAGAGATTCAATTTGCCGGTCGGTCAGTAATGTCCGATTGCGTCGGGGGTCTCCGGCGTGGGCGATCACCACCACCCCGCCCGCACCCTTGACCGCGGCCACCACATCATGCGTGGTCGGTGATGGCGTGGGAATGTAATATTTCGATGTTGCGCTCACCGCGTCGGAAAACGCGTCGGATCGTGTTTCATACACACCAGCCGCCACCAATGCGTCGGCGATATGCGGCCGGCCGATCGTGGTACGCTTGCCTTCACGCACCTGTGCAAGCACGTCATCCCATGTAATCGGAAAATCCTGCGCCATCAGTTCCACCATGCGTTTGGTGCGCCGCAATCTCGCATCGCGAGTAGACGCAAACATCTCGCTGATATCGGCATTCAGCGGATCGTATTGAAACGCAAGCATATGCACGGATACGTTCTCATCGACGGCAGTGATTTCCGTACCGCGTAACAACGGCAATCCAATCTGCCGCGAAGCATCCAACGCATCCTGCCAGCCGGAGGTCGTATCATGATCGGCAATCGCAACACCATGCAATCGCAATGATCGTGCCTCTTTCAGCAACATACACGGCGTTTCCGTACCGTCAGAAAAAACGGTATGGCAGTGAATGTCCCAACCTTCAGCGGGCGGTGCCGCAGTACCTACGCGAATCATGTATCCATCGTAAGCTGTTCTTCGCCGCAACGCGGCACAATACCGCGTAAACTAGGCGATGACAACGTTTGTATTTTGATTCAAGGATGCATGATGAGCGATTTTTCCGGCAAACTGGTTGCCGACGCCACTCTCGACGATGCTTATACAAAGCCGCGCGGCTGGCGTCACGGCGCCACTTGGACGTATCTGATCATGCTGGCCGCTTCGGCGGTCGCGCTGGTCGTATCGTTCGTGCTTTCCGCAGAGACACTGAAATTGGCTCGTAATCCCGGTCAGAAGCTCAGCTGTGATGTGAATGCCGTGATGTCGTGTTCCACGGTTGCGGAATCGTGGCAGGCTGAGATTGTGAGGTTCGCCGGTTTGAGTTTCCCGAATGCGTTCTTCGGCATCGCCGCGGAATCAGTGTTCGTAACGATCGCAGTGATCGGCCTGACGAAGGTTGCCGTGCCTCGCTGGTTTGCGTTGTGCACATGGCTGGGTGGACTGGCCGCGCTGGCTTATTCGTATTGGCTGACCTCGCAGTCGCTGTTTGTAATCAACGCGCTATGCCCGTGGTGCCTATGCCTGATGTTCTCCACCACCGTGCAGTTCATGGCGTTGTCTCATGCCACGGCGGTGGTTCAGGAGATTCCGACCAAAGGTGCGGGCGTGCGCACTTACTACCGTCTTAATTACGATCTAATGGTCGATGCCGTATGGATTGTGGCATTGATCGTGATCATTCTCGTCAAGGATGGCCCGATGCTGTTCAGCTGACGTTAGGTAACGTTCAATCAGCAGTAAGGATTCGCTTGCTTACAGAAGAAGCCGACTGAAAACAGCCGGCTTCTTTCTTTATGCTACGTATTCGTGGATTTCAGTTTCGCATATGCGGTTCATACGCGAGTTCCGCACGAACCGCATGCGCAACTCATAGCAGTTCGATCTTCCCGACGATAGTGGCTGATCCGGTGAGTTTCACATCGTCGTCGGTCACGTCGACGCGCAAAGTACCGCCACGCACGGTGATTGTCCAATGGTCGATGCCTGTTTTGGCACGCAGGGTGATGGCGGTGGCGCACAGGCCCGTGCCGCACGACAATGTCTCACCGCAGCCGCGTTCGTTGACGCGCATGGTGGCGCTGCCCTCGTTGTCGCCTTCGCTTTGTTCGTCGATGCGCACGAATTCAACGTTCTGATCGCTTTCGATCTGGGGTGAGACGACCGGCTTGGTCACCAGGTCAAGCTGTTCCACGGTCGGCAGGCTGGAGAACGCGTCTTCGATAACGGCGACCACGTGCGGATTGCCCATGTCCACGAACGTGCCGCGTGCGGAACCGGCCGTGCCGGGAATCGTCACTTCGTATCCATCAAGATCGCCACACTTCCATGAACCCATCTCAACCTGAAACACGTCATTGCCAAGAGTCGGCACATCGCCAAGCGAAGTCAGAACCTTCACACCGGCACGGGTGCCGAGACGGAACGGTTCGCCGCCTGGCTGACCGGCAATACCCTGCCGTTGCGCGAACAGGGTGATCGCACGAGTGCCGTTGCCACACATCTCAGCCAACGAGCCGTCCGCGTTGCGGTAGTCCATGAACCAATCCGCATTGCCGACAGCACAAACAGCAATCTGCTTGTCGTTCAAATCGGACACCGCCTGCGGATGTGTAAGGCGGATCAAACCGTCGCCACCGATACCGAAATGACGGTCGCACAGGAATCGCACTTCATCGGCGGTAGGCTCGTACGTGCCATCGGCGTCTAGATACACCACGAAATCGTTGCCGGTGGCGTGTGCTTTGTAAACAATGCTTGGAATGCTCATACCGATTCACTCTACACGCGGTAGGCTATTGGAGGAGTTGGACGCAACACGTGTGCGTTATGTTGCAGCATGTTTGCGTGCGGAACAAGGGAGGACGTATGACTTCAACGGCACCAATCGGCGTTTTCGATTCCGGTTTGGGCGGGATTTCCGTGGCGCGCGAAATCCGCCGCGATATGCCGAACGAACGCGTGCTATATTTTGGCGATTCCGCGAACGCTCCGTACGGAACCAAATCACCTGAACAGGTACGCAAGCTGTCCGACGCCATTGTGAAACGTTTCGTGGAGCAAGGAGTGAAAGCGGTTGTCATCGCTTGCAATACCGCCACTTCCGCTGCAGCCAACGAATTGCGCGACAAATACGACATTCCGATCATCGGCATGGAACCAGCGCTGAAGGTGGCGTGCGATCGAGGCCATGGCAATCGTCAGCGTGTCATCGTCGCAGCTACTCCCCTGACGTTGCGGGAACGCAAGTTCGCCGTGCTGATGGATCGTTTCAAAACAGACCATACGATCTTTCCGGAACCCTGCCCCGGTTTGGTGGAGATCGTCGAGCACGGCCAACTCGACGATCACGATGTTGTGATGCACACGCTGCACCAGTATTTCGACCAATACGATCTGTCAACAATCGACTCCGTCGTGCTCGGATGCACGCATTTCGTGTTCTATCGCGACTATTTCCGCGAACTGCTGCCCGACACAGCGGCAATCATCGACGGCAACGAAGGCACCGTGCGCCATCTTGGCGTGGTGCTCGAATCGTTGGGCAAGCTCTCTCCGGAAGACGCGGAAGGTGGCATCGAGCTGGCCAATTCCGACACTTCCGCGCAAATCGCGCAATTAGCGCAATCACTGCTTGGTCGCTGATCGCGAATGTTCCGATAGACCGCGCAAAGCCAATTGAAACCCGCAAAAACTGCTCAACCGTTATCAGAAGTACAACGACGAAGTGGCGCTGGCCAAGGAATACGAGCAGGACGGCCGCGTGCTCATCCTCGCGCCGGAAAGCCTGTACGGCCTGAACACGTTGAGCAAGTCGTTCGAAGGTTTGGAACGCATGTACCGCGCGGGCTATGCGGCAGCCGAGGCCATTCCCGCATTCCTAAAAAGTTGAGCACTACCCTCATATGAACACTCCAGCCGATAGCAACACGCGCGAAAACGCCAACACGAACACCGACATCAGCATCACCGCGAATGCCACGGGATTCAGCACGAAAACACTGAACCCGCAGATTCTCGTGACCTTGTGGAATGTGGAACGTTTGGGTTCGTTCTCCGCGGTCGCGCGCGAAACCGGCTGGTCGCAACCGGCCATCAGCCAACAGATCCGCAAGGTCGAACGCGAACTTGACGCAAAACTCGTGCAGCGCACGTCGCATGGGGTGGGATTAACGCCGATCGGCCGTATTCTGGCACGCCACGGGCAGCTCATCGACAATCGCGTCACACAGGCCGTCAAAGATGTGGAGGAATACCAGCGCAACGGATCGACGCATATTCGCCTAGTCGCTCCCCCATCGGTATGCTCGTCGTTCGTGGCACGCGTACTCGTGCATATCAGCAAAACGTCCGATATTCGCGTGAGCCTCATGCAGATGGAGCCACCTGAGGCCATGGACGCGTTGGAACAGGGGCTTGCCGATTGCGCGATCATTTTCCAATACAATTCACTGCCTGCCTTAGTTGGTCCGGACGATTTGGAAGTCTCCCCCTTCGGCATCGACCCGCTGATGCTGCTGATCAGTGCGAACAACACGATCACACGCCAGTATGAAAGCTCGCATCTGCCGGTCCAGCTGGTTTCGGCACGCGGCGAACAGTGGATCGCCGGCTGCGAGACCTGTCGGGCGAATCTGGTGTCGTTAGCACGTACCGCCGGTTTCACGCCGGAGATTACGCATTCGACCGACGATTATTGGGCCACGCAGAATCTCGTGGAAGTCGGCATGGGCGTCTCGATCGTGTCCCGTTTGGCCACAACCGCCGGAACGCAGCCTGACTTGGCCGCGCTTCCGATTGCCGACGACAACGCGTTCCGCACAGTCTGTTTCGTCACGAGAAAAGCGGATGATCGCCCAGCGGTCGCCCGCGTCAAGGACGAAATCGAAAAAGCGTCGCACCAGTATTTGGAAAGCATCTGATTCACCGATTCCCCGATAGCAGGATGCTGACGCAAGCGAATGTTTCTTATTTTTTCAGCATCGACATAATCAGATTAATAATTGAATAGCAAAAACGTCTGATATAAGAAAACTTCATAACCATCTCTGCTTTCAGCACAAGAACACACTGTTCTTTCATCCAACGCGTACGTCATGCTGGAATCATGGAAGAAATCATGGATATCAAGCATCGTACCGATTCCGGCTTTAACGCCGACGCCATCGACCACACCACCGCAGCCGACCTTGCCGAAGTCGGCTCCGACAAGTGGACACGCTACCCCGGCTGCATCGGCGCGTTCATCGCCGAAATGGACTACGGCCTAGCACCCTGCATTCAGGAAGCCATCGACAACGCTTGTGACCATTGCAAACTCGGCTACATTCCCGACCCCTGGAAGCAGCGCGTGGCAGAGGCATGCGCAGGCTGGCAGCGCACACATTACGGCTGGAATGTGGATCCCAGTATCATTCGCGTGGTTCCCGACGTGCTTGAGGCATACGAGATCTTCCTGCGCGAACTGGTCGGCGCAGGCAACAGCGTGATCGTGCCGACACCTGCCTACATGCCGTTCCTAAGCGTGCCGAAACTCTATGACGTCAATGTGATCGAAATCGAAATGCTGCAAAGCGGCGACACTGAAACCGGTGAGGCGCAGTGGCTGTTCGATTTCGACGCCATTGAACGCGCGTTTGCGGCCGGATGCCATGCGTTCGTGCTTTGCAATCCTCATAATCCAATCGGCAAAGTGCTTACTCTGGAGGAAGAGCTGCGCCTAAGCGATTTGGCAGCGCAGTACGATGTGCGCATTTTCAATGATGAAATCCATGCTCCGTTTGTGTTCGAAGGCAAGCATATTCCATTCCCCACCATCAGCGAACAGGCAGCATTGCAGTCGATGACCGCCACCAGCGCGTCGAAGTCGTTCAATATTCCAGGCACGAAGTGTGCGCAGGTGCTGCTCACCAATCCTAAGGATCGTGACATGTGGGCAGTCAAGGCGGAGTGGAGCGAGCATCAGACCGCCACCATCGGTGCGATTGCCACCACCGCCGCATACAACGAGGGTGACCTGTGGTTCCAGGACGCGTTCGCCTACGTACGCAGGAATCTTGACCTTTTCGACGAACAAATGCGTGAACGGTTCGCTGGCGTCGGCTACATCAAGCCGCAGGGCACCTATATTACATGGCTTGATTTCGGTCCGCTCGGCATCGACGATCCGGCCACATACTTCCTTGAGAAAGCGCAAGTGGCGTTGACCGACGGGCGTTTATGCGGCGAGGCCGGCGCCGGCTGCGTGCGCGTGAATGTGGCGATGCCTTATCCGCTGCTTGTGGATTGCTTGGACCGCATGTATGGTGCGCTGCATGCGGATGGATTGCTGTAAGCTTCGCCACATATTCAGTGTTTCCTTCAACCAACGGCAGCATGACGGTGAGCATCGCACCCTTTTCCAATTCGCTATCCACCGTTATGGTGCCGTTGGAAATCCGCATACTATCGACATTCGATGGAAGGTTGATATGCGTTTGAACGTGAGTACCAGCATTGATGTGACAGCCTGCGAAACGGACGGCGATAATCTGCTGTTCTTGGGATTTCATGGATTCAGCAATGATGAAAATGAGATGATCCGCATCATTGATGCGATTTATGATGTTCCGAAGCGAGACGTATCTTCAACGGACAGCTCCATTGCTTCTGCCCAGCATCCAAATTATCTGTCGTTCCGAGGCACGTATGAACGTCCTTACATCGGAAGCTACTACTGGTATCCAGATGGATGTTCCGTAGGAGAGCGTCGACGTGAGTGCAGTGCCGTGGGCGATGCCATCGTACGATTGCTGGATTCGCCCGCATATGTGCGGTTCCGTAAAGTATTAATTGGGTTTTCGCAAGGCGGATACCTATCGTATCGCATGGTTGCGGAACATCCCGATGTGTTCGATATGGCGATTTTGATGAGTCCGTCATTCAAAGGTGAAACCGCTGATCTCTTGCCCGCGACCGGACGCACGCGATTCGCACTCTGTTACGGCAGCGAAGACCGCACAATTCCACTATCTGACCAACAGTTTGCGCGCAACAAACTCGCGCAAACCGGCAATCTCACCTACTTCGAATATCCAGGAATGGCTCACGGCATCTGCAATCAGGAAATTCATGACCTACGTGCCTGGCTAGGATTGTGATATGCGCTGCGTGAGGAGTCCTGCGCATCTGAGACCCCGCACGCGTGCCCATAAACTCGCTTTCACCCCTCGGATTGTCATTGAAACCAACTCGGAACTCTCGATACACCCTAATCATCGAAATGCATGGACATACACCCAGTTCATCTAAGCTGAACCGTGATATCTGGCTTATATATGGCAGATTTGGCATCTTGACCGGAGGTTTCTCGCTTATATATGGCACATGTCTTTCGAGAAAAGCCGCTTAGGGGGTATATTTTTTGTGCTTTTCGCACGAACACCTGCCATATATAAGCGAGAAGTCTCCGTACGAACCTCAAAATCTGCCATATGTAAGCGAGATAGGCGGCATAATTAAGCATTTTCCCGCACTGATGAGCCGCAGAACGAACCAGACGACGAAGTTTGCGATGTTATGTATGCCAAGCTCGCCACGAACATCTCTCTCCACATATGTCGCAACAATATGGTCAGCGTTCGCCCTTTTCCAATGCTCGGACGGCCGCTGCATGCTGGTCGTAAAGCCAAGCTTGTGCGGGTTGAATTGTCAGCCTGCCGCCGAGAGCGTGCACGACCTTCATAATGGTTTGGAAGCTCGGGTTGACGTTCCTGTCGAGGCTCTTGTAAAGCTTTCGCGGCCACGCCCGCCTCCTTCGCGATCTGCCCCATACCCTTTGCTTTGGATACATCGCCGATTTCGGCCTGCAACAACGCCAGATCGTCAAGCTCGGACACCGCATCGAGGTACGCGATGGCCGTCCTCCTCGGTCTCGAGATGCTCGCTGGGATCCCACTTGCTGACGGTCAGATCCATATCCTTCACGATTGCCCCTCCTTGATCAAATATTCGAGCATGTCCTTCGCATCCTGAATGTTCTGCGACTGGGCGGATTTATCCCCCACCGATAAGCATCAACATGAGCACGTTGCGCTTCTGCGCGAAGCAAACACGGTAGCTGGGACCGAAATTGAACCTCAGCTCGCTGACCCTACCGCCAACCGTATGCAGGTTACCCACCGGCCGCCCCGCCTAGACGCACAATCGGAGCCTCGCGTTGATTCGGGCTTTCGTGTTCCGGTCCTTTATCCGGCTGAACCATTGGCGGTACTCACCAGTCATATGCATTTCCATACGATATATTGCATCCCATGGGACACAATATATCCAGCTTGATGACCCCCACGAGATAAGCGACCAAAGTAAAACAGAAATTCGACAGGTTAGCCAATTTCTCATGCATCCGCACCCACCCTCCCGTTTTCACATACACAATTTCTTTTACATAGCTTTCAGAAACGGGCCCATGAGAAACACCCAGTCGCAGTTCCTGCTCGTATTACCGTTGAAGTCGCCCCGAGCGGACAAAAACCCAGGTTTTCCGTTACTAACAGTCCCGCACATGCAGAATCATCCCCGCATGTGCGGAAAACACTGGACATAAACAGGGAGAGCGACATCCACGCGGTGGCCGGAACGCTGCAGACACCGATTTCAATCCACGCTCTCCGTGAGGAGAGCGACTTGAGGATTGGACGGCGTGAGTCCATCCATTCCTGATTTCAATCCACGCTCTCCGTGAGGAGAGCGACGCAAATCACCGGCACGCCCAGCGATGCGGCCAAAATTTCAATCCACGATCTCCGTGAGGAGAGCGACTCGCGCATGACAAGCAGACTGAAACCGCAGGACGGATTTCAATCCACGCTCTCCGTGAGGAGAGCGACCCGTCAGATTTCACTAGCCTATCCTTTCAAACGTATTTCAATCCACGCTCTCCGTGAGGAGAGCGACCGGCAACGCCGATGATGCCGTCAAGGCGTTCGAATTTCAATCCACGCTCTCCGTGAGGAGAGCGACCCTGCGTTTTCGTGGTGATGATCTTATCCGCAAATTTCAATCCACGCTCTCCGTGAGGAGAGCGACCACCGTCAACGGGCGACTGGCTAAGACCCCGACATTTCAATCCACGCTCTCCGTGAGGAGAGCGACAGGACAGGATCGTCGTCCACTGGTACGCCGACCAATTTCAATCCACGCTCTCCGTGAGGAGAGCGACTTGTCGTAGCTGTAGACCTCGCCCGCTGAGGTGATATTTCAATCCACGCTCTCCGTGAGGAGAGCGACGCGACGCCATCTCACGGTCAAGTTTCGTGACGTATTTCAATCCACGCTCTCCGTGAGGAGAGCGACTCCGTGCCAATGGCATCCGCGCACACATGCCTTATTTCAATCCACGCTCTCCGTGAGGAGAGCGACACTCTAGTGGCCGAGATTATAAGCGAGAGACGTGATTTCAATCCACGCTCTCCGTGAGGAGAGCGACTGGTGCCGCACCGAGAAACTGCATAACGGGCTATTTCAATCCACGCTCTCCGTGAGGAGAGCGACAATGTGGTCGCCACCTATTCCCACGGCCAGACCGTATTTCAATCCACGCTCTCCGTGAGGAGAGCGACCTGACATCCAAAACAGCGGGACTCAAACCGGCATATTTCAATCCACGCTCTCCGTGAGGAGAGCGACTTGACGCTTTCCACGGCTGATTCCACCGTGGCATTTCAATCCACGCTCTCCGTGAGGAGAGCGACACGGTGAGCGATGGGCAGCAGTTCAAGCTCCAATTTCAATCCACGCTCTCCGTGAGGAGAGCGACTCGCGCATGACAAGCAGACTGAAACCGCAGGACGGATTTCAATCCACGCTCTCCGTGAGGAGAGCGACTGACCACCGAGCAGAAGGTCAGCCTTCCCACGTTATTTCAATCCACGCTCTCCGTGAGGAGAGCGACGCGCGTTCTTCTCCAGCGCAGCCCAGTTCGCGCAATTTCAATCCACGCTCTCCGTGAGGAGAGCGACCAGTCGTACGCGTTTCCGCTGGTGGATTTCTCACTATTTCAATCCACGCTCTCCGTGAGGAGAGCGACCATGCCCCGCTACCAACGCCTCGGGCTTCACATGATTTCAATCCACGCTCTCCGTGAGGAGAGCGACCTGCGAGGCCGCGTCGAACGATGCGGTGTTGGTATTTCAATCCACGCTCTCCGTGAGGAGAGCGACCAGTAGTCCTCGCCGAAACCGCAGGCCTTGGTATTTCAATCCACGCTCTCCGTGAGGAGAGCGACAGTGTGAAAAATCAATGCCTGTGCGCGCCATGATTATTTCAATCCACGCTCTCCGTGAGGAGAGCGACATGTGGGCGATTGTCATGATCTGGCCGGCATCGTCATTTCAATCCACGCTCTCCGTGAGGAGAGCGACCATCTGCCTGGACTCCGGCGACGTGATCGTCGGCATTTCAATCCACGCTCTCCGTGAGGAGAGCGACTGTAGCGCTCGGCTGAATATCTAGCATTGTCATATTTCAATCCACGCTCTCCGTGAGGAGAGCGACAATCGCTTCGGTGACGGCCGGCATCAACCATGTGGCATTTCAATCCACGCTCTCCGTGAGGAGAGCGACCTTGGCTATTCCGGCAACATGCCCACGGAAGTGCCATTTCAATCCACGCTCTCCGTGAGGAGAGCGACCCCGGTGATGGTAAGCGGCGTGGTCGTTCCCAGGTATTTCAATCCACGCTCTCCGTGAGGAGAGCGACGCAGCATTGCTTCTTCGAGCTGATCGTTGAGACATTTCAATCCACGCTCTCCGTGAGGAGAGCGACCTGCTCCGCCAACATGCCGACGGCGTGCTCGCAGCATTTCAATCCACGCTCTCCGTGAGGAGAGCGACCGGAGCGTAATTGGATGCGCTCGTTGGCCGAATACATTTCAATCCACGCTCTCCGTGAGGAGAGCGACTCCAGCCCGGTGCGACAATCAGCAATGTCAACGTGATTTCAATCCACGCTCTCCGTGAGGAGAGCGACTTGTTGCATACGCAATCATGCAACAGAACTATATGATTTCAATCCACGCTCTCCGTGAGGAGAGCGACTCCAAGCGCGCGGGCGTGCAAGTGTTCGGCCGAATTTCAATCCACGCTCTCCGTGAGGAGAGCGACTTAAGACGGCGACGGCACGCCATGCGGGATTACTATTTCAATCCACGCTCTCCGTGAGGAGAGCGACCCGGCGATGGATGCAGGGCAGGCGGTGGACGTATTTCAATCCACGCTCTCCGTGAGGAGAGCGACACCATGATCAATATCGCGCGCAACTTCGACGCCCTATTTCAATCCACGCTCTCCGTGAGGAGAGCGACTTGACGGCGCGTGTTTCGCCGTAGTGCCGTGAGTTATTTCAATCCACGCTCTCCGTGAGGAGAGCGACGCATCCCACCGTCGAAACGCCACAAACACACGTGATTTCAATCCACGCTCTCCGTGAGGAGAGCGACTCACAAACGCAATCAAAGCATTCACAACAGCATTCATTTCAATCCACGCTCTCCGTGAGGAGAGCGACCGGTAACGGTACGTCCGGTTCACCGCTGGGTGTGGCATTTCAATCCACGCTCTCCGTGAGGAGAGCGACCTCCTCGCACAATCCACCGGACAGATCGTCAACGCATTTCAATCCACGCTCTCCGTGAGGAGAGCGACAACGCGCCACGACATGCTGCGGAAACATCGCATCATTTCAATCCACGCTCTCCGTGAGGAGAGCGACTCAATGGCATTCCCTGCCGTCGTTTCACCAGTCCATTTCAATCCACGCTCTCCGTGAGGAGAGCGACTTCACATGAAACCATTTATCAACGTAGTTGTAATATTTCAATCCACGCTCTCCGTGAGGAGAGCGACTCTGCAATTGTCCAGCGAACTTAGCCATGCCGACATTTCAATCCACGCTCTCCGTGAGGAGAGCGACTCGCCGACAGTTGGGTGCTGTCGCGCCGCAACAGCATTTCAATCCACGCTCTCCGTGAGGAGAGCGACTTGCTTCGCGCGGCGCAGACGACGGACGACGTGGAGATTTCAATCCACGCTCTCCGTGAGGAGAGCGACGTGTGGTGATTTCCTCACGGACGACTGACAAAACCATTTCAATCCACGCTCTCCGTGAGGAGAGCGACTTGACGGGTGTCCAGCCGTTGCCGGTGTCGATATTTCAATCCACGCTCTCCGTGAGGAGAGCGACCAGATTTCGCCCGCTGCCATGCAAGCCATCGGTATTTCAATCCACGCTCTCCGTGAGGAGAGCGACAGCATTGAGCCGGTGGACGGTGAGGAAACCAAGTATTTCAATCCACGCTCTCCGTGAGGAGAGCGACCGCCGACGCCACCGTGTACGGCCTCGATGACATCCAATTTCAATCCACGCTCTCCGTGAGGAGAGCGACCTGCAATCATTGTGGACCGGCATCATGGCCGTCGTATTTCAATCCACGCTCTCCGTGAGGAGAGCGACGTCGCCACGGCCGCGCAGACGGTCGGCGGCTGGCTATTTCAATCCACGCTCTCCGTGAGGAGAGCGACGGCAGGGAGCCACGCCCGCCGTCGTCAACACCTGATTTCAATCCACGCTCTCCGTGAGGAGAGCGACGGATACATTGGCAGGGGGATAATCTCTACTTGCACATTTCAATCCACGCTCTCCGTGAGGAGAGCGACATGGGCAACCCAGCCGCCTCGCTGCTATACTGGATTTCAATCCACGCTCTCCGTGAGGAGAGCGACCACAACCTGTCCGTTTACCGAGTTCATCCATTCTTATTTCAATCCACGCTCTCCGTGAGGAGAGCGACCCCAGCATTGTGCGCCGTATGCGCCGTCCATATCCCATTTCAATCCACGCTCTCCGTGAGGAGAGCGACTCTGCCATAACCATCAATCCCCCGAAGCAGTGGTGATTTCAATCCACGCTCTCCGTGAGGAGAGCGACTCGCTCCCGCGCTCTACAGGACACATTCAGCCGAATTTCAATCCACGCTCTCCGTGAGGAGAGCGACACGGGTTCGGCGTGATCGAGCCACGGTGCTTATATTTCAATCCACGCTCTCCGTGAGGAGAGCGACCGTCGGTGGTGGCGTTGTTCAACGACTTGATTTCAATTTCAATCCACGCTCTCCGTGAGGAGAGCGACGCCACGGCTGTGGAAATCATGCAGGACGAGGCCGAATTTCAATCCACGCTCTCCGTGAGGAGAGCGACCGATCAGCTACGAGGACAAGATCATCGCACTCCTATTTCAATCCACGCTCTCCGTGAGGAGAGCGACTGGAGCCAGTTCACCGCGTTCCTGGGCAACTGCGTATTTCAATCCACGCTCTCCGTGAGGAGAGCGACTTATGTTCGGCTATCCAGTCGCCTATGCCGCCGATATTTCAATCCACGCTCTCCGTGAGGAGAGCGACTCCCAAGTGTTCATCGCCCCGTCCGCCGCGCTCTGATTTCAATCCACGCTCTCCGTGAGGAGAGCGACCCAAGGTTTCGTCGAGCCTGCCCCGAAGAATTTATTTCAATCCACGCTCTCCGTGAGGAGAGCGACCGAGTGAGCAAAACAGGCTCGGCACGTCCAACCGATTTCAATCCACGCTCTCCGTGAGGAGAGCGACGATATGTTCGTTGGCGTTGACAGTTTTTTCGCCTTATTTCAATCCACGCTCTCCGTGAGGAGAGCGACACGAACGCTTCGTCAGACAGGACGTTGGTCATTTGTAATTTCAATCCACGCTCTCCGTGAGGAGAGCGACACGGCGATAATCAAATTTTGAGCCTGTGAACTGCTATTTCAATCCACGCTCTCCGTGAGGAGAGCGACCACCGTCCAGCACTTTATCGACACTTCCACACGTATTTCAATCCACGCTCTCCGTGAGGAGAGCGACTTGACGGTCGCGCCGTTTTCAACCATCTGCGCAACAATTTCAATCCACGCTCTCCGTGAGGAGAGCGACTTGGCGTCAGGACAATCACCGCAAGTCCATGAATATTTCAATCCACGCTCTCCGTGAGGAGAGCGACTTACAGTATCGTGCGCGGCATAACGCGCGGTGAATTTCAATCCACGCTCTCCGTGAGGAGAGCGACATTACAGTACCGGACGCCTCCCCAAGCAAATTACTATTTCAATCCACGCTCTCCGTGAGGAGAGCGACTGCGTTGTCAATATCCACGCTCACATCCATACCGATTTCAATCCACGCTCTCCGTGAGGAGAGCGACCGCTCACAATTCCCCTACGGCAAGAGCATGCCCGAATTTCAATCCACGCTCTCCGTGAGGAGAGCGACTTAACTGCAGCGTCGTCAATCCGTCCCTATAGGTATTTCAATCCACGCTCTCCGTGAGGAGAGCGACACGCGGTGTGGTATTATGTTGGTATCGGTTTCGATATTTCAATCCACGCTCTCCGTGAGGAGAGCGACCGTGTTTTCCGATTTCCCAGCAACTCAGTTAGCCATTTCAATCCACGCTCTCCGTGAGGAGAGCGACAAGCGTGGGAGCGCATACGCCTATGATGCAGGTTATTTCAATCCACGCTCTCCGTGAGGAGAGCGACCCTCGTGAGTCAGCGGACGCTTCGCCATCCAAAATTTCAATCCACGCTCTCCGTGAGGAGAGCGACTCCGTCGCACATCACTTTGCCGCTGTTGGCGAGATTTCAATCCACGCTCTCCGTGAGGAGAGCGACCGGCAGCTCCTGTAATTGGCGTTTGATGTCCGAATTTCAATCCACGCTCTCCGTGAGGAGAGCGACTGAAACCTGCCATCAGACCGCCCCCCAAGAGTATTTCAATCCACGCTCTCCGTGAGGAGAGCGACTGTGCAGCTGGACATTTTTGTCCGCTTTTTGAGACGCAAGCCAGCTGCCTAGCTTTAAGAATATCAAACAACACCGCCGGTACGACGAACAACATACCTAAAACGAGCAACTGGCTTTCTGTCTCATTTTTAATATCCACTATTTAGTTTTCAAACGCCCCACGAAAATCACAATTCGAATTTCGATAGTTTTTCAGGTGCGAAAAACAGCCCTCATCATGAGTGCTTCCACTTCGCACAAACACCATTTCAAGACTGGCCACCTTGCCGAAAACACAATACTGCTGGCTAGAAAACACGCTCTGAATGCCGGACGTCACACCCAAACACTCAACCCGGCATACCCCACACCATATCGTTATGGCACCATGCCATTTTACCCTTTTCTATATCATCATCACATCATTAACCGGCAAACTCCGTTCACGTCCGTAATGCTCAATCTTATCCGCATATCGAGCGCCAAGTTTATAAAAGCGCAGGCTGTCCTCATCGGTATTGGCAATCTTCAGCAAATCGTGCACCAACACCAGATAATCGGAAGGACTCACCGAGCATTCGAAAACACTGTTCTGCACACGCTGTCCGTATTTCATGCATGTCTTTGCCACCAAACGAAGACGACGCTTTCCCTCAGGGGTTTCCGTACTCACATCGTACGCAACCACAACCATCATGGTTTTTCACCTCCAATAACGTATCACCACGAGTCATCACATACCGCCACACAGCTACGCACCTTTTACTTCCACATAAATGGCGGGTAATCGTCAAGATCACCCCGCAACGATCGAGCTAGCAGCAGCGCTTGCACATACGGAACCAATCCCCACGAAATTTTTTCTTGCAGGAACGGATGAAGAATCTGTTCGCTCTTCTTTTTCTGCCACGCCGTAAGCACTTTCTTCCGCCCGGAATCAGACAGCAGCACACCACCATTCTCCCGTATTTCAAAATCCCCCGGCTTAACAGCACCTGTATTAACCAATGTCAACACAAAGCGGTCAGCCAACACCGGGCGAAACTCTTCAACCAGATCCAATGCCAGAGAGGCTCTCCCGGGCCGATCCGTATGCATAAAACCAACATACGGATCCAACCCCACGCCTTGCAAAGCCGCAATGCAATCATTCGTCAATATGGAGTAGCAAAAAGATAACAATGCATTTAGTCTATCCAGCGGAGGCCTCCTCGACCTACTGGTGAAAAAGAAATCATCTTTATTCTTCAGAACCAAATCGTCAAAAGCGTAGAAATAATCTTTGGCAGCAAGCCCTTCGACACCCCTCAACTCATCAACCGTCAAGCTTTTCCGAGCTTCTAACAATGCCGCCGACAATTTGCCGCTCTGCTCGGCAAGTCGGTCGATGTTCACCCGCAAAGCATGATCACGTTTCGTGCGTTCGAGCACCCATTTCGCATTGTAAAGTTTGCCAACAATGAAAGATTTCGCATAACGCAAAGATTTTTGTTCGTCATCCGCGACTCGAAATTGTTCACGGCGAAGTAGCACATTACGATTCTCCTCCCCTAACACGGAACAGTAATAATGACCTCTCGGTGAATAGAATGCCATAGAAACGCCCAGTTTGCCGCAGCGCCCCATAAGAGCAGGCGAAGCACCCTTATACGAGAAACACATGACTCCTTCAATTGACCGTAATGGCACTTTCGCCAAGGTTTTGTCATTCTGATAAATCACAACATTATCGTTCTCCAAAGCAAGATAGGCATCTTCCGTCATCACAAACAGCGTGTTTAACAGCTGCTTCATCACTCCCCGCTTTCCTTGAGCCGTTCTTCGATATATGCTTTTGCCGATTTCACCTTCCGTAATTCAGGCAGGCACAAATCCCGTAGAGAACATGACGAACACGATCTGGTCTGTTTCACTTTGGGAGTCCATCCGCGGAAGAAAAGATCATGCATTTGCAAGAAGTCAGCTTCGACCATGCGGCGAAGATCTTCGTCCAATTTTACCCGCTCACGACGTTTTGTCTGCCGGTAGAACAAAGCACCTTCAGGAATATCACACGCGAGCATTTCTTCCAAGCACATCGCTTCTGCGCATAGCTGTAAACGATCAGCATCAATCGTTTTGGATTTGCCGTGTTTGTATTCAATCGGATACGGCAACCACAATCCATCTCTTCCGTGAAGCGGAACACCATCATTAGACTTATGGAATTCCACAACATCACAGGCTCCAGTTATGCCGAGCGCTCGCGAATAGACTCTCAAATCTCGCATGATCAGCGTATCGCCGCGAGATTCAGAAGCCGCATAATCGTGGGCACGTTCATGTTCCAGATGCCCAGCTGTAGTCAAATAGTTCTCTGACCACAGCTGTTCGATATGGATAAGCGCCCACTGTCGTTTGCAGAATGAGAAATGCTGGATGCCTGAAAGGGCCAGCCAATCTTCTTCCGGATATCCTTCTGGCCCTTTCATGCAACACCCCTTACTCACTCAATTCCAAACGCTTCAGCGTCCTTCAAGCACTTCGTACCGCAAGTCGGGAATAGAAGATTCATTCACTGCCACCGTTCCATCCACATTAACGGAAACGGAACGATGAACTTTGGCGGAAGAGTATTGCCCTGACTTGCTGTTGTGCGTGAACCACACAACGTCCAGCACTTCCATGGACCCCGCAGGACGAGCCGAACTTTCATCATTCTCAAACAACGTGACGAGAGCTTCCTTGATTTTTTCGGCATCTTCTGCAGTAAACCCGGTTTTTTCGGCAAGCTGTGGGCTGATGCTGCCATACGTCGCATACACCGCACGGCCGGAAACACGGTATTTCATTCCCATGGTATCGGAGGATTTCTTACCGGTGTCCGTGGTTTCACTGTTCACTGACTTAGTGATCTGCACGTCGTCAATGGCAATGGGTTCAATCGAGAACGCAGCCTGAATGGAAACCGGACCGCGCACGCCCAGGGAGACTTCATCAACATCCTTAGCTTTTTTGAACGCGAATACTTGTCCGAACGTGCGTACGTCAAGCCACTGTTCGCACACTTTCTGGAACACCAGGTTCTTTTGCTTCTGCTCTTCTTTCGGCAAGGTTTTCATATATGTGTTGAAACGGTCCGACAATGATTTTGCGCCGTCATCGGAACGGTCATCGGACTGCACGAAAATCGTTTCACCAGCATCTTGCAGGCGATTGCGAATCTTCCTTTTCAGCGCAACATCGGAAACCTCGCCCAGCCCTTCCGATGTGGTTCGTGGACGATTGCCATTCAACGGATCACCGTTAGGATTGGCATTATTAGCCGCAAAAACGACTGCGAAATCAATCTTATTTTCCAAAGCTGCCATGATAATGACTCCTTAACTTTTTCTTGGATAATCAACGTCGATAACTTCAAAAACTAAACGCTAGTTTTCTTTGCTCTTCTGGGATGCTTCTTGCGCTTTACGCATAGACTCCCTTCGCTGGCATGAATAACCGAGCAGAAAGAGCGGTGAAAGTGCACGGTTATCTTCGAAGTCTCCTTCTTTGAAAAGCGCCATGACCTCATCCACGCTGTTCTGGAACCAAGGCGCGCCATTCGCTGATTTCAGGTAGGGCATCAGTTGCTTCCACAGCGTTCCCCATGTTGTAAACGGCTTTGCGACGAAATTGCTCATGAGCTTAACGGCACTGGTCGGACGGGTGTCACTGATTCCTTGCTTGTACAGGACGCCGTTTTCAAAGCGATCCGCGAGTGCCAGCAATCTCCCGTATAAGTAGTCGCGGTCATTTCGTGTTGGTTCAAGGTACATGGATATCGTGTCCTCCTGTTTGTTTTGCTTCCTCGCGTCATCAATGTAATGTTTTTTCCATAGGCTGCATGCGATTTCAAAATCTCTTAGCCATGCTCCTGGAACGTCATATCCCATAGGTTTAGTGACTCTGTGGTATGTGGCGTCCAATATGGAACGGGGAAGCGATTCTCCTCCGAACATGCATTCTATAAGCTGCTTTTTCGTGTTTTTCGCAAAACGTTTATAGGCTTTGCTGCTTCTGTCTGACACGTCGTATGCGCAGCTGATGATGTCAGCAAATGGTGGCGCACCTTCATATGTGACAAACTTCTCCTTTTCTTTGTCGTATATTTTCAACGGCCATGCTGCATCAACATGCCACTGCAGGATACTTTCGACATATTCGTCTCTCGAAAGTTCACGATAATACGTAACGCTCAAACGTCCAGACGTCGCCGCATCCAGAATGACGATCATCATTGGATCGGTATGCTTTTTAAGTTTGTTAGCATTGCCATATCCGCGCAGTACCTTCGAAAAAACTTTTGCGTATTGAAAGTTTGTTGCGATCAGCGCATCTGCAACATCGTTGCGTGGAGTTTCCGGCTCGACTACAGCCGGTGAGAACAAAGAGCCAAAATCATAAGAGCCTTCCTGCGGGTCAAGTTTCGGCTTTTCGTTGGGGTTTTTCACCGAGCAGATGACTATGGCCTGAGTATCGGTAATCGTTCCATGATTATTGACCAACCATTGCAGCGTCGAATGTATCTTCTGCGATGTTTCACCATCGACTCGCAAAGCTTCTTCTTTGGAAGCGAAGCGCCCTCGATAGGTAAAATTCGATGAATCGTTCGCCGATAACAGTTTGGCATTGCCATTTACACTGACAATTTTCTTAGGGAAGTTCAAGATCGGAGTATATAGGTCCTCTCCAAACATATCCTTTCCTATTTTCTGACGATCATGTCGTAAATAGGAAATCCATTGTGCCTGTATATCGGGATCATTCGAGACATCTGAGTTTCGCAGCCCAATTTCAACTTCGAAGCAAACGCCTGCTTTTCGGTCTTTTTCGGTTATTTCCACATTGAACCGAGCGGCTTCTTCGCTGATGCTGTGTTCCGAAACGCATCGATAGATGGCATTGAGTTTGACGTTATCACCCTTCCAAGCGGCAAGCTGCTCCAAATACATGGAGGTTTTCTTCTCGTCGAAATGCAAATCGAGATATTGGAGCTGATCAAACAGAGGATGCGGCACCGGCTTGCTGGTGCGTCCCATAGAGTTTTCCGTGCATTGGATAATAATCGTTTGATTATCCCTTGAAAGCCGTAATATCTCTCCGTTTTTGTTCAGAACCACCGTCAACTGAGTCGGAAGTGTTGTGTGTCCGGGTGGAATCAACGTTTTCCTAATGTCGGTCGTAGAGCTGCCGACGTCGTTTTTCGGTATTTTTCCGGCAGCGTTGTGCACGGATTCGTTGATAAGCAGCAGATTGTCTGATAAGCTCATCGCTCACTCCTCTCCCACCGGCTGCAGATTGCTTCCCAAAACGAATTCTTTGACATTCCGGTTTTGTCTGATAATTCGTCTATCCAATTGCCGGGAGTCCGGACGTTCAAATTCGATGATGCCGTCAGTCATAACAGGCGACCAGAACCGTGCAACAAAATCGTGATCCTTGTTTTCATCCGGATACGTGAATCCATGGAACGTGTAGCCCATATTCCATTCACCGTAACCGTCATAGAATCCTTCTCCGGATCCGAACTCACACGGCTCCACATATCCCTGGCACTCGCGCGTCCCCAAGAATATGTCTCGGCGACCGCCTTTCTGAACGGATCTCAAGGCGATATTATGATGTTTGTTTTCGTCACGGTCAGCGGCGAGATCTTCACGCTGATCATTCCATTCGAAATGGGCCAGAACCTGATAACGCACATCTTTGAGATATGTGTAGTACGAAAGATCATTGCCGCCGCTTATTTTAATGGGTCGAATCCCCTTGCCTTCCGTCTGAATCCTATTCATCACACGAACAGCGTCAATGACCCACACAAAAGTCGGCTTCCAATAGATACTTTCCGTAATGCCTTTCAAAGCTTGATACGTCGGCACCTGATACGAAAACTTTTCACCTCCAATACGTGTTGCCACTTCCGAAAACAATGCGTATCTACCCGATACTTCATATTCAATTGAATTGCGATGTCGTTGCATATAACTCCTTCGTTAAGCGTTCCCTCAACCTGCCATTACCAGTATAACATACTGGTACACTTATTGAACATAGAACTTTATTAGTGTTTCTCAAACAATAACCAACCAGTTATCCTTGTATAGGTAGGTTTTCCTACCGTCGCCACATTCATGGCGTGGATTGAAAATATGTACAATATGCGTGTTTATCTAAACGAGGCTCTCTTGCAGATCTTCATCGATCTGCAAGAGAACTACTGCCATTTCATATCATCAACAGAGACATATCCGCCTCTGCCACCACACCATATTCGCTTTTGTAATAATCTCCATTCAGAACATAAATGTCGAAATCCTCATTAGCAATGGAAATCGCGCGTTTCCCATTCAAATCCTTGTACTCGTAATCGAAAATGGAAACTGTATATTCCTGCAGCCGCCGTAAAATTGCAATTTTCTCCCTTAGCTCACCATACTGCAGCATATCCAGCAATTCCATCGCATTGCCATAAGGAACCACGACATTGTGCGTGTTCTTCGGAATCACACGATACTCATCGCTGACCGTTCTGAAAGCCTGCGCAAAGAACGGCTCATACCTCTCCCCCGTTGTATTACTCCCGAATTGCTCACGTTGACTCTTGTTGTATGCCAGCAACTCATAAATCGTTTTTCCAGCGTTCTCCGTTTTCCTAAGCGGACCATCCAGCAAACTATTGCCGCCATCTCGATCCTCACTTTGAAGCAACATGCCATAAAACTCATTGAGCATACTGGTGGAAAGCAAATCAACATCAGGATACTCACCCATAATCTGCAAAGTAAGCTTTTTGCCTCTGTGGATCTCTGGAAGATAGTCCTTGAACCTCTCCTCGCCTTGCAACGGATAGACATATACGTCTTTGATTTCCTGCGACTCACCATTCCTGTTACACCTACCAGCCGCCTGCATAATGCTATCCAAACCAGCCATCGCTCTAACCACGCATGCAAAGGAAAGATCCACTCCCGCTTCGATAAGCTGCGTGCTTACGCAAATCACCGGTTTGGAATCACGAGGATCAGTCAACTCCTTTATTTTCGCCAACCGATCCGCCCTATGCTTACCACACATGGCAGTACTTAAATGAATCAGCTCAAAATGCCCATCAGCATTAAGCTCTTGCAAACACTGATATACTCTGCGAGCTTCACTCTTCGTATTGACGATAGACAGACAATTGCCGTTCCGCAGTGCCTGCTCGTATATGATATTCGCAAACTCCTCGCAGCTCTTACTCTTCTGCGAAGCAACAATACGGGTACGCTTGAGCTTCTCTTCGTAACCACCAGTATTATCGATAAGATCAGGATTGCTTGACAGATGCAGATTCTTTCGCGCTGTTCGCTCCAATAAAGGCTGCGTAGCCGAGCACAGCAGAATAGTCGAATCCAATACGGTCGAAAGGAAACTCACGATCTCATTGAACGGATTGATAATATTCAACGGAAGTGACTGAATCTCATCAAAAATGATGACGCTATTAGCCATGTTATGAAATTTCCGAAGTTTCGTGCCGCGTGCCGACATAACCGTTTCCAAGAATTCGACCATCGTGGTCACAATAATCGGATTATCCCAACGTTCCGACGCCAGTTTGCGTTGACGTTCCCTCGCGTCCTCTTCCTCACTCGTGCCAGCAGATCCCGTGTTACTGGAATTCTGCAGACCTGCAGTGGAATAATGTTCCAGCACAATATTGCTGTCGGCATCCAGACCGAGCATATTCCGGAATGTCGCCACGGTCTGCGATGTAATGGACAAGTACGGAATCACATAAATGATTCGCCTTTTCCCTGTTTCCAAAGCATGATGTAGTGCGAAATTCAACGAAGCCAACGTCTTGCCGCCTCCGGTCGGAACCGACAATCGGTAAATGCCGGTCTTTCTGCTTCCAGCTTGACGACACTGTTCCGTAATCTGCTGACGGATTTTATTAATTTCAGATGTCGAATCGAAAGATTTCATATTTTCATCAAGACGGCAAATCAGTTCCAGCCAATCCGCCCTGATTGGATGATACTTCTCTTTTGTCTCGAAACAAGCCGTATCTGTCCTATCGGCATCAATCAAACGAGAGTAAACATATTTGACCAGCAATCCCGAGTAAAAATGAAGACTGTCTCGTGACAATCTCATCGAATTAATTTGTTCCGCAAAATCACGAACATCTTTCACGGCCTGCCGAAATACACCTTGCAAGTCAAGGTCTAGCTCATGCAATCCTTGTTTGATTTCCCTATACGCATATTTAGGATTCAGCTTATCTGATTCCGTAAAACCTGTAAGAAATGCCTCATCACCGATTTCATTAATGCAATCGGGAAGCTCCCCATGATGCTTTGCAATGACAAGTTCGAGAATCTCTTTCGCGACTTCCTCCGCCTCATTCGAAATCGGCAGATCATTGACCACAAACGCACCCTGCCTCGCATGAGGAATCTCACCACGACGCCCATTACCCGATACCAGATACGTTTGAAACTGTTGTGCAATCTTTCCAACATCATGCAGAAGCGCTGCCATTCGTGAAATCTGAGAGAATTTCGATTCATAGCTTTCCGACAAATCACCCGCACTATGGAGATGACCATGCAGCGTTTGCACATTACCGTCCGCATCTCTGTGTGCCAACAAGTCCATGATCCACCCCTTCGCAGATACACCCGAGCAAGACCCCTATACTACCATGGCTCAACGCACTATCCATAGGTCTTGAATCCAGTTCTCATGATATGCACGAGACCTCCCCTAAGACTCATCTAGTTCCGCAGGCAAATGCAAAAAGGTCCCGAACCTTCTGGAGTAATCCATCGGATTCGGGACCTGTTATGTTGGCGACCGTTCATCGGCTAACCGGCATTAGTCAGCTTTCAGCCGTCAGTTTTCATCCATTAGCCAGATCAGGCCTTGGCAACCTCAACGTTCAGCTCATCGCCGGCCGTCACTTCGAAAGAGGTGGCAAGCGTTTCGGAAGAGACGAGTTTCTTGAACTGTTCGACCTTGGCCACGTCTTCGGCGGGCACAACGAGCTTCAGGGCGATGCGGTCGGAGATTTGCAGATCGGCGGCCTTACGGGCATCCTGCACAGCGCGAATCACGTCGCGCGCATAGCCTTCGGCGATCAGATCATCGTTCAGCTCGGTGTCGAGGATCACGAAGCCGCCGGTCGGCAGCGCGGCGGAAACGGAGTTGGCGGCCTCTTCGGCGTTCTTCTCCTCCACGCTGTTGATCAGCTCATATTCGCCTTCCTCAAGCACGATCTCACCGTTCGGAGTCTCACATACCGGAGCGCCTTCGGCGTTCACATGCCATGCGCCGGACTTGGAAGCCTTGATGGCGAACTGCACGTCCTTGCGCAGGCGCTTGCCTGCCACGCGAGCGTTCACACGCAGCTCGTTGATGATCTTCAAGCCTTGGGCTTCGGCATCTTCAAGCGTGCACAATTCAACGTTCTTCACGTTCAGTTCGGATTTGAGAATCTCGTCGTATGCGGCCACGGCGGCAGTGTTTTCTACCACAACGGTCAGCTTGGACAGCGGCTGGCGCACGCGAATCTGCTTCGTCTTACGCATAGACAGGGTGCCGGACACGACCTCGCGCACCTTCTCCATCGCATCAACCAGAGCCGGATCGTCAACAAGCACACGGCCCAGTTCGCTCGCTTCGCCAGTCTGCTCGTCGGCAAGGAACGGCCAGTCAGCCAGATGCACGGATTCGCCACCGGTCAGGCCACGCCACACGGCTTCCGCTTCCATCGGAGCAAGCGGTGCGATCACGCGCATGAATGCTTCAAGCACGGTGTACAACGTGTTGAACGCGTTCGCATCCTCGTTCCAGAAACGGTCACGATTGTTGCGGATGTACCAGTTGGTGAGCATGTCGATGAAATCGGACACGGCTTCACATGCGTCGGAAATCAGGAAGTCATCCAGCGAATGCTGCGTCTTCTCGATCAGTCGGCGGGTACGTGCCAGCAGATAACGGTCCATTTCCGGCAGTGCGGCAACCTCATCGGCATGCAGCGCACGAGCATCGAACCCGGCACCATTATTGGCAGCGTTCGCATACAGGGTGAAGAAGTAGTACGAGCTCCACACCGGCAGCATGACCTGACGAACGGTGTCACGAATGCCATCGGCGGTCACGATCAGATTACCGCCGCGCAGAATCGGCGAGCTCATGAGGAACCAACGCATGGCGTCGGAACCGAAATCGTTGAACACGCCGTTCACGTCCGGATAGTTGCGCAGATGCTTCGACATCTTCTGGCCGTCGGAGCCAAGCACGATGCCGTGGCAGATCACGTTCTTGAATGCCGGCTTGTCGAACAGTGCGGTCGCCATGATGTGCTGCACGTAGAACCAGCCACGGGTCTGGCCAATGTATTCCACGATGTAATCGCAAGGGAAATGCTGTTCGAACGTTTCCTTGTTCTCAAACGGGTAATGGTACTGGGCGAAGCTCATGGAACCGGATTCGAACCAGCAGTCCA
>OLSX01000420.1_pt1 | contig 42771 bp, 51 predicted proteins | sample 1673141 | NCBI WGS metagenome assembly OLSX01 (sample SAMEA3136759, study PRJEB25190) | human gut metagenome | biome: human gut; feature: human-associated habitat; material: faeces | place: Austria | collected 2013 | reverse complement strand
GCAGAGCGGCTTAGGGAAATGGGTATTTGAGTTTTAAGGAGGACCGGAAATGAGCAAGGATAGTATTGAAATGAACGAAATCAAGGTTATCGAGGGCGGCGTTACAGCAGCCTACCGGGATAGAGAGCAAAGGGAACGCGGCCCGGTGTTTCCCCTCTGCATCGTTCCCCCTCTCGTGTTTGTGGCCCATGATTAAGAAAATTCCATGACGTTTGCGGAAAGGAGGACGTGGAGAATATGACCGGCGGATTTAGAGTTCGGGAACAGAAATTTATCTGCGGTATGAATTATGCCACGGCCCCCTCTATGCAGGTGGACTTCTTCGAGGTGACAGAGCAACAGCACAAGGCCAGCACCCGGAAAAAGAAAGAGCTTGCCACCAGCATTGCCAAGGAATCGTATAATCTGCGCAAGAGTGGTCGGTATTTGGAACTGCTGGCAAACCGGAACTTCCGGCCCGGTGACTATTCCGTTACATACACCTACAACGAAGAACACCACCCTGCGCCCGGTGATCTGCAACGTGCCGACCGGGATTTTTCCAATGCCATCAAAGCATTGTACCGTATCTGCGACAAAAACGGAATCGAACACCCGAAATGGATCGTGGTTTCGGAATACTGCACGATGGACGGGGACAAGCCGCTGGGCCGTCACCATCATCATGTTATCATGTCCCACCCGGCGGGGCTGACCCGTGAAATGGTTGAAAAGGCATGGGGGAAGCGCGGCAGATCGCGGTGCGAGCCATTGGAGTTTGACCACAACAGCATTGAATCCCTCGCAAAGTACATCACCAAGAACGTGCGCTGCAAACGTCACTGGCGGCAGAGCCGCGGGCTGAAACCGCCGAAGATGCCGCGCCCAAATGACGGGAAAATGAGCCGCACCCGGCTGAAAGACGTTTGCGAGAACCGGCTGGAAGATCGAGACTACTGGGAGAGGATGTACCCCGGCTATACCCTGCACCGGTGCGAGTGCATCATAACCGGCAACGCCACCCGCCACCTGATCGTGCGCCTGTACCGCAAGCCGGAACAACGGAGGAATAGGAGGAATCAGCCTTGAACCGTTTGACGCTGGACGACCTGCCGCCTAGATACCGGGCGCAGGCAGAAGCACAGATCGCGGCCAGAAGCCGGGGAAAGTGCGCCTTGCCGCAGTCTGTCCCCGCCGCAGTTGCCACCGCTGAAAAAATCGGCATGGACTTTGACAGCCGGGGCGAGTACGAATATTACATGGGGACGATTCTGCCCAAAGTGCAGACCGGGAAGATTGTGAAAGTGGAGCTGCACCGCACGTTCCTGCTCCTGCCAGAAAAAGAGTATGACGCGGTGAAACTCCCGGCGGTGCATTATACCCCGGATTTTGTGCTGACCTATGCAGACGGCACGGTTGAAGCCGTCGAAGTGAAATCGAAGTTTGTCCGGCGGCAGCAGCGCGATTACATACACCGTCGCCGGATGTTCATTGACCTTGTGGCCGAGCCGCGGGGCTGGCATTTCATCGAGCATATCACCGCAGACACGGCGGCAGAGGTCAAAGCGTGGAAGAGTCTTGCAAAACAGAAAGGATGAAGAACATGGGAAAATCTATGCCGCCTGTTGAAGTGCGGAAGATGATGTACGAAAAGGCTGTCAACCGCTGCGTGGTCGCAAAGGGCGACACCATGAAGAACATGAAGCTCAACCGGGCCGCTGTGGGGCAGGTGGTGACGTACTGCGCCATCATTGCCGCGCAGAATCTTTTCGACCTTGATCGGGACGGGGTGGAACGCTGGCAGGCAGAGCTTATCCGGCGGAGCGAGGTGTACACGCTGGAAACCAACGTGTACGGCACACTGAAAGCACGGGAAAATCTGCGCAAGCGCACGGCCCCCAAGATGAAAGAGGACTTCACCCTGCCGGTCGAGAAGTGGCCGCGCAAAGAGTGGGAGAGGGTGCAGCTCTATGAACGCCGCGGCGCGGGTGATCTTGTGGCCCGGTTCTTTGTCGAGGTCATGGACGGTCTGGGCTACACCACAGAAGAAATCGCCGCCGCCCTGAAAGAGATACAGGGCAACTTCCGGCAGTTCCTTGAATGGTCGAAAGACGGCGAATATGTGGCCTACTACAAAATGGCCCAGTGCTATGAGCAGGCCACGGGTATAGAAGCGGCAATAGACGAAGAACCCGGCGCGAAGCCGATCTTCGGGAAAGAAATCTGAGAGCTGACAGGCAGGAGGATAAACGCGGATGCAGAAAAAGGACACTGAACAGATTTTGCTCTACTATGGCAAGATCGAGAAGCAGCTTGATAGTGTCAACATGGAGCTGGCCGAGCTGCAAGACCGATACAGCCCGATCAAGGGCTTTGCGATGGACGGGATGCCACATGGCAGCACACCCGGCGACAGCACCGCGTCCCTTGCCGTCAAGCTGGCCGACAACGAAGAGTACCAGAACCGAGAAAATGAGCTGATTGTCCGGCGGGTCGTGCTGAAGTCGGATTTACAGGAAATCCGGCAGAAATTAGACCGCCTGAATGATGATTACAAAACGATCCTGAAAGGGCGGTACGTCTACGCTGACCGGTCGTTACAAAAAACGTGGGAAAGCATTGCAATTTCCATCGGCAAAAAGAAGATCACCGCGCAGAGGTGGAAAGACGCGGCTCTGGTCGTTCTGGGCGGGATGTTCGATGAAATTCCCATGATCGAAGAAATCCTCTCCCGCGCGTATGACGCGCGCGATTAAAAGGGCCGGTGTGCTGGGTATGCCGGGAAAGTGATAGAAAATCTATCAGAACCGGCAGAAACAGTCGCCCGGACAGCGGGCAAGGGAACAGCCCGGAAAGCTGTCTATAAAGGCAAGTTGGTAAAGCTCTATGCGCGTGTGCGATGAACCGCTTCCGCAAATCCTCCGAACCGCTCAGAAAAACAAACTTGCGAATACGCCAAAATAGAACGCCCTCGGCGGGTAACTCCGTCGAGGGCGTTAGTTTATATTATCACTCACCAAAACGCACTGTGAAGCCGTCCAGCGGGTCACAGTGATGCTTTTGAAGCATGGCGTTGATCTTCTTGTCCTGTTCGGTGCGATCCGGCGCGGTCACGGTGTAGGGGTGGCCGGGATCGTCCTCGTCATAGACGGCGGTGCAGCCGTGCGGAACAGAGAATGTGCCACGGTTATAGGGGTCAAAGTAAATGTCAAAGTCGAATTTCCGACGCAGGTACTTGTCTAGCATGAAAGAGCTTTTGTCCAGATCAGTGCAGAGCCGATACCCGGCGGGATCGTCAATCCACAAAAGCACGTTGCCGCCAACAAGAGCGCGGGCGGAATCCTCTGAAAGAGTGCCGCTGTACACCTTGCCATTGAACAGGCTGGACAGGATGCCGAACAGCTCTTTTTGCGCCGCGGTGGGAAGCTGCTCGATGCGGTCAACAGCAGTTTCAAAATCTACGCCGTCCAGCTTGTACTTGATTTTGCTGGGATCGTGGATGAAATCACCGGGCATAAGATTAAGCTCCATTGCAAGGCGGTACTGGTGCTTGCAAGGCCGGGTGTGGCTACCACAAACACAGCCGTTCGGCACGTCCAGCGTGACAACGTAGTTGCCGTGTCTGCTGCTGAAATAGCCGGTCTGACCGTCAATGCAGGTCGGTGTCATGTCGGCTTTGAGGGCGGCAAGGTAGCTTTTGAGCAGCGGGCCGTCCGAAACGGTGGGAATGTGGTTCACCCATTCTGGAACCCTATTTTCGTGGGGGGGGGGGTAACATTACGACACATATTTTCACCTCGTTATGTTCTTTTTTGCGTGTGGCCGGGGCGTTCCCGGCTGGCGCAAAATCTCCACTTCAATGATAGCGCAAAACGCGAATAAAAGCAACAAAACGAGAAAAGAAAATCCCCGGCGGGATGCCCGCAGGGGATGGAAGAAATTCGTGTTCAATTCGTGGGAATCGTGAACGTACTGACCGGGATTCGTTCGGTGACGGTGAATGTGTAAGTGCCGGGGCTGGTTTCGTGGCCGGAAACATCGACGTTCTCCGGCGCAAGGTGATGAATGGTGCAGAGCCGCATTTTTGCATCCGCTTCCAGCACCTTTAACCGTTCGGGGGAAGTCGTGCTTTCCTGCTTGAAGTATTCTTTAGTCATTTCTTCCTGCATCTGGTTCAAGAGCTGGCGGACAAATTCGTTGGTTTCGCTGGTCATATTTCGTTGCCCTCTTTCGGCTCGTTCTTCTTGAAGATGATCTTCGGGACGCTGGGCGGCTCACCCTGCTGTTTCATGTATTCGCTGATCTCGTTCGGCAGACCGAGCGGAAAACCGTTTTCATCCAGCGGGCCGTCATAGCCGGAAAAATCTACCACATGAACCGTGGGCGGCTGGCGGAGCGTCTTGTAATACTGGCCGTCGCTGTAATTTACATCGGTTACATGATCCCACCACGCAATGTCGCCGTGTTCGCGCTGGGCGGCTTCCATAGCTGCGCGGGCTTGTTCTTCGGTGAATCCGTCAAAGGTCAGGCGGGAATCGTCGGCAAATTCGGCAACGACGCGCCAAGGTGCGAAAAACTGGGCTTCGTTCACAAAAAGACCTCCTTTTTACGCATTTTGTAAAGCATAGTTCAATCTCTGGCACGAAAAATAGAAAATTCGTTGATGAAAGTATAACACAAAAAGCCCCGGCGGGGAACCGGGGCAGACACATCAAGCAAGCAGTTTGTCGATCTCGGCAAGCCGCGCCGTGAGCCGCGCTTTCTCTGCGAGAAGTGCTTCCCGGTTGGGAGCCGCTTCTTCCGGCATGATCTCGTAAGTCACGCCGTCCGGTAAATCTTCGTGCAGGATGCTTTCGGGGACATTGCGCAGCAGAGCAACCGCACCGGCGGGAACGCGGGCGTAATAGTTGGCGCGGCTTCCGTCGCTGGTGGGCTTTCCCTCGATGAAAGAAACGTCACCGCCGACGACCGCGCCGCTGTCCCGCCCATAAGCGCGGGCAATCTGCTTGCCAAAGATGATAAGAGATTCGCGGGTATTGCCGCAAACGCTCTCGCTGAAAGTCAGCTTGACGTTTACCCGGCGGGTTTCGTCGGGCAGATCGCACTCACCGAACACCCGGCGCATGATCTCGCGGGCCTGTTCCACACAGGCGGCAGGAATCTTCCACTCCCGGCGGGAGCTGTCCCACCGTGCGCCGCCGATGTTCTTGATCTGGCTGACAAATTCGGGGTTATAGGGAGTGTCGAGGTATGCGGCGGTGTCGATGATTGTAATTTTCATAGTTGAATCTCCTTTGCGTTTCGTAGTTCATCCCGGCGGTGCGCCGGTCGGTGGGATCGGGTCGCTTTTCGTGTGGTGCGGCCCGTCAAGGTGTCCAGATATTTAGCGGGCCGGTCGCCGCTGAAAGGTAAAGCCGGGGTTACGTTCGGTCATTCGTGCAACAACCTTGTCCGCCTGATCTTTCGTGAACCGGGGCGCAAAAACCTTGTTCATGCCGCGCCTACCGCCCCACGGGTCGCAGAGGGTGAAATGCTGATCTCCGGGGCCTTTGCAGTAGATGAAGTAGTAAATCGTGCTGGCCGCGGGCATATCGGGGTATCTGCGGGGCGTGGAACGTGCGGCGACATCGACAGAGAACGCGGACAGCATCGCACACCCGAAAAGGTGGGTGCAGCAGTTCGCTTTGCGGTCGAAAATCGCGGCTCCGTCCAGATTGCGCCCGTCTGTGGCATATTCTTTGACCAGATAGGCAATTCGTGTACGGGCTTCGGCGACGGTGCGGAAACTCATATCTTCATCGGTGAAATCGGCGGAAGCGCAGGTGATAACTTGATACCGGTGGTTCGGATCGTATTCACGCATGGTTTGTATCTCCTTTTCGTTTTGTGGTAGCCTTGCGGCTGGGGCTGGGCTGCTTTACGGTGCAACCCGGCTAGAGTATCCGTTTTATGCGTTGAGCTGTAAAAGCGTGGCTTTCGTGGGGATAAGATGCCGTGCAAGGGTGTCTGTGTAACTCGCTTCGCCCTCGTAGCTGTCCACGATCTTCTGCTCTGCCTTGCTCATGTCGTGATAGGCTTTCTTGCCGTAGGACGGCGGCAACCATCCTTTCTTCTGGCTGGCGAACAGGTTGAACGACTTCAAAACGTCGTCATTCGTGAATGTGATGTGGCAAGTGCCTTTTTTGTAGAAAGTGGCGGTGAAGTAGCGGAACTGCACGTTCTGGCTTTGTCTGCTCTCATCGGCGGCTTTGAGCGTTGCCCGGAGTTCGTCGCCGTTGTACTTCTTGCCGTTCGTGTCGAGATAGTGCAGGGTGCGCTCGATTCGTGACAGGCAGCTTTCCGCGTTCCAACTGGGTTCAAACCGCCCGGAGTAATCACCCCACGCCGAACACCGAAAGATCACTTTCTTGCCGACTTTGTACGCTTCGTTCGTACACCAGCCGTTGTAGTAGTGGACATTCTTCGAGTATTCGGAATTGTAGTGCAGATTCGTCCAGTCGTCGAACAGTTCCACGATCTCGCTTTCGATGCCCTGCACGATGTTGGCGGACATTTCTTCACGGATCGTGAGGATGTTGTAAGGGCTGAAATCGTAGTCAACCAGTTCGGAAACGCGGTTGTGATATTCGTCCTGCATCGCTCTGGTTAAGTTGTCCCGGATTTGGGGCAGGTCAAAGAGCTTTTGCCAGTACAAGCCGCGCAAGCTGCGGATCGCTTCGTTATAGCTCTTGTTGAAGTTCAGCACTTCGGTTTCCTTGTCGTCTGCGGTAGCAGCAGAAAACAGGCTCTTGATTCCGTTGTACTCTTCGTAGATACGGCGGATGCCCTCGGCGGCTGCGTTGTACCGTTCCACCGCGGCGGCGATGGGATCAGCAGACACCAGCGCGGCAAGCTGCGGATCGGCTTTCATGTGGTCGGTCATTTCGTTGTTGAGTTCCAACCGGATTTTGCTTACTGGCTCCTTGTCGGGAATGTCAACGGAGATCAACGCCACTTCAACGCGGGCGGCGCGGCGGGCGTTCTTGAAAGCGTCCGGGATGTATTTGATCTGGGCGTTGAGTTCGTTTAGCCTCTGCGCCAGCTCTTTCCGCTCGTTCGTGTAGGGATTGCGGATCGTTTCGGCGTTGAGCAGACAGCGGATTTTGCCACCGTCTTTCATGATCTCTAAAGCCTTGAGCAAGTGAGCAGCACCGGCGGAAAAAGGCGGGTTCATGATGATCGCCGCGTATTTCTTCGCGGGGCGGAACGTGAGAAAATCGTCATGCACCACGCGGAAACCGTCTTTCTTCAATTTGGCGCGGAAGTCGCTGGACAGTTCCACACAGTCAAGATCAAACTCTTTCGCCTTGCTCGTGCTGTAACGGTCAAGCTCTCCAGTTTTGGGATCATGCCGAATATCTGCGACGGCGTGAATCTGGCGGGCCAGTGCGCCGTCACCGGCAGAGGGTTCAAGGATGGGCTGCGGTAGGTGCTTCCAGCCGTATTTTGTGCTTTGCAGACTGTAAGCCATTTCCCACGCGAGATTGTCCGGGGTGGGGTAAAAGTCCCGGCTATCGTTCGGGGTCGTCATGGTTCGTTCTCCTTTTCGTGTTGGATTCACCCCGGCGGGGTGTGGGATCGGGTCGCTTTTCGTTCGGTGCGGCCCGTCAAGGTATCCGTTTCACTGCTGGGCTAAAATCGTGCTCAACCATGTGGAAGAGTCGGCACAATCAACCATTTTCGCAAAGTAGCGGCCCGTTACAAGCTGGAACGCATATTGCGTGGTGTAAGTGCCGCTGTACATTTCCCGGCTGCAAAACTCTTCGATGTTGTTCCGGGTGTGCCAGTTGCGTGGCGGCAACACGTTCAGCGCGTCCTCATACTCCTGTTTCGTGATCTCGACCATTTCCGGGGCGAGCAGCTTTTCCCGCTCAAAGTCCAGCCATTCGCCGTAGGTCATGACGGCATAAGAGCGGGCCTTTTCTTGCGCAAGGCGGCTTTCCCAATATCCCCGGTCGCTTTCGTAGTCGCCGGACTCGATGATCTGGGTGATCCGCTGGATGCTTTCGGCGGTGCTCTTCCGGGCGGCGTTCAACACCTCTTCGGCGGTGCGGGGCGTGGGCCAGCCGGACACGGTGAAAGCGTAGATCTGGACGTTGGGAACATCCACAACAACAAGTTCGTTCTTCTCTTCGTTGGCGGTCATGGTATAATCTCCTTTTCGTTTTCGTGATTCACCCCGGCGGGGTGTGGGGCTGGGCTGCTTTGTGCGGTGCAACCCGGCTAGAGTGTCCGCGCTGGAATCATGCCAGCACACCGGCGGCGATGCTTGCAAAGTCGAGCTGTTGGACGCTGGGAACCATTTCGGGGGCGTTGTGCTTGTGGTTGAGTTCATCGAGAGCCATCACAAACGCGGCGGCTTCGCGGTCGCTGCTGATAAAGTCGCAACGGTAATTCGTGAATTGCTGGACAATGGCCGAAAATTCGGGGTCGTTCTTGCTCTTCTGGTCAAACGTCTTGACGGCTTCCCGGTATTCTTTGCTGTCGTTGTCGTCGTGGGTGCGGTAAAAGTTGGAATACCACTTTTCAAAAACCGGCTCTAATTCTTCCATGCTCACGGTGACGGCGGGGGCTTCGTCTGCTGCTTTTTCGGCAGCTTTCCGGGTGGCGGTCGCCTTGCGCCATGCTTCCAGCGTGGCAGCTTGTCCGGCGCGGTCGGTTTCGGGAACGGCCATAAATTCGTGCATTGCCTTGCGTTCTGCCTTTTTGAGTTCGGCAACGTCGGCGGCGGGCTTCTTCGGGGTGCGGGGCTTCTTCGGGGCCGGTTTCGTGGGAAGCGGTTCAACGTGAACCAGTTCGGGAAGTTCGTGGTGCTCTTCAACGACGACCGGCGCGGGGCGGGCAACTTCGGCGGCAGCTTTTGCGGCGGCTTCCTTTGCAGCCTTGCGTTCGGCGGCAAGCTGCTTGTTGTAAGCGATGATCTCCGCCGTGGACTTGAACCGGGCTTGCGGCGCGGGGCGGCTGCTTTCAACTTGTAAGCAACTGAAAAGATGGGACTTCGTAGGGTAGTAATGCGGATCGGGTGCGGCTTCCTTGCCCTCTGCCGCGGCCTTTTCGCGCTGCTCTTTGCTGGGCTTCGTGGTGTACTTCCACAAATAGCACTCAGTCAACGCCTTTTCGCCTTTCTTGACGCTCTTGCCTTCTTTCTTCCAATAGTCGAACGTGTGCAACTCGTCCGCTGCAAACATGATCTCAATGTCCGCGGCGGTGGCGGGCTTTTCGTTGCCGTCCTTGTCAACGATCTTGCAAGATGCAGCAACGGCGGCGATCTCTTCCGGGGTGTGGTGCGCGGTGGCGATCTGGTGCAGCGTGGCCGGGTCAAGACGTTCGGCGGCGGCGCGGATGATCTGTTTATTCGTCATGGTAAATACTTCCTTTCGTGTTTCGTTTTGTGGATCGTCCCGGCGGTGTGCCGGGGGAATGGGATCGGGTCGCTTTCGTTCGGTGCGGCCCGTCAAGGTGTCCGGCGGGGTCAAAGATCAGTTTTTCGTGATCCCTCTTCGGTGTGCCGCCACACGTCCACGGAATAACCGGCGCGGCGTAGCTGTTCGGCCAGTTGGTGCGCCCGGTCGGCGTTGTTGGCCCATGTGGTGAGGGGAAAACCCCGTTTCATGTAGACGATCTGAAAGCGCATTTTGTACACCCCTTTCAATCTTCGGTTTCGTCGCAATCGTGGCAATACAGCGCGTCAATAACCTTGTCGTCGCCGAAATCGTCCGGGGTTCCGTTGGCATCGACCACAAGATCGATCCGGTCAAAAATCCGCAAATCGGTTTCGCCGTCCACCAGAAAATACCAGTCGTCGCCGTCCAGCGCGTCACTGCACCAGACTTCAATCTGGTTTTCGTTGGTGGCGGTCATGCCTTTCACAATGGCCGGGGCGATATACCGCCCAAAAGGGCCGACTTTGTAGGGACAGGCGGCAGCGGCGCGGGGTGCGCTGGACAGCAGCGCGGCGGCAAGTGCGGCGGCGGTCAAAATTCGTTTCATGGTTGTTTCTCCTTTTCGTTTCGTGGTGTGGCTTTTCGTGCTTTTCCCCGGCTATTGTCGGGGCGTGGGATCGGGTCGCTTTTCGTGGTGCGGCCCGTCAAGGTATCCGGGGGTCATGCCGGGATGCTGTAAAGCTCGCTGAAAATGTCAAGCGCGTCAAGGTCGGCGGCTTTCTGCCGGGCTGCATCCACCGCGCCGCGGTCGTCGTGGCCGTTGAAGTGGTACGCTTCTATAAAGGCGTTGCGGATCGCTTCGGCGGTGCGCTGGTGCTCTCGCAGCTTTTCCCATTCGGCTTGATCCCGGATCAAGATGGTGCAAGTCCATGCGTAGGGGCTGAATGCTTGCAGCACATCAACATGAAGAGACTTGCACCGGCTCAAAATGGCGGTGATCCGGTCGCGCTCTTTGCGATCCATCGGAACGATGGAATAAGCGGGGATATGCCAATCAGCAGCGGGCGAAATGTTCCAGCGGTGGCGGGCTGCAAGCCCATTCACCTTTTTATCGAATGCGGTCATGTTTTCGATCTCCTTTTGATTTTGATTTGCCCCGGCGGGGCGGTGGCATAGGGTTGCTTTTGCGGCAGCGGTGCAGCCCTTGAAAGTGTCCGCTTGACTTTACCGGCGAAAGCTGGTAAAATCATTGCAAGATCGGAACTCGAAAACCTATCTTGCAAGCCTGTCACCCTTTACCGGGTGGCGGGCTTTTTCTTTTGCCATTCGGCAAGAAGAGCGGCCCAAACTGCCCGCTTGACGGCTTTCGGCAGCTTGAAAAACTCTTTATTCACGCTTTTCACCTCTTTTCTGGTTTGATTCACCCCGGCGGGGCGTTGGGATCGGGTCGCTTTCAGCGGTGCGGCCCGTCAAGGTGTCCGGCGGTTCATGCGGTGTAGTGGTTCGCGGCGGCGAAAATGTCCAGATCATCGGGGCTGTCAATCGCGCCCATCGGTTCGCCGTTGCGATAAACGACGTAATACGGGCCATAATCGGCGGCTTTCATGATCGACCCGTCGGGGGTCGTCCATGTTACGGCGTATTCGCCGGATTCAATCGCGGCGATCTTTTCAGAAAGTTTCATGCGGTTTGACCTCTTTTCTGTTTTGCGGTGTTTCGCTTGCTGTGGCTATATCATAGCATGAATCATGCAATGTGTCAAGCATGAATCATGCGATTTTACGAAATGCACAAAAAAGCATGATTCATTCCGTCAATTTTTGCATGGTGCATTCCGGGAAAATTTGATATAATGAGGACAGGCAGAAAGAGAGGTGACAAAAATGCCGCTCACAGACAAGAAAAGAATAACGAACGACCGTTATTTATCGAAGTTTGCGACAAAATCAATCAGAATCCCGAAAGAAATTGAAGAGGATTTGAACGCCGCCGCCGCCCACGCCGGGGAAAGCGTGGCGGGGTATATCGTAAACGCCACGCGGGAAAGAATGGCCCGCGATGGATTCCAGCCACCGCCCGCCCCGGACGATACCCCGGAAGAATGACCGCCCCGAAAGAATGACGCGAAAAAAGAGGTAGACACGGCCCGCCGCCGCGCATACCTCTTTTTTTGTTGCCCTTTTTCCGTGGGGCGTTTTCCGTGGGCGGCTTTTCCGTGGGCGGCTTTTCCGTGGCGGCTCGATGATGCCGCGCCGGTAGGAGATCGCACCCCGCCGCCGCTGGACGCTGGACAGGCCACGCCACGCCGCCGCCCCGATGATCCACGCCGCCGATCTTCACCCCGCGCCGCCCCGATGAGGGCGACAGAATCCACACCGCGCCCCGCTACATAGTTATATAGGACACCAGCCCCGCCCCGGCCCGCTGGACAGATCGCCCCGGACAGGCCGCGCCGGATCGAACCGGTGACAGCCTGTCACCAATTCGGCCCGCCCCGCGATACCTTAAAGGATGCCCGCCGCCGGTGTTTTGCCGCTGTTTTTTCGTCATTTTGCCGGGGTTTTGGGCTGTTTTGGCGGGATTTTTCCCGAATTTTTGGCGATTTTGACGGCTGAAAAAGTCCGATTTTTCGGTCTTTTCTTCCTTTTTCTACCATTTTCCGGGCCACCGGCAAGGTACTGGGAAGGAAGATTCTTCCACTCACGGGTCCGAAAGCCCGAAAATTTTCTAGGTATAGGGGCTTTTTTGCACTTCCCCGGAGGGGGGTCTGAAAAAGTTAGGGGGGATTTTTTCGGGAAAATTTTCAAAATGATACACTGTGATACACTTTTCCGGGTATAATGGGTACAGTGAAAAGTAAGCGAAGCTCCACGGCGTTATGTCGTGGGGCTTTTTCTTTTGCGCGGATTCGAGAAACGGGGTGCAGGAGTGATGCAGGATGCCGAAGCGGAACGACAAGCGCGACACCGCCAAGGCTGAGTACGTCAAGCGGCGGAGGTCGGGCGAGAAGATCAACCTCAAAGAGTTTGCGGCCACGCTGGGCGTGACCTACGGCACGGTTCGCAACTGGAAGAAGATCGACCGGTGGGAGGATGCCATAGAGCGCAAGCGCGGCGGGCAACCCGGCAACAAGAACAGCCGGGGCAAGAAGAACGCCAAGGGCAACACCGGTGGCGGTGCGCCGGACGGCAACACCAACGCCGAGAAAGACGGTGCATATAGCACCATCCACCTTGACCGGCTGACCGAAGAGGAACGGGCGTGGCTGGATGCGATACCCACCGGGGCCAGCGCGAACAACGCCTATGAGTTGAAGCTGCTGCGGATTCAGCAACGGCACATCATGGAGAAGATCGCGGAGTACGAGAAGTGCAGCCCGGAAGAACTGTTCACAGCCACCATCACCGATATGCGCAAACCCGGCCCGGATGCCGAGGGCAAGACGGCGGACAGTGCCGTGCAGAAGATGGCGATGGTCAACAAAGACAGTGCCTTTGTCCGGGTGACGCAGTTGCGGGAAGCTCTGAACAAGGTTTCCGGCAGAATCATTTCCCTTACGACCCAGATTCGCCAGCAAGAAGAATTTGAAAAGCGGTACGCTCTGGAACTGGCCCGCCTTGACATTGCAAAGATGCGGGCGACCGGTGAGGTAGACGTAGACCCGGAGGGGGACGAAGAGGATGAAGAAGAAGCTCCACACGACAAAGATAGTGGCGCAGTATCTTGACCTGTCCGAACGCCGGGTGCGCCAGCTCCGGGACGAGGGGGTGCTGGAAGAGAAAGCCCCCGGCCTATACGATCTGCGTTCCAGCGTCCGGCGGTACATCAACTACCTGCGGGGCGACGAGGGCGGCAAGGCTGATCTCAACGAAGAGCGGGCGAAGCTGACCAAGGAAAAGCGGATCGCTGCTGAAACCGAGAACAAGGTGCGGAACGGTGAGCTTTACCGCAAGTCGGATATTATGACCGGCATGACCACCATCGTCATGAACCTGCGTTCGAGATTGCTTGCCCTGCCGAACAAGCTGGCGGCGAACATCGCCAAGCTGGACGGCGACGAGGACAAGATCATGGACTTGCTGCAAAGCTCCCTCCACGAGATCATGGAAGAGTTTTCAAATTATCAGGTCGCATTGGAGCGGCCAAAGGATGATGAAGATGAACAAGACGGAGAAAAAACCGGATAAACCCGGAAGCGAGTGCAAGGGCTGTCCGTGGGGTAAGCGCATCCATCAGCGGCTTATCCTGTGTATGTTCCCGGAATGCGTCAGGGGTGAGTCGAAACGTGAAGAAGAAACGGATCGTAAAACTTGAACCGCAGACCGTGGAGCTGTTCGCGGAGGTTTTGAGCAAGCTCCGTCCGCCCCCGCCGCTGACCGTCAGCCAGTGGGCGGACAAGTACCGGGTGCTGTCCGCTGAGTCCAGCGCAGAGCCAGGGCGGTGGCACACAGAGAAAGCCCCCTACCAGCGGGCTATCATGGATGCCATTGGCGATCCTCACGTCCGGTCGGTCGTCGTCATGTCAGCAGCGCAGATCGGCAAGACGGATGCTTTCATCCTCAACCCGTTGGGCTACTACATGGACTATGCACCCTGTCCGGTGATGTGTATGCAGCCGACCCTTGACATGGGACAAACGCTCTCGAAAGACCGCATTGCTCCCATGATCCGGGACACGCCCCGGCTTACCGGCCTTGTAGATACCAAGAGCCGGTACGCTGGCAACACCGTCATGAAGAAGAATTTTCCCGGCGGACACATCACCATTGTGGGTGCAAACAGCCCGTCCAGCCTTGCCAGCCGCCCCATCAAGGTGCTGCTGGCGGACGAGATAGACCGTTACCCCAAGAGCGCGGGAACTGAGGGCGATCCCCTTGATCTGGCAAAGAAACGCCAGACGACCTTTTGGGACTACAAAACCGTCATGGTCAGCACTCCCACCATCAAGGGAGACAGCCGAATCGAGGATGCCTACTTGCTTTCTACGCAAGAGGAATGGAACGTACCTTGCCCGGAATGCGGAGCATACCAGCCGTTCCTCTGGGAGAATGTCAAGTTTGACCCGGATGATCTCGACAAGGGCGTGAGCTACGTCTGCCGGGAGTGCGGCTGCATCGCCAACGAATACCGGTGGAAAGAGCAGGGCATTCACGGCAAGTACGTTGCAGCCAACCCCGGCGCAGAAGCCAGAGGATTTCACCTGAACACGCTGGCTTCAACCTTTGTGGGCTGGAAAGAGGTCGTGCAGAAGTTCATAGAAGCCAAGATCGCCCTTGACCACGGCAACCCCGAACAGATGAAAGTTTGGGTGAACACCGAGCTGGGCGAAACGTGGGAAGAGCGTGGAATCCAGTTGGAGGACACCGAGCTGTTCAACCGCTGCGAAATCTACGCCGCAGAAGTGCCGGACGATGTTCTGTATCTTACTGCCGGTGTTGACGTGCAGGACGACCGCTTTGAAGTTGAGGTGGTCGGCTGGGGCGAGGGTGTGGAGAGCTGGGGCATCCGCTACCAGAAAATCTACGGCGATATGCTGTCGGATCAGGTGTGGGACGACCTTGACAACTTCCTGCTCCAAACGTGGCGCAAGGCGGATGGCACGGCCTACCCACTGTTGGCTACCTGCATCGACTCCGGCGGACACCACACCGACGCGGTGTACCGGTTTGCCAAGGAACGGCTCAACCGCCGTATCTTTGCGATCAAGGGCATGGGCGGCAGCGGCGTTCCGTTCATCCGCAACCCGTCCAAGAACAACCGCGTCAAGGCGGAGCTGTTCATTCTGGGCGTTGACGCTGGCAAGACGACCATCTACCAGCGGTTGGAGGTCAAGACCCCCGGACCGAACTACTGCCATTTCCCGTCCAACCCGGAAGCGGGTTACACGGAGGAATACTTCAAGGGCTTAACGGCTGAGAAGAAAGTGGTGCGGTTTGTGAAAGGCCGCTTGAAAGAATACTGGGAAATCAAAGACAAAGAGCATAAACGAAACGAGCCGTTGGACTTGCGCAATTACGCAACCGCGGCTCTTGCCATTTCTCGCCCTGTGCTGAAAAAGACGGACGCAGACGGAACCACCGTCCAGCCGGTCAAGAAAGCGCGGGGCCGCCGTCAACTTTCGGGAGGTATCTAAATGGCAGGAATTACGCTGGAAACAGCACAACGGATGCTGGACGTTTGGGTAGCCGCCGAAGAGAGCGTATCGCACGGCCAGAGCTACCAGATCGGCAACCGGTCGCTGACCAAAGCCGACCTGACGCAGATCGGTAAACGAATCGAATACTGGTCGAACAAGGTGACGGAACTTTCCCGTCAGCGGAACGGCAGGAACCGGATGGGGCATTTTGTACCCCGCGACCTGTAAGGGAGGGCTGACATGGGAATGTTTGATAGCCTGCTCACGGCGATTGCCCCGGAGCGGGCGGTGAAACGTGCTGCTGCTCAGTCGGCAATACGGGCAATCAATTCGGGCTACTCCAACTATGGAGCCAGTCTGCACAAGAAATCTATGCGGGGCTGGACATGGCACGGAGGAAGCCCGAAAGAGGACATCGAGGATAATCTTCGAGTCCTGCGGGAAAGAAGCCGCGATGCCTTTATGGGCGTTCCGCTGGCGACCGGTGCAATCAAGACGATGCGCACCAACGTGGTGTGCGGCGGCTTGACCCCGACACCCCAGATCGACAACGCCTTTCTGGGTATCTCCGACGAGGAAGCCCAGAAGATCAACGCCCAGATCGCACGAGAGTTCTCCCTGTGGGCGAACAAACCGACCTGCGATGCAGACAGGATGGACAATTTCTATATGCTCCAACAGCTCGTGTTCACGGGCTTCCTGCTGAACGGTGACGCTGTGGCGGTGCTGCAAAACAAGAAGTCGCCCGGTGTGCCGTATGACCTGCGGCTGCGGATCATCGAAGCCGACCGGCTGTGTTCGCCCAGCTTCATGGACGTGCTTTCGCCCTGCGAGATCAACGGTCGCCATGTTGAAAAGATCGTGCAAGGTGTTGAAACCGATGCCGAGGGCATGGTCGTTGCGTACTGGATTTGTGACCGTCACCCGCTGGCAAGCACGGTGGCGGCTGGCCTTGCAGCATCACACTGGACGAGAGTGGAAGCCTACGGCGCAAAGACCGGGCGGCAAAACATCCTGTGTCTGATGCAGCGTGACCGCGCCGGTCAGGTACGCGGTGTGCCGCTGCTGGCCCCGGTGCTGGAAAGTTTGAAGCAGTTGGGCCGCTTCACGGACGCAGAGCTGACCGCCGCTGTGGTGTCGGCCATGTTCACGGTTTTCATCAAGAAAACGGATCAGTCCGACGAGGTTCCGTTTGGCGAGGTGATTCCACCGGAAGTTCAGGTGGATGCCCCGGACAAGACCAGCGTGGAGCTGGCCCCCGGCGCGTTTATCGACCTGAACCCCGGCGAAGATGTACAGTTTGCAGACCCCAAACATCCGACCACGGGCTTTGAAGCGTTCATGAACGCTATCGTAAAGCAGATGGCGGCAGCGTTGGAAATCCCGTCCGAGGTGCTTTACAAACAGTTCAGCACCAGTTATTCGGCGGCGCGGGGCGCACTCAACGAGTTCTGGCGCACAACCGGGATGCACCGTGACTGGTTTGCAGATTATTTCTGCCAGCCGGTCTACGAAGCATGGTTCCGGGAAGCTGTGTGCAAGGGCAGGATCAAGGCCCCCGGCTTTCTGGTTGACCCGGCTGTGGCCGCGGCCTACATGAGCTGCACATGGAACGGCCCCGCGAGAACCAACCTCAACCCCAAGGACGAAGCCGAAGCAGCCCAGATGCGGGTGAACAGCGGTTTCTCTACGGCGGCGCAGGAAACCGCCCAAATGACGGGCGGCAGTTACGAAGCAAATATGCGGCAGCGGAAATCCGAAGCCGCACTGAAACGGGAGGTGGACGACATTGCAGGAGTGCAAGCACAACAGCAAACCGCTGTTCCTCAACGGAGCGGCGGCGACCCCGGCAAAAACGAATAACAAGAAGTTCTGGGAGTTCCGCAATGCAGCCGATACCGGCGGCACGGCGGAACTTCTGCTTTATGGCTACATCAGCGAAACGAGCTGGATGGGCGATGAAGTAACCCCGAAAGAGTTCGCCGCTGACCTTGCGACGATCCCGGCAACGGAGGATTTGACGGTGCGCATTTGCAGCGGCGGCGGTGACGTTTGGGCTGCACAGGCCATCGGTGCGCTGCTGGAAAACCGGATCGGCACAGTCACGGCGCAGATCGAGGGCATTTGCGCCAGTGCTGCAACCATCGTGGCAAGTCATTGCAAGGTGGTCAAGGCGGCGGAGGATGCAACCTACATGATCCATCCCATCCGGGTGAATCCGAACGGGTTTGTGGACATGGCGGGCTTGCAGCAGCTTATGGATGCGCTGACCGTGATGCGTACCAACGTGCTGAACCAGTACGCCAAAAAGACCGGCCACACCGTCGAGGAAGTGGCGGCGTGGATGGATGCTACGTCGTGGTGGTCTGCAAGCGAAGCCAAAGAGCACGGCTTTGTGGATGAAGTCACGACCGGCAACCAAACCAAGGCACAGGTCGAAAACCGCAACGGTGCGCTGTTCATCAACAGCGTTGCCGTGCCGGGTGCTTTCGACGATGCCCCTGAATTTGTACGAAACCGCGCTGTGGTGGCCCCTGCCGCAGAGGGCGGTTTTGTAAATACCACCGACAACAGCAACCCGGCGGAAGAGCCGGACAACGACAACGGAGGAACCGAAATGGAGTTCAAGAACAAAGAAGAGCTTCGGGCGGGCTGTCCTGATCTGGTCAATGAGATCGTGAACGATGCCCGTGCAGAAGCACAGAAGCAGGAACGTGACCGTCTTGCCGCCATTGACGAGATCGCAGACACCATCCCGTCCGAGCTGGTGGCAGAAGCCAAGTATGGCGCAAAGGCTTGCACCGCACAGGAGCTTACATACCGCGCCGCTCTGGATGCCAAGAAGAAAGGCCACAAGCTGCTGGACGATGTGCAGGACGACGCACAGGCCAGCGGCGCAAATGCCGTGGGCGGTGCAACCGCTGGCGGTGTGGGCGGTACTGGCGTGACCAACACCAAGCCGACCGATGCCGAGAAGCGGGCCGCTTTCAAGAACCTGCTGCACCCCAAAAAGGAGGACTGACCTATGGCAACTAAGATGCTGAGTGAAAAGCTGGGCGAGGTCGAATACGACAACCTGATCGTGGGCCTGACCCCGCCCAAGCGCGTCGGTGCTGGCAAGATCGCCAGCGTCGGCAGCAAAGAAGCGACCTATACCCGCGGTACTGTGTTCGCCAAGAGCGCAAAGGACGGCAAGCTGTACATTCTGGGCAGCACCGCAGCTTCCGGCGACACGCTGACCGCTGACTGCATCCTGACCGACGACGTGACCGTCCCGGCCACCGGCGATGCGACGACCACTGTTTATCTGGCTGGCTGTTTCAACCCGGACAAGCTGGTGGTCAAGGACGAGTACACCATGACCGAAGCGGACAAGAACGCGCTGCGCATGAACGGCATTGCGATCCTGCCCGTGACTGAGATGTGAAAGGAGGATAAACACAATGGCTGAGATTCTTCTGAATTTTTTCGACAACATCATTCTGGCCGCAGCCGTTGAAGAGGTCGTCCCGGCGGTCGGCTTCTTCAAGGATCGCTATTTTCCGACCGGCGCAGGCGACATTTTCAAGGCTGACAAGGTTATCACCGAGTACCGCGACGGCGACCGCAAACTGGCGGCGTTCGTTGCTCCCCGCGTTGGCGACATTCCCATGACCCGCCGCGGCTATGAGATCAACAGCATCCAGCCTGCATACATCGCCCCGTCCCGTCTGCTGACTCTGGACGAGCTGACCAAGCGCGGCTTTGGCGAAGCGATCTATCCCGGCATGGACGAGCAGCAGAGAGCCGCCCGTCTGCTGGTGGATGATATGGCTGAAATGGATGCCCGCATTACCCGCCGCGAAGAGTGGATGGCCGCGCAGACCATGATTAACAACGGCTGCGATATGGTGGAGTACATCGACGATGTGACTCAGGGCGACACCAAGCAGGTGCGCTTCTTCAACGGCGCAAAGAGCGATCACCTGTACACCGTGGCAAAGAAGTGGAACGAGGACGGCGGCGATTACCGCAGCGATGTGCGTAATATGTGCCGTATGCTGTCCTCCCGCGGCCTGCCCGCTGTCGATCTGGTTCTCGGCTCGGATGTTGCTGACTACATCCTGACCGATGCAGAAACCCAGCGGCTTCTGGACAAGAACAGCGGTATCATCACCGGCGAGATTCGCCAGCAGCTTTCCAAGTACGACGGTGTTGTTCTCATGGGTACTCTGAACTTCGGCGGCTTCATGCTCACTGTGTTCAGCGTCGATGAAACCTACTCCGACGACCACGGCCTGACGAAGAAATATTTCCCCGCCGATGCTGCTATGGTGACTGCTCCCAACTGCGGCCACATGATGTACGGCTCCATCACCCAGATGGATTACGGTCAGGTGAACTACTCGACCTATGCCGCAAAGCGTGTGCCGAAGTTCGTCGTGGATCAGGACAAGGACACCCGCAAGCTCCGTCTGGGCTGTCGCCCTCTGGCCGCTCCCAAGAACAAGAATCCGTACATCTTCGCCGCAAACGTGGTGGGCTAAACCGGAAAGGAGCAGCTACATGAAAATCGTTCAGATCATCGCCGGTGGTTACGGCCACCGCCCCAAGGCAAACGCCCCCGCCAAGCTGATTCTGGCGGGGGAATTTGTTTGCCTTGATGATGCCGAAGCTGACCGCCTTGTGCAGCAGGGCGTTGCAGTCTATGGCGAACCGGACGAGGAAACCCGCGAGATCGTGGAACAGGCGGATGCCGACAGCAACGAGCATGAACCGCAGCCCGCCGCGGCGGACAAACCGACCCGCAGAAAGGCCCGCAAGACCTCTGCGGAGTAAACGGGTGCGACCATGACCGACTTTCTGGAAATGGCAATGGCCGACATTGACGAGGTTTTCTTTCAAGAGTTTGTCGAAAAGCACACCATCGACGGAGAAGAGTTCGATGTTGTGCCGTATGAAGTAGACCTGAAAGAACGCAAATCGCACTGGGAAGCCGGAGCCAAACAAAACTTCGACCAAGGACTGTATATTTCTCAAAAGCAGTTTTTTGTTCGCGTTGCTGATTATGGCCCTGCTCCTAAAATCGGGAAACCGATGGAGTACGACAAGATCACCTACTCGGTGAAGAGCTGCCAGACAGAACATGGTCTGTATTTGGTCACGTTGGAGAGGGTGCGGCAGTAATGGCAAAAGCAATCTATGACGTGCAAGTGCCAAACATCGGTGAGGTGGAACGTGCGCTCGGCGATCTGCATGACAAGGCTCCCAGAGCCATGAAGAATGCAGTCAACCAGACCGCCACGAGAGCCAAGAACATGATGGTTCGGCAGGCACGGCTTCGGTACGCCGTCAATTCCGCCGGTCGCCGTCACCTGAATGCGTTGAAAATCCGCAACAGGGCGACGACGCAGAACCCCACGGCGGAGATTTTTATTTCCAGCCGCCGAAACGATCTGGGCGATTTTCAGTCAAACCCGGCTGTTCCTCACATGGGAACAAGCTGGGTTTTGTCGCCTGAGTTCCACACCTCCCGTGTCTTGAAGAAAAATCCGATGGCCCCGCTGACCGGCGGACAGACCGATTACGGTCAGGCGAGTAAGGGCTTTCTGGTGAAGTTCGACAGTGGACACGTTGGCATGGTGCAGAGGATTCTCGGTCGTCCGGCGACAAACCCGAAATCGACAAGATGGAGGAACAGGAACGGCATCGTAGAAAAACTCTACACCATGTCCAGCCCGTCGGCCAGTGCTATGCACAGTACGGTATGGCGGGAAGAGGTGGAGCCGGACAGCGAGATCATCTTGCAGGAGCGGTTACGGCATGAGGTGTCCAAGATTCTGCTGCAAGCCGGGAGGAAAGCAAAGTGAGAGAAAGCAACTATACGCCGGTTGACGCTGTGAAGTGTCTGCACGAAGAGCTTGAAAAACTCTTTGAGGGCAAGACGTTCAGCGGTCAGGGCAAAGATAAGCCGCTCAACATCTTCGACTTTGAATTTCCAACCGACTTCGGCAACGACGAAGATGTGGACACAGTAGCCGCCGCCGCCCCGTTTATTCTGGTCAAGGCCGCAGGTTGGAGCATCGACAAGATGGAAGAGCCGGAACTGGTGGACATGAGCCTGATTATTTGTACATACCAGACACCCAGCCGCAATAAGGCGGAGGGAGCGCGGGACATGAAAGCCCCGGCGGTGCTGGATTTGTACAACATCATGCAGGATTTGGCCCAGCATTTCCGCGTCTACAACGTCTTTGGCGATTACTTCAACGTGCTGCTCCCCATTGATTGTGCGATCCAGCAGGATAACACAAGTCCGTACTACTTCGCTACCGTGCAGATGGACGTGACCTGCCCCAGCATGAGCAGCGAGAACAACCCGGAAATTGAGGTGTTAATATGAGCGAGAGAAAGCAGACCGCCGCAGAGAATACCGCAGCGGTGGAAAAGACCGGCCCTGTTGTGTACTGTGGCCCGTCCGTAAAGAACACTGTGAAGCAGTTTACCGTGTACAGCGACGGCGACGCGCTGCCGGATGCGGTGACTGACTTCCTGAACAGAATCCCGGCGGCACGGGGCCTGATGGTTCCCATCGCCGACTTCGCAAATACTCGCGCAGCTCTGGAAAACCCCAAGAGCGGCGCGGGTATTATTTTTGCCGCGGTTAAGGCGGCACTGAACTAAAGGAGGGAGTAACGCATGGCAGTTTATAAGCATGGCGTTTACGTCACTGAGCAGCCGACCGGTGTTGTTGCACCGGTACAGTCTACCGCTGGTTTACAGGTGGTGATCGGTACTGCGCCGATCAACCGCGCCAGCGACTCCTATCACTGTACCAATGTCCCGATTCTGGCGACCAGCCTGAAAGAAGCCGCCGCCGCCCTCGGCTACGATGACGACTACGAGAAGTACACCCTCTGTCAGAGTATGGGTGCTTGCTTCAAGGTTCTGGGCGTTTCCCCGGTCGTGTACATCAACGTCCTTGACCCGGCCAAGCATAAGAAAACTATGACAGAAACCACCGTGCAGGTCAACAGCGGTGTCGCCACCGTTGCCGTCAAGGACATTCTGCTGGACAAGCTGGTGGTCAAGTCCGCGTCCACGGCTCTGACCGCTGGCACGGACTACACCGCAGCTTTTGACGATGAGGGTTATGTGACCATCGCCATCATCCCCGGCGGCAAGGCCGCAAGTGCGACCAGCCTGACCGTGAGCGGTACGCAGATCGACCCCACTGCTGTTACAGCCGACGATGTTGTGGGCGGTGTGAATGCACAGGGCGTGGAAACCGGCATGGAGGTAATTCGCCAGATTTACCCCGCGCTGAACATGACCCCCGGCATCCTGCTGGCTCCCGGCTGGTCGGAGAACGCCACGGTTGCCGCTGGCTTGCAGGCCAAGACCACCGGTATCAACGGTGTTTTCCGCGCCGTCTGCATCGTAGATGTGGACAGCTCCACAACCGGCGCAAAGATGTACACCGGCGTGAAGCAGCAGAAAGAGAAGCAGGCCATCACGAGCGCGAACTGCTACCCGGTCTGGCTGTACGCCAAGGTGGGCGATGTGGTCTATGCCGGTTCTGCTATGGCCGCTGCACTGACCGTGGCGACCGATGCAGCCAATGGCGACATTCCCTATGTCAGCCCGTCCAACAAGACGCTGGCAATCTCCGCCGCCTGCCTGAAAGACGGCACGGAAGTGCTGCTGGATCAGGAGCAGGCAAACGTCGTCAACTCGTTCGGCGTGGCAACGTGGCTGAACATGAGCGGCTTCCGTCTGTGGGGCAACAATACGGCCTGCTACCCCGGCAACACCGACCCCAAGGATCGCTGGTTCAGCGTCCGCCGCTTTATGAGCTGGGACGATAACACGTTCATTCAGACCTACTTCCAGAAAGTCGATGATCCGCTGAACAAAAGGCTTATCGAAGCTCTGGTGGACAGCGAGAACGTGCGCGGCAACAGCTTTGTTTCCCGCGGCATTTGCGCCCGTCATGAGATTCAGTACATCGAGAGCGAGAACCCGACCACCTCGCTGCTGAATGGCTGCATCACGTTCCACAAGTACCTGTCCCCGTTCAACCCGGCGGAGGACATCGAAGAGCTGGTGGAGTTCGACCCCAACGCGATCTCTGACGCGATGGGCGGCTAAACGAGAAAGGAGGATATGAGTTATGGCACTGGATACTAACCTGACCCCGGAAATTGTCAACAGTTTCAACGTCTACATTGACGGCGTGAAAGCCATCGGCACGGCCCCGGAGATCACCCTGCCGCAGATCACCTCGGAAACTATTGATGTTTCCGGTTCTGGCATCCTCGGCAAGATCAGCGCACCGAACATCGGCCAGTTTGAGAGCATCGAGCAGGAGGTTTCTTTCAACCTCGTGTATTCGAGCTTTGTCAACGTGCTGTCCCCGAAGCGTCAGGTCAATCTGACTTTCCGTGTGGCGCAGCAGGCGGTCGATAAGAGCCTTGGCTATGCCTACAAGGGCCTGCGAATCGTCGAGATCGGTCGTGTCAAAGAGTTCACTCCCGGCAAGATCAAGGCGGGCGAGGGCATGGAAGCAAAGGTCAAGCTCGAATTGACGTACCTCATGATCGAGAACGACGGCGAAGAGATTATCGCCATCGACAAACTGAACGGTATCTACCGTGTGCAGGGTGAGGATATGCTGGCGGATGTTGCCGCTCTGATCTGATCCCAAAGGAAACGAATGACCGCCCCGAAAGACCGGGGCGGTCAATTTTTTGTATCTGACAGAAAGGAAACTTCATCATGGAGAAGAACATTTCTACCGCCGCAGAGCAGACCAAAACCGCAGAGGTCAAGAAGAACCCGAAGATCATCGAGCTGGCCCGTCCCTATAAGTTCGACGACAAGGAGTATACCGAGATCGACCTGTCCGGTCTGGACGGCCTGACCATCAAGGACGCGGTGCTTATCATCAAGAAGCTGTACAACGAGGGTGAGCTGGCCGCGATGATTACCCCCGAAACTGCCACCGCATACACCGACGCTCTGGCCGCAGCAGCAACGAAGCTCCCCATTGAGTTCTTCCAGTTGCTTCCCATCGGCGCAAGCAAAAAGGTACGCCAGACCGTACAGGCATCCCTCCGCAGCGCGACGGCAGAGGACGGCGACGACAAGGACGATCATAGCCACGTCATGAAGTTCGGCAAGCCCTATACCTACAAGGGCGAAACCTACACTTCCGTTGATCTGTCCGGTGTCGCCAACATGACCGGCATGAATGTCCGTCAGGCGGAGAACCGCATGGAGGAAGAGGACATTCGTGCAGCAGAAAAGACCCTGAACTACTACTACTGCTGCCTGATCGCTTCTATGGCGACCGGCAAGGATGTTGCGTTCTTCCTCGGCCTGCCCCTGTCGGAAGCTGTGCAGCTCCGCGCAGGTGTCAACCACAAGGATTTTTTCGCTTAAAGGGCGGCTACAAAACAATCAGAAAGGCGGCGATAGCTCTCGCCACAGTCACGCACACAAGCGCAGATTTTTACCTGAACTTGCCTGTGCGTGAGCTGGTGGAGATTCACGGGGAGGTTGCGGAGGAATGGCAAAAAATCAAGAACTAGAGCTTTCCATCCTGATCGGCGGTCACGTTGACAACTCACTTGCGCAGGCGGTGAAGTTGGCGAACACGCAGATCGGGAGCATTGCAAACGGCGCATCGAAGTTCGCGGAGAATATCGCCAAAGGTGCAGTAGCCGCCGCCGGTGGCATAGCCGCAGCCGTGGTCGATACCACGAAAGAATCGGTTTCGTTTGAAAGCGAAATGCTGGATGTGACGAAGTACGTTAGCGGACTGACGGACGACAGCGGAAAAGTCATTCGTAGCAACTACGAAGAAATGTCGAAAGACATTCTTGATTTGAGCACGGATATTCCGTATACCGCCGAAGAACTGACCCGTCTTGCGGCTGCTGCCGGTCAGTCTGGTAAGAGCATGGACGACCTGATAAGTGACGGCTTCCTGCGTGATGTTGCTGAAATGGGAACGGCTATGGACATTTCCGCAGATCAGGCGGGCGACTGGGCCGCAAAGTGGGAAGTGGCTTTCGACATAAACCACGATCAGGTTATGGAGCTGGCTGACCAGATCAACTATCTGGGGGCGCATTATGCGACGACCGCCGCAGAAATCGCCCAGACGGTGAATGACACCGGTTCTCTCGGCCAGATCGCCGGTATGGACGTTGCAAGTACGGCGGCTCTGTCTACGGCACTTCTGGCAATGGGTGTTGACTCCGGTAAGGTTGCAACGTCTATTCGCCGGATGTACACAAACCTCTCGATGGGATCAAAGGCGACCGACGCACAGGCGGCGGCATTTGAACAGCTCGGCTTTACTGCGGAACAGTTTGCAAAGGATATGCAGACGGATGCACCGGCAGCAATAAAGAGCCTGTTCACGGCCATTGGAAGCCAGCCGAAAGACAAACAGGTTGGCTATCTGAAAACGCTGCTCGGCCAATGGGCCATTGAATCCGGTGCAAAGCTGACCGGAAACCTTGACCTGTTCATAAAGACGCTGGACGATGTGGGCGATGCTTCTAAATACAACGGCAGTATGTACAAGGAGTTCTTGCTGAAATGCGAAACCTCCGAATCTGTACTGACGATGTTGAGCAACGCATGGCGGGCTGTCCGCATCGAAGTCGGAAACAACTTCCTGCCTATTCTGAAAGACGTTGCCGGGTTCGGCATCGAGAAGATCAACGACTTCCGCGCAGCCCTGCCGGATATAACGGCACGGGTAAAGGAAGTAATCGAATACCTGCTGAACAATGGCGACAAGGTAGCCGCCACGCTCGGCGGCATCGGCGCGGCGTGGGCCGGTATGCGGTTTGCGCCGCAGATTCTTCAAGTCGTCAGCGGGGTCACAAAGGGAGTGAGCGGGGCCGCTACCGGCGGCGGGAAGATTTTCAACGGCATCCGCACCATCGCCAGCGGCATGAGCTACGGCGCACAGATGGCGGGCATCCAGTCCCCGTCCATCGGCCCGCAGCCGCAAAACTCGTTCCTGAAAAATATTGCGACTAAGGCGAACGGTGCGGGTGTTGGCCTGTGGGCTACACTGAAAAACTTTACCGGCCTGACAAAGAACGATGGAAAAACAAAAATCGACTTTGTTCGAGACGTTATGGGCGCATCGGAACGCGGGCAGACCATCCGGCAGAGCTTCCCGGCTCTGAACCGAATTGCGGTTGCCGCAGGTGATGTGGGGAAAACCCGGATCGGAACGGCGGTTACAAATCTTCCCGGAACCATTGCGAAACAGGGCGTTGGCTTCCTGAACAGCCTGAACATCGCTCCCGGATCGAAGTTTAACAGCGTGATCTCTAGTATGGCGGCAAGCACCGCTATGACGAAAGGTAATGCGTCGCTATCGGCACTCGGAAGCGTTTTTGCGCAGACGGGAGCCGGAAAGAAGCTGTCCGGGATGGCGGCGAATGTTGGTACATTCCTGTCCGACATTCCCGGCGGGATCAAAGGCGGCATTGCAAAGGGTGGCGTGAATTTCCTGAACGGATTGAACATTGCCCCCGGTTCTAAGCTGAACAGCGTGATCTCTAGCATGGCGGCAAGCACCGCCACGAAGAGCGGCGGCGCAGCGTGGACGCAGATCAAGGGCATTGCGGGTCAGACGAAAGTTGGCAAGGCTGTGTCCGGCGTGGCGGACTTCGGCGGCAAAGCGTTCGGTCTGGGTAAAGCTGTGGCATCGCCCGTCCTGAAAGGCGGCTTCAACATCTTCGCGGGCCTTATGTCCACATTCGGCCCGGTGATCGCCGGTCTTGGTTCTGTGATCGCGGTGGTCAGCCTGTTGGGAGATCACTTCGAGGACATTCGCCAGATCATCGGACAGGTGTTTGGCGAAAAGGGCCTGACGCTCTTTGATGGATTCACCGGGAAAGTGCAGGGCATTGCAGGGAACATCCACGACACATTGGCCGGTGCGTTCTCACTGGAAAACCTGCAAAATATCCAGCAGAGTTTGAGCGGGAAAAGCATCTTCGGCATCGACGATCTGGGAACTACGTTCGGCGCGGTGATCCCGATTATCGAGTCGGTAAAGGGTTTGATCGGTCAGATCGTAGACCTCGGCGTGAACCACATTAAGCCGCTGTTGGCAGATGTGTTGAGCTTCGCGGTAAACGATTTGTTCCCGGCGGTGTCGCCGCTGATAAGCATGATTATCAGTCTGGTCGGCACGACCCTGATAAATGCGATCAAGCTGGTGGTCGATGTGATCCACGGACTGCTGCCGGTGATAGAGCCTGTGATTCAGTCCATCGTTGGGCTGATAAAGGGCATCGTATCGGTGACGGTCACGGTCGTCAACGGCATCATTCGCGCCCTAAATAGCTTCTCGTTCACGGTTCCCCAGTGGCTTGAACACGTTCCGGTGGCGAAGAACTTCGCCGGTCAGACGTTCGGCTTCAACCTGTCGGAAGTGGCAATGCCCGCTTTCGCCAACGGCGGCTTTACCCGTGGAGTGAGCATCGCCGGTGAAGCTGGAACGGAAGCTGTTATTTCTTTCAAGCCCAGCGTCCATGACAGCAACGTGGAAAACTGGGTGCGGGCTGGCCGTATGCTGGGCGTGTCTGGTGAGGACGCGACCCGCGCAGCTGGTGTGCAGAACGTCCAGTATTTTGCGAACGGCGGCTTCACCGACGGAAGCAAGGAAAAGCTGGACAACTTGATCGACTTCTCCAAAGCCTATGCCGACTACGCCCTGCGCTCCAACGGCATCAAATCCACCGGTGATGTGGTGTCGATGATGTGGACGGTGGCGAACAACGCCATGTCCGGGGACGGCTCTTTGGAACTGGTGGCGACCAGTATCGCCGCCGACGTTGCACCCATCATCCTGAACAAGTATCTGGGAAGCGACAGCACGGTAACAAAGGCCGTAACGGAAGCGGCCAAGACCTACAACGGCGGCACGGTGCTGTCGAGCTGGCAGGATGGTGTCTTGACCGACACTGGAACGCCGCTCTATATGCTGTCGCAGCAGGACGCGGCACAGCCGCCCGCCGCAGAAACGCCAGATGTTCCGGCTGAAACGCGCCAGACCGCGAAAGACTTTGCAGAGAACAGCGCAAGTGCAACGGGCAACGAGAAGCTGGACAACTTGATCGACTTCTCCAAAGCCTATGCCGACTACGCTCTGCGCTCCAACGGCATCCGCACGGCGGGGGACGTAGCATCTATGCTGTGGACGGTCGCCAACAACTCGCTGGCCGGTGACGGCTCTCTGGCTCTGGCAGCTACCAGCATTGCCGCTGATGTTGCCCCGCTGGTACTGAACAAGTATTTTGGCGGAGACAGCACGATCACCTCTATGCTGACCGAAGCGGCCAAGACCTATAATGGCGGCACGGTGCTGTCGAGCTGGGAAAACGGTGTTCTGACCGACACCGGAACACCGCTCTATATGCTGCCGCAGAGGGACACCGAGAAAACCCTGCCGGATATGCCGTCCAGTGCCTACCGTGCCGCGGGCGGCGGTGACGGCGGAAGTTCCAGCAGCATCAAGGATTCCCAGTTTGTCTTTTCACCGCACATCACTGTCGGCAGCGGGACAAACATGGAAGAGCTTGAACGTGAAATGCGGAAGCTGTTTGAAGAGTTCAAACAGGAAATGCGTGAAGAAGAGCGTGAACAGGGCCGTGTCAAATATGCTTCGTAAGGGGGTGGCCTGATGGCGTACACGACAAAGAGCGGCGACACTTGGGACGGCATTGCGAAATCCGTCTACGGTGACGAGCTGAAAGCCGATGTGCTGATGGCCGCAAACCGGGAGTACATCGAGATTTACAGATTCGATTCCGGCGTTGAGCTAGTCACGCCGGACATTGAAGAAGAGGTGGCGGCAAACGATAACCTGCCGCCGTGGAAAAGGTAGGTGGTGATATATATGATTGCGATTCAGCCCAGAAAAACGATCCTGAAATTGGAGTACAACGACACCGATATTTCCGGGGACATTTCCGGGGATGTGGAGAGCTTCACCTATAACGACCGGGGAGCAGATTCGAGCGACAGCATTTCCATCAAGGTAAACGCGGTGGATGATAAGTGGATCAACTCGTGGTTGCCGGATAAGGAAGCTGTGCTACACCCGACACTCTGCACGAAAAACTGGATCGTGCAGGGTGACAGCACCCCGCTTGACTGCGGGACGCTGGTGGTGGACGATCTCAGCTATTCCGCTGGGCCGTGTGTGCTGACCATCGGCGCGGTGGCCCGTCCGAACGGAACGAGCTTTCACGAAAAAAACCAAGAGTGCGTCTGGAAAAAGACCTCCATCAAGCGCATCGCTCAGACCATTGCCGACCGGTACGGGCTGGGGTGCAGCATGGATGCCGAGGACGTGGACATTGCGCTGAAAGAGCAGGACGACACGGATAGTTCGTTCCTGCAAAAACTTTGCAGCACCTATGGCCTGATCCTCAAAACCTACCGGAGCAAAATCTGGATTTTTGATCGTGAGCAGTACAAGAAAAAGGATGCAGTCGCAACCTTTACCCCGGCGGACATTGTGCCTAACTCTTTGAGCTGGAACACAACGCTTTCCGGGACGTACACCGGCGGAGAGTTCACCTACTCGAACCAAAAAAAGAAAGTCAACATCAAGGTCACAATCGGTACTGCCGACAGGATGCTGAAACTGAACCAGTATGCGTCCAGCGAAGCGGACGCAAAAAGGCAGCTTCAAGCGGCCATCGACAACAAGAACCATTCGGCCACGACCATTTCTTTTTCGACGATGGGAAACCTGAGTCTGTGTTCGACCATGTGCATCAATATAAAGGGACTAGGGAAACTGAACGGGAAGTATTACATGGACACCGTGAGCCACACGCTGAACAAATCTTCCGGTCTGGTGACGAAAGTTTCTGCAAGCAGAGTGGGAGGGTAACAGCATGAGCAGCGTTATCCGAATTGGCTCTGTGTCCAAGGTGAACTACGAGGACGGAACCATTGAGGTTACATACGAGGATCGCGCCGATTCGGTCACGGATGAAATCTGCATGGTTTCCAATGCCATGTACCGGATGCCGGTCGTAGGCAAGCTGGTCTGCGTCCTCCACAACTCCGACAGTCAGGAAATGGGAACGTGCATCGGCACGATCTGGAATGAGGACAACAAGCCCGTCGAGGGCAAGAAAGGCCGCTACCGGCACGACTACAACGACGAGCAGGGAAAAGCATTTGAGCAGTACGACGGCGACACCGGCGACTACACGGAAACCATCGACGGCAATGTGAAAGAAACCGTTGGGAAGAACGTGGAGTACACCGTCAAGGGTGACATGACTTTCAAGGTGGGAAGTTCCACCGTAAAGGTGTGTCAGAACGGAACGGTTGAGATCAAGGGCGTTACGCTGAACTTCAACGGAACGACGGTGAACATCAAGGGATCGACCGTGAATATCTCTGGCGGCTCCGGCGATTGCAAGATCAACGGCATTTCTCTGGTAAACCACAAGCACACTCATTCTGGTGCGGCCACGGCTGGCCCGTATGTTGTTGCTGGCGAAACCGGAACTCCGACACCGTAAGGGGGTGATCCTATGGCATGGGGAAGCATTGGATGCTATGCGGGACTGATATTTACGGTATCAAGTTGGCGTGTCTTGACACCTGCCAATATCACAGGAAGTACATCAAGCAACTGGGCCACGCACAGTGTAATCGGCGGCAAAGACAAGAGCGAGTACACGGGGCCGGGTTTGAAGTCGTACCAGTTTGAAATCCAGTTGGTTTCAAAGCTGGGCGTGAACCCGCGCAAAATCTTTGACGCACTCATGAAGCACTGTGAAGCTGGAACGATTGACTACTTCATCCTGAACAACAAACCTATGTCGCAGAATCCGTTCAAGTTGACAAAGGTGACGACGGGATGGGGTGCGGTGCATCGTTTCTGGGGACTGAAAGACGGTAAGGTTACTTTGACGTTGGAGGAATACGCACCGTGAGCGACGATATGGAAACTATGACGCTTGGCGGCTTCGACGTTGAGATTGAGCCGTCTGGCAAAACCGAAGAACTGGATATTTACAACTGTCTGCTGACACTCTATGGCAGCAAAGAGGGAGAACAAGCCCTTGACCGGGAGTTTGGCTTGAACATGGAATGTTTGAGTTTGCCCGCCGAAGCTGCACAGGCGATGCTCACGGCAGAGATCATTCGCAAAACAAAGAAGTACGAGCCGCGGGCGGAAGTGCTGGAAGTGGAGTATGAAACGAGCCACAGCCAGCAAGGACGCATCCGGCCAAAGGTGGTGGTACAGATTGTCTAACATTGCAGAGTTTGCCGATATACCGGAGTACAGCGTTACCGGAAACCTTACGTTGCAGGATGTAAGCAATCTGGTGACGGAAATCTATACCCGGAACTATAAGGCCGTGAACGGTACGGCCCCGCCCCTGAACAAAGCAGACCCGATTATGCTTACCCTGAAAAGCATGACGGAGCTGTACTACATGATGATTCAGATTGCGGAGAAGCGCACCCGCTGTGCGCTGCTGAAAACAGCGACCGGCGCAGAGCTGGACAACATGGGCTTGCCGTTTGGCGTGAAGCGCACCCCGGCAACCTATGCAACGGTGACGGTTCGCTTTACGCTGTCTGCCGTTCAGAAAACCGTTGCCATGATCCCGCAAGGAACCCGCGTCAGAACTGCCGCGGGTGTTTATTTTGCCACAATGGACTATGCACAGATCGACATTGGCAAGACCTATGTGGATGTGCTGGCACAGGCCGAAGTGGTAGGCGCGGGCGGCAACGACATTCCGCCCGGTGTTGTTGATACACTGGTTGATGCCATTCCGTATGTGGCGGCGGTGGAGAACACCGACACCAGCAGCGGCGGCGCAGACGTGGAGAGCGACGACAGCCTGACCCGTAGAATCTGGCTTTCTCCCACGACCTACTCCTGCGCTGGCCCAAAGGACGCTTACGAGTTCTGGGCTATGTCGTTTCGGTCGGACGTAGAGAGCGCAATCGCTGTCAGCCCGCGGGACGTGGCCTGCACGGTGTACATTTTCTTCATGCTGACCGGCGGCAAGATGCCGAGCGAAAAGGATATGAGCGAAATGCAAACGTATCTGATGAACGAAGCCCGCCGCCCTATGACAGACCGCGTAATCTGCAAAGCACCGGAAGAGGTGGAATATTCCATCGACTTCACCTATTACATCGGCTCTGGAAATTCCAAAGGCGCAAGCATCGTTCAGGAGAGCGTGGCAAAAGCGGTGGAGGAATTTCAGGAGTGGCAGCGTTCCATTGGTCGGGACATTAACCCGATGGAGCTGATCGCCCGCCTGCGGGCCGCTGGCGTGAAGCGAGTGGAGCTGCGCCAGCCGGTCGATAAGGTGATCGAGAACGGCATGGATTCGGGAAAAGCCGTTGTGCAGATTCCGAAACTGAGCGGAACGCCGACGATCATCTACGGAGGTATCGAGGATGATTAACCTGCGGGACGCAAGGATCACGGACGGCCTGCCGCGGATTGTTGCAGAACAGCCGTGGGCGCAAGTCCTGTCCGCTGTCTACGGAGAATTGCAAGACCGGATGTTTGAATATCTCGACACCGGCATGACGTTCTCCGAAGTGGACACCTGCGACGAGGGTGTGCTGGATCAGATGGCCGTTTACCTCAAAATCGAGTGGTACGACTCCACCGCCGACGTGGAAACGAAGCGGAGAATCGTCCGAACGGCGATTGAGATTCAGCGGTACGCCGGTACGGTCAAGGCAGTCCGGGAACAGGCAAGTGCCGTGTACCCTGATTCCGAGGTAGAAGAGTGGTTCGACTACGGCGGCACTCCGGGTTTCTGGCGGCTGAACGTCAACATTACGGAAGCGGCGGCGCAGTATCACACCATCCGGGAAATGGAGGACTTGCTGGGATACACCAAACGCCTGTCTGCTCACCTTGAACAGATCAGCTACATGGTGCGGCACAGCATCGGCGTTGGCGTGACGGTGGAGTGCATGGCTTACAAAGTGCCGGAGTGCGGTATTCCGTACTGCGGAACATACTGGAAGCCCGCCCAACTGGGCTACTCGACCGGCGCAGAGCTGGACGCAGCGGCGAACACCGGAGTGTTCCTTGCGTTCCCGAAAATCACCGGCACAATCCCGGAGGTGGCGACGAAAGGTTGGAGCGCAGGACAAGAGCTGCAAACCACCCCGGCGGTGGATGGCTACTCCATCACCCCGGCGGAAACCGGTAGCGGCGTGACCGGCGACCTGCCCGTTACCAGTACAAAGGGCTACACCGCCAATATGCCGCTTTACTCTGAAACCAGAGTGGAAGCATTCACCGGAAGTCCGGGAGAAGCGGGCGATTCGACCACCGGCACAAAGCCGAGCGCGGCAACGCTGGGAACCAGCGCAGCGGCCACGGCGGGCGGTCAGGTGAAAGTCGAAGCGTTCAAGATCACGCCGCGTGTCTGCGGCAAGACCTACCTGTAACAAGCTGCAACAGCCCGCAAGGGTTTTTTCTTTTGCAGAGAAAGGAGAAAGAGGATGGCTTTTTTTACGGATAATTTTCTGAATAACCGCCGCGCTGAACTGCTGCGGGCGGTCACTCGCTTCCAGTACCAGCTCAACAAGAGCACTTGGGTTGACGGCGAGATCAACAGCAAGGAGATTGCCGGGACTGCCGTGGTGGTCTATGTCAATGCACCGAGTTCCGGCGCAAAGGACACGATCACCGGTGTGCGCGTCTACGACAACAACGGTGTGCTGGCCGGGAGCCAGAGCGTGAGCCTGTCCCGCGACAGCATCAACGCCGGTCTGCTGCGGTTTACGTTCCCGCTGATCGAGGTCGAACCCGAAGTGCTGCGGCTGGCGGAAGCAAACGCAGAACTGGAAAAGACTTTCTGAGCAAGGAGGGATAGAAGAAAATGCTGATGTTTAAGAGAACCTTTTGGCGCAACCATGTTGAGGATCAGGACGGCAAGGTTATCCAGCAGGGTACATTGCTGGAACAGGATCAGTTCAACCGCATGGAGGTTGGTATCTCTGATTCCAACATGGCGGCGAACATCATCCACATTATGCTGCTCTGGTTCGGTCGTCGTCTGGGTGTGCTGGAAACGTCCAGCAACAGCCACGACACCGACATTGCCAGCATCAAGACCCTGAACGGCCAGCAGGACACCCGGCTGGCCGCACTGGAAAAGACCACCGGCAGTCACACTACGGACATTGCCAGCATGAAGAACACCGACACGCAGCAGAACAGCCGCTTGTCTGCGCTGGAACCGGAGGTGGCGGCAGAAGTCAAAGGGGTGACGCTGAAAAACGGCAGCAAGTGGCCGTTCGGGATCAACGAGGTCAGCGTGGGACTGGCAAAGACCCGAAAGAATGCCAACTATGGCGTGGACGTGTACGTTAAGAGCTACACCGGCGGGCGGCTGGGGGACATTACCGTGTCCGGTAAGCTGACCAACGGTTTCAAGCTGAAACATGACGGCTCTGCTCAGACCGTCGTGGTCGTTGTGAGAGTAACGGGAGGTATGAACTGATGAAAGTTATCGAACTGAACGAGGGCCGCAAGGTTGAGTACGAGCTGCGCGGCACGAAGCTGGACTTCGCAGACGGCACTCTGACCATGAACCTTGCCAAGTACCAGCGTGATTACCCTGTGACCAAGACCATCACCGGCGATGCCGAGGGCAATCTGCTGATCGACGGCAGCGACAGCCGCTTCTATGTCGCAGAGGTAGAAATCCCCGCAATCGAGTATGAGGACGTGGAGGTTGAGGTCGAAGCCGAAAACGCTACCATGACCGAAGCTGTGGAGGGTGAAACCGAAGCAGCAGAGGACACCACGGCGGAAGATACCGCCCACAAGACCCACATCGAGCGCAAGGCCAAGCCGCTGAACACCGACGACGTGACCCTGCGCCTGTGGTCTATCGAAGATTTTGACATTCTGTAAGGGAGGAAAAGACTATGGCAACTAACTTTGATGCTACCCGCCTTGCGGTGCAGACTGCATTCCCCACCAATGACCTGCTCTTTGACGACAAGGAAATGCCGTCCATCCATGTGTTTATCCCGAAGTTCCGCCTGTGCGATGTGCTGTCCACCCAGAGCACCGAAACCCACCCAGCGTTCATCGTGAACGGCAAGGAGATTGACGGCTTCTGGTTTGGCAAGTATCAGAGCACCTGCACCGACACTGGCCGCGCATACAGCCTGCCCGCAGAAGATCCCACCGTGTCCCATCCGCTTGACTGGTTCGTGACCCAGACCAACGCCAAGGGCGCGGGCTGGCACGAGATCAGCAATGCAGAGTGGGCGGCGGTCGCACTGTGGTGTCACAAGCACGGTTGTGAGCCGAAAGGCAATAACAACTACGGCAAGGACAGCTCCGAAACCTACTACGAAGCAATCCCTGTTCCCGGTGTGCAGGACAACGGCAAGACTGCCCGTGTCCGCACCGGCACTGGCCCGCTGACGTGGAGCCACAACGGGCGCATGGACGGCATCTGGGACATGAACGGTAATATTTGGGAGTGGTGCATCGGTCTGCGTCTGGTCAAGGGCGAGTTGCAGATCATCCCCAACAACAACGCCGCCGACAACAGCGTGAGCAACGGCGCATCTAGCAGCGCATGGCGGGCAATCAAGGCCAGCGACGGCTCTCTGGTCGCTCCTGATGGCAACGGCACGACCACGGGGACCATCAAGCTGAACCGAGTAAACAATCACTGGGAGTGGGATACCACAATCAGCGATTCCAAGGACGAGAGCCGCAGCGCAGTGTTCAAGGACACCACGGCTGCGGCCAGTGTTGGCGATGCTGCAAAGCTGATCCTTATGTCCCTTGCTCTGATGCCGGACACCGCGCTGACCGGTGATGGCATTGATGCAAACTATGGCGGCGATTACTTCTGGGCGAACAATGCCGCTGACGAGCGGTGTCCGGTCCGCGGCGGCGGCTGGATCGGTGGCGAGAGTGCCGGTGTGTTCTTCTTGACCCTCGGCGATCCGCGCTCTAATTCGTGGGCGAGCAGCGGGGGCCGTTCCGCTTTTGTAAAGCTGCCCGCTGAAGCCTGATAAGCTGACGGGCTGCGCGGTAGCGCAGACCAAAGCAAAAATAGAACATAAGGCGCGGTGGGCCAGCGGCCCGCCGCGCTGATTTTTGGAGGTGTTGACTGTGCCGAACGCAGAAGCCGAAGTGCCGCCCCAGCAGGGCGACAACCAGCAGGGCGACAAAAAGAAAAAGCCTGAACCGTTCCATTTGGCGGAGAAGATCGGAGAAATGGTTGACTATGGCTACCCGCTCACAATGAGCTTTCCTCGGAAAGACCGTGAGCTGGCCGATGAACTTCGCAGAAGTATGTTGGCAATTCTCCGGTACAGCGTTGAGATAGACCGGCGATATTTCAAAAAGACCACCACGCAAAATATGGACGTGGAGCTGGCCGTATTGAGAAAGTTTGTCCGGCTGGCGGCGAGTAAGGATTTACACGGGGGCAAGTACCCGCCGCCCTTGACGATGCACCAGTATGAAACGTGGGCGAAATTCAACGATGAAATAGGCAGGCTGTTGGGCGGCTACATTGCTTCGCTCTAAAGCCTGCCGTTTTCATACGGGAACGGGTTATTTACGGCGTGTCCGATCCGCGGCGGCAACTGGAACAATGGCGAGAGTGCCGGTGTGTTCAACTTGAACCTCAACAATCCGCGCTCTAATTCGTGGACGAACAACGGGGGCCGTTCCGCTTTACACCACAAGAACATTTTTGTTCGGCGGGATTCCACGCCGGATATGGGGGCTGTGATCTACGGGTCGCAGTCGGTGTGTGGGTCTAAAGGAATCCGTTTCCGTTCCGGTCAGCACGACCGGAAAAAATATGTATTGCCGCGAAAACGGAAACGCTACGCGCGGCGCGGTGGAATTGAGGGCAGAAATGCCAAACGAAATAAACACGATTCAAAATGCGTGGAATGTGATCTGCGAGTTTGAATACCTCGTAGAAGCTGACCACTCAGCCCGCAAGGGCAAACGATACCGGGCGGAAGTGCTGGCGTTTACTGCAAATCTGGAACACAATCTGTTTCAGATTCAAGAGCAGATGATCGCCGTGGACTGTCCGCTCGGCCCATACCGGAAACTGTGGGTGTCCGTGCCGAAGAAGCGGTTAGTGATGGCCTTGCCATACCCTGACCGGATCGTGCAATGGTCATTGTACCAATACCTCAATCCGATTTACGACCGGCTATTTATTGAGGACTCCTATGCCTGTCGCAAAGGCAAGGGAAGCCACAAGGCCGCAGCACGGTTACAATACTGGATGCGGCAAGTAGACCGGAAACCGGGGCCGGGATGGTACTACCTGAAACTGGATATAAGCAAGTTCTTTTACCGTGTGAACCATGCGAAGCTACTGAAAATTTTGGCGAAGCGCATCAAAGACCCGGAGTTGATGAAGTTCCTCGGAAGCGTGGTAAACAGCAGAGCAGAGCCGTTCGGGTTGCCCCGCGGCAAAGCCCCGCAAGATACCCCGCCGGAGGAATGGTTGTACGATGTGGGGATGCCGATAGGCAATCTCACTTCTCAACTCTTCGCCAATATTTACATGAATGAACTTGACCAGTATTGCAAGCACGTTCTGAAAATCCACTACTACATCCGGTACATGGACGACATTGTGATCCTTGGGGAGAACAAGGAAACCTTGCACGAGTGGAAAGCGAAGATCGAAACATTCCTGCATGAAGAGTTGGAGCTTGACCTGAACAATAAAACCTGCATCCGACCGGTGCGGATGGGCGTGGAGTTTGTTGGTGTGCGCATTTGGCCCGCCTACATGAAGCTACGCAAAAGCACGGTTGGCCGGTTGAAACGGGAGGTCAAGAAAATATCAGAGCTTTACGCTTCCGGGCAGATGGATGAAGAAGCGTTCAAACGCCGTGTTGCCAGTATTAAGGGGCTGCTGGAACACACGGAGAGTGAGAGTCTACGGTGGCGGCTGAACCAGATTTATCTTGATGCTGTACGGAAGTACGGAAAGACAGACCCAGAGGAAACGCTCTGGAAGGGAAAGAACGATGGAAAGAAAGTGGCCTGATCTGTGCGAAACGCTGCTCGGTAAGCTGGAAGCGGCGGGAGTAGACACGACCGCAGAACGCGGAGAGTTTGCCGTGCTGTACGCTGAGTGCTGCGCGGGCGGCTGTGGTAAGGCATTGAGCCGGAAAGGAAAAAAAGAAAATGGCAATTAACGCATATTCGCTGGCAAAGGATGGGGGCAAGAAACTGTCTGCAAACTTTACCGTGAAAGAGTTCCGTTGTAAGGATGGGACTGATCCCATCTTTATTGATGATGCTCTTGTGAAGCTGTTGCAGAATATCCGGAATCACTTCGGAAAAGCCGTGACGATCACAAGCGCATATCGCACTGCCGCCCACAACAAGGCGGTCAAGGGCGCAACGTATAGCCAGCATTGCTACGGCATGGCGGCAGATATTCGGGTGCAGGGCGTGGCCGTAGAAACGGTTGCGGCCTACGCCGAAACTCTGCTGAAAGATACCGGCGGCGTTGGACGTTATCCCGTGAAGAACGGTCGCCCTGCTGGTTGGGTACATATCGACACCCGTGCGGTAAAGAGCCGTTGGGTTGGTTAAGAGTAGGAGGAAAACAGTATGGAGAACATTCTGAAAGTTTTTCTGATGGCATTCCCTGAATGGCTGGCTGTCATCTTTATGGTGGTCGGCCTTGTGGTCACGGCACTGGCGGCGGTACGTCTGGGCTATGGCCTTGTTGTCGCAAAGACCGTGTACAAGTGGATCGTCAATGCAGAAGAAAAGTTCGGTAGCGGCGCGGGCGCGGAAAAGAAAGCCCATGTCATTGCCGTACTGCGTGGGTATACCCCCGACTGGCTGGACTGGGCGATCAATGAGCGGACGCTGGACTGGATCGTGCAGATCGTGTTCAACTTCACCAAGAAGAAGCTCGAAGATTACATGGAAAAGAAATCCGCAGAAACCACTACTGTGGCCCACTTCGGTAACGTGGGGGAGGACAACAAGAATCGCAAGGAGTAAACGATGCTGGAATTTATCGTCAAATACTGGGCGCAATGGCTTTTCGGCATCGTGGCGGCAGGTCTGACCGCTGCATACCGTAATCTCTCCAAGAAGATCAAGGCACAGAAAGAGGAAAACAAGGCAATCAAAAACGGTCTGCTGGCAATTCTCCACGACCGGCTGTATCAGGCGTGTACCCATTACATTGAGAAAGGGTACATCGACCTGCCCGGTTTGAAGAACATTGAATACCTCTATAAGAGTTATCACGCTCTGGGAGGTAACGGAACCGGAACTGAATTGTATACGAGAACAAAGGCACTCCCCATCCGGGACGACTGAGCTAAACTACATCCCCGCTGGTGATCCTACCCGGATCGCTGGCGGGGATTTTTTTGTTGCCCTGCGGTGGCCCCGTTGACAAAACGCCAAAAGTCGGTTACATTTGAAATGCGAAACAAAGCGACAAAGAAAGGAGGAAAAATAACGTGCGAAGATTCAAACATCTAACATGGACAGACCGGCTTCGGATCGAGAAGTGGCTGAACGAGGGCATGAAACCCAAGGACATTGCCAGCAAATTGCGGGTGCATATCTCCACGGTATACAATGAGCTACACCGCGGGGAGTATCAGCGGCTGGTGGGCGATACATGGGAGCTTGTGAGCGCGTACAGCCCGGACATTGCGGAGCAGAAATACCAAGCGCACCTGCGGGACAAAGGCCCAGCCCTGAAAATCGGCAAGGATCACGAGCTTGCAAACTACATCGAAACCACGATCCTGAATAAAGAGTGCAGCCCGGCGGCGGTGTTCGGATATGCGCAGCAGGAGGGCAAGCAGTTCAAGACGAGCGTTTCTGTGCAGACGGTATACCACTATATAAAGAAAGGCTTGTTCCTGAATCTCACTCAAGAAGAACTTCCCCGGCACGGGAAACACAAGCAGGCATATAAGAAAGTCTGCAAGAAAGAAGCTGCTCGCGCCCCGGCGGGGGAGAGCATCGAACAGCGGCCCACGGAAGTGAATGAACGGCAGGAGTTCGGACACTGGGAGGGCGACACGGTGTATAGCGGCAAGGGAAAAGTAAAGACGACCTGTGCGCTGTTCACCATGACGGAGCGCAAGACGCGCAACGAGATTATAATAGGGGTTCCGAACCGCAAGGCAGAAACCATTGTGAAAGCGGTTGACGCGCTGGAAAGGAAGCTGGGCGCAAGGAAGTTCCGGCTGATCTTCAAGAGCATCACGTTTGACAATGGCACAGAATTTGCGGCGGCGGATATGCTGGAACGGTCGTGCATCAACAAGACGATCCCGCGGACAAAGGTTTACTTCTGCCATCCCTATTCTTCATGGGAGCGCGGCAGCAATGAACACGTCAACGGCATGATTCGCAGGAAGCATCCGAAAGGCACGGACTTTTCAAAGGTTTCCAAAGAGCAGTTGGCGGCGACAGAGAAGTGGGTCAATGAGTACCCGCGAAAAATCTTCGGGTACAAGAGCAGCGCGATCATGTTCCAACAGTGTTTGAATGAACTTGGCATAGCCATGTAAGAAAAGTGCAACACCACACCCCAAAAGAAAGCGTGGTAATAAAGAAAATACGGCGAACAGAATAGATCAAAGGTTGGCTGCAAGAAAAGTGAAACCTTGACGGCCTATTTGTATTGTTTCAAAATGAACAGAAATCTTTCTGAATTTTTGTAGAATTTAATGGTTGACTTCCGATTTTTGCCGCAAAATGGAGAAAAATCTGGTGCTTTATGGAAAATTGTGTTATACTGAAATAAATGTACCCCGCGCGGCAGGGCGCGGGCAAGAGAGGATGAGTGGATATGTTTCGCGGAGCAGTAAGAGCGGATATGGCAAAGATCCTTGAAGTCTATGCCCGTGCGCGGGATTTCATGGCGAAAAACGGCAACCCCACCCAGTGGGGGGACAACTACCCCAGCCCGGAGCTGCTGGAAGAGGATATCGACACCAACCGGCTGTTCGTGTACATGGTAAACGGCCAGATGCAGGCGGTGTTTGCCTTTGTCCTTGGCGAGGACCCCACTTACAAGGTCATCGAGGACGGGCAGTGGCTCAACGACACCCTGCCATACGGCACACTGCACCGGCTGGCTTCGGCGGGCGAGAGCAAGGGCGTGGGCAAAGCAGTGGTGGAGTGGTGTCTGGAGCACTGCGAGAGCCTGCGCGCCGACACCCACGAGGACAACAAGATCATGCAGCATCTTCTCGAGAAGAACGGTTTTGCCCGCTGCGGCATCATCCATGTGGAAGACGGCACGCCCCGCGTCGCCTATCAGAAGCTGTCGGCCACCGTACACATGCAGGAAGAATAAGGAGGGACTGGCATGAAGATCACACAGGTAAAGCTGGGCCGTATCTCGACCCCGCTCCGCGTCCCCTTCAAGACAGCGCTGCGCACCGTGAGCAGCGTGGAGGACGTCATCGTTGAGCTGCACACCGACACCGGCGCGGTGGGCTACGGTGAGGCACCTCCTACCGGCGTCATCACCGGCGACACCACCGGAGCGATCATCGGCGCTATCCGTGACCACATCGCTCCGGCCATTCTGGGCCGCAACCTCGACGAGTTCGAGGATCTGACCGCTGCGGTGCAGAAGGCCCTCGTGCACAACACCAGCGCAAAGGCGGCGGTGGACATGGCCCTGTGGGATCTGCTGGGCCAGAAGTACGGTGCCCCGGTCTACCGGATGCTGGGCGGTGCGCGCAGCAATATCGTCACCGACATCACCATCAGCGTCAACCCGCCGGAGGAGATGGCGCGGGACGCCCGCACGGCCCTCGAGCGGGGCTATGACTGCCTGAAGGTCAAGGTGGGCATCGACCCAGAGCTGGATGTGGCCCGTCTGGCCGCAGTCCGCGAGGCTGTGGGAAAAGAGGTCAGGATCCGCATCGATGCCAATCAGGCGTGGAATGCGAAGCAGGCCGTCCGCATCCTCGACCAGATGCAGGAAAAGGGCCTCGACATCGAGTTCGTCGAGCAGCCTGTGCCTGCCGCTGACCTCGAGGGAATGCAGTACGTCACCCGGAACGCCAGCGTGCCCGTGCTGGCCGACGAGAGCGTGTTCAGCCCCGCAGATGCCCTGCGCATCATGCAGACCGGCGCGGCGGACTTCGTGAACATCAAGCTGATGAAGTGCGGCG
>OLSX01000411.1_pt1 | contig 43085 bp, 33 predicted proteins | sample 1673141 | NCBI WGS metagenome assembly OLSX01 (sample SAMEA3136759, study PRJEB25190) | human gut metagenome | biome: human gut; feature: human-associated habitat; material: faeces | place: Austria | collected 2013 | reverse complement strand
ATGTAAAGGCAAAGCAGTGAGAACTGAGTCGAAGGATCTGGCGCCGCACCAACCCTGTTGAACCTTCCGAACCCTTAGAACCTGTTGAACCCTCCAACCTGAACCCAGAACCCGCCAATCTTCCTCTATTCTTTCTTTGAAATGGACGAAAAAATTTTATATAATAAGAATTTGGAATATAAGCAATCAACAAGTGCAGGAGAAGAGCTCCTGCGAGGCAAAGAAAGAAGGATACCATGTATCTCATTGATACGTATGATGTGATCGTCGTCGGCGCAGGCCATGCAGGCTGCGAGGCGGCACTTGCGGCAGCGCGCATGGGGATGAAGACGCTGCTCACCACGATTTCTCTGGAAAATGTCGCCATGATGCCATGCAATCCGGCGATCGGCGGACCGGGGAAGAGCCATCTTGTAAAGGAGATCGATGCACTGGGCGGCGAGATGGGCATTGCAGCCGATGCGACAGCCATCCAGATGCGCATGCTGAATCTCGGCAAGGGGCCGGCGGTCTACGCGCTCCGCGCGCAGTCGGATAAGAACAAGTACCACACCTATATGAAGAAGGTGGTGGAAAATACAGAGAATCTCGACCTGAAGCAGGTGCAGGTGATGGATATCCTCGTGGAAGACGGGGCATGCGTCGGCATCACGACCGAGCTTCATGAAGAGTACCGCGCGAAGGCGGTCATTCTGGCGACGGGGACGTACCTCGACAGCGAGATCATCATCGGGGAGACGATGTACTCCGGCGGCCCGAATGGCATGCGTCCCTCGGTCGGTCTGTCAGAGAATCTGAAGAAGCACGGGCTAAAGATCCTCCGCTTCAAGACCGGCACGCCGAGCCGTGTCGATATCAGAAGCCTGCATCTGGATCATATGGCGCTCGAAAAGGGCGATCCGATGAACCATGCCTTCTCCTTCATGAATGAACGGGAGGACAGAAATCAGCGAAACTGCTGGCTCACCTATACCAATGAAGAAACGCACCAGATCATCCGTGATAACCTGATGCGCGCCCCGAAGTATGCGGGCAAGATCCACGGTGTCGGTGCGCGCTACTGCCCGTCCATTGAGGATAAGGTTGTCCGCTTTGCCGATAAGAAGCGTCACCAGCTCTTCATCGAGCCAGAAGGCCTTGATACGAATGAAATGTACGTCCAGGGCATGTCGACGTCTATGCCGATCGACGTGCAGTACGCCTTCCTGCGCACCATCCCGGGGCTCGAAGATGTGAAGCTCATGCGTCCGGCCTATGCGATCGAGTATGACCTCTTAGACCCGCTCCAGCTCTATCCGACGCTCGAGGTGAAGAAGCTCCCGGGCCTCTACTCCGCAGGACAGGCAAATGGCACGAGCGGCTATGAGGAAGCCGCGGCACAGGGGCTCATGGCCGGCATCAATGCGGCGCTCAAGATCAAGGGAAAAGAGCCCTTCATCCTCGCTCGCCACGAAGCCTACATCGGTGCGCTCATCGATGACCTCGTCACGAAGGGGACGAATGAACCGTACCGCATGATGACCAGCCGCAGCGAGTACCGCCTGATCCTCCGTCAGGACAATGCGGATCTTCGCCTCACCGAGAAGGGCCATGACATCGGCCTTGTGACAGAAGAGCGCTATGCGCATTTCCTTTCCCGCAAAAAGGCCTATGAGGAAGCGATGGCCTATATCCGGACGAAGCGCTTCACGCCCAAGGCGGCTGTCAATGCAGCGCTTGCAAGCGTCGGCTCTGCTCCGCTCACGACAGGCATCGGCGCGGATAAGATCTTAAAGCGTCCCGAGATGACCTACCAGACCATGGTCGATGTCCTTGGCTGCCCCGTCTTCGATCCGGAGGCGGTCGAGGAGATGGAGATCACGGTGAAGTACGAGGGCTATATCGCCCGTCAGGAAGCCGCCGTCCAAAAGGCAGCGCGCATGGAAAAGGAAAAGATGCCTGAAGATATCGACTATCTCCATCTGGACGGCATCTCCATCGAAGCCCGCCAGAAGCTCGATCAGATCCGCCCGCTCTCTCTGGGACAGGCCTCCCGCATCTCCGGCGTCTCTCCGGCGGATATGTCGGTCCTGATGGTCTACGTGAAGCGAATGAAGGGAAATCAGTGACTGGTGACTAGTGATTAGGCTGATGCTGCATCTACCCCCTTCCTCAGGAAGGGGGATGCCCGAAGGGCAGGGGGTTGGCCGAGGAAGGCGGGATTCGCGGTTTGCATACCGCAAGCGAGCATCGCCCTATTTATACTCCGCGGCGCTTCTGATTTTTATGCGCCGCACCACCACTCCTAACTCCTAACTCCTAACTCCTAACTCCTAACTGGTGAGTAGAGCTTTCAAACGCAATCAAGGGGCGGTACGCCCCACGGGCTAACCCTGAACCCATCAACCTGAACCCATCCCCACTCTTGACACTCTCCCACATATTACGCTATAATGTTTTAGTTTTGTAAATAAGAAATAATACACATGATATCCGTAAGTTTTAATATTACATTTTGGCATGAGAAATCGAGAGCGCACCATGGGGAAAGCGGCTCCGATTTCAGAAGAGAGGAACCATGAAACACGCTTTTTTGAAAGCAGCCATTGCAGCCTGCTTCGCCTGCGCCGCAGTGACCGTAAGCGCAGCGAATCCATTCACCGACGTATCTGCTGACGACTGGGCCTATCAGGCAGTCGCTTCGCTCTCCGATGAGGGCGTCATCGACGGCTATCCGGACGGCACCTTCCGCGGAGACAAGCATGTCACCCGTTATGAGATCGCGCAGATCGTTGCCCGCCTGATGGCGAAGGAAGACACACTGAATGCGTCCCAGAAGGAGACCCTCGCCAAGCTCTCCTCTCAGTATGCGAATGAACTCAAGGACCTCGGTGTCCGCATCGCAGAGCTTGAAAAGAAGCGTGGCGCGACCGACCTCATCACCGAGCTCCGCGTCCAGAGCATCGACCGCTATGACAATGTATTCAAAGGAAATGTCCAGAAGCACAACGAAATTTCCACCCGTGTCCGCCTAAATACCATCACCCCCGTGAACGACCGCGTCCATCTCTATGGACAGCTCGAGACCATCCTGGACATGAATGGCAAAGAAAGCTACGACGTGAACCGCATCGATCCGAAGGACAAGAGCCAGACCAAGCTCCGCACGGGCTACGGCGATGGTGATTTCCACCTGAATCGTCTGTGGACCACCTACCAGTTCGGACCGAAACAGGATACCTCGAAGCTCCCCTTCGGCCCGTCCAAGAACCTCATCGGCATCGGTCAGTTCCCAGTCAAGATGGGCGTCACCGGCTACACCTATGACGGCGAAGTCAAAGGCGTCTTTGCCTCCTTCGGCGACTACCTGAAAGGCGGCCGCCTCACCCTCGCCTTCGGTCGTGCGACCAACATCAACTACGCATACACCGGTCCGATGATGCGTGGCATTCCACTGAAAGACAGTGAGGCTGGTAAAGGATTGGCTAATGCCATTCTGGAAGCGGGTAAGAATAACCCGGAAATTCAGACACTAAAGGGACTAATAGCAGCTGGTAGATTAAACATGGATGAAGCCATTGCTATATTGGCAAAGAAGAATAACATGTATGTGCAGAATGGCTACATGTATCCTATGGGAGCGGATGTCGCCATGGGCTGGGGTGATGACGAAGATGTACCGGTCGCTTACGCTTCCTATATTTACAAGAAACCGGGCCAGTGGGAAGTTCACGCTTACGGCATGAAAGCCTGCGGGCCTGTCGGCCATATCGCGAAAGCCTACGGTTTCGCCGGCTCCTACAATGTTACCCCGATGCTTCGCGTTCAGGGCGAATTTGTCAAGAATCTTAGAAAGCTTCCGCTGAACAATGAACGTCCGTACAGCTACAACTACGGCATTCACTACGGCGAAGCAAATGTCCTCAAGGCGAAGTCTTTCTCCATCGGCGTCGACTACGTCTACAGCCAGGCAGGCACCTACTTCGGCGGCTCCAGCAATGACATTGTCGATCAGTACATGGGACATGTTTACAGGGATTGGCATGGAATGCATAACATGCCAGCGTATCTTGCGGATAAAATGGAAGCATTGGCACAGGGACACGACTCTCCGGATAAGAAATACGGCGGCGCGAAATTCTACCTCGCCAAAGCCTCCTTCGTCCCCATGCGCGGCCTCCTCGTCGAAGCCAACTACGGCTTCAACGCCAAAGATATGGGCGGCAAGAAGATGGACAACATGTTCATGCTGAAAGCGACCGCATATATTAAATGATCGCGGATCGCGAAATTTTCTCACCTCCGTGGATAAGAAGTAGAAATCGGTGATGGTGCAAAGTTCAAAAGATGCAACGGGATTTCCGTTTGGAAGAATACTGTATGATCGGGCGGTGCGTTTATTACGCACCGCACCACCCCATTGCCCTCACAGGATCCGTTGCGCTTTTTTTCTGAGACCCTGAACTTTACGCCAAAATCTTTTTTCAAAAATATTTGCAAAAACCCCTTGCAATTTCCGAAAAGATTTGTTATTATATACAAGTCACATGGATGATGACTTCCATCAAACAGATAGGGGCATAGCGCAATTGATAGAGCAACGGTCTCCAAAACCGTAGGTTGGGGGTTTGAGTCCCTCTGCCCCTGCCACATGGCCCAATAGCTCAGCTGGATAGAGCACTTGACTACGAATCAAGGTGTCGGGAGTTCGAATCTCTCTTGGGTCACCAGCCTGAAAGCCAGTACCGATCACGGTGCTGGCTTTTTTCGTGCTTGAGAAAATAAATAAAAGAGCATTCCGAGACGGGAGGGGTGCTCTTCCGCCCATCGGAGCGAGACAAATTTGACGAAAAAAGATGGAAAACATGACTTGATGCTGACGGGGGGTGTGTAAGATAAAAATGATCGAAGCGGTATTGGGCGCGGGCGATAGAGATCCTGACATATCGGATGGGTGGCTTTGCCCCTCTTGATAACATGAAGACATAATAGAACATGATGTTCTTAGTGTAAAATTTTACTCGGTAGGTAAATTTTTCCAGAAACAATAAAAGAGGAAAGCCTCCCTTTGAGTGGAAATGTTATAATTTCCGTGCACAAATAAAACAAAGAAAGGGCTTTCCTCATGGATATTATAACAAAAACTGGAGAAATTTGGAGTGAAAATGCAATTGGTGCAGTCATTTCTCTCATTAAGGAATCTGATGACTCTATCGAGGCTGAAAGGAAGCTAACTCATTGGCTCACTGAAATGAACTGTCAGCTTATAGCTATGGCTCTGGCGCGTATTGACACTGAGCTGTATCAGATTTACAAGGTACAGGGGTGGCGTGTGGCACGCCGGGACTCTAGGACGATTTGCTGCCGCTATGGAGAGCTGACCTATACCCGAAGACTTCTGCAGAAAGAAGGGAAGAGCTTCTATCCCCTGGACTGCAAAATGGGCTTTGAGTCCAGAAAGCACTACAGCCTGGGAATGATTGAGCGGATTGTCGAGTCTGTCGCAATTACGACATCCCGCAGTGCCAGCGAACTCCTGCAAAGCCTGGCAGGGATTACCATCTCCCATCAGTCCGTTATCTCACTCAAGAATTATGCCGGTAAGAAGGCAAAGGCTTACGAAAAAGCATTCGTAGAAGAGAAGAAGGATAAAAAGCCAGTACAGCCGGAGATTATAGCGATTGAAGGGGATGGAATCATCCTCAAGAACAAGAAGAAAGGCGACGCCTCGGAGGTGCATCGCCTCCAGGTATACGAGGGAGTCAGGGAAAATGGCAACAGGACAGAACTGGTAGGACTTCGCTGTTTTGCGTCCACCAACAGGAAAGAACTTTTTGCAATGGCAGCAAGCTATCTGCATGGGCACTATGACCTGTCTAAGACCACGGTGCTATCGAATGGGGATGGAGGGTCCGGGTACCAGTTTCAGGACTTTGAGCAAATGGTAAAAGGCTGCCTGGATCACCAGCACTTCCGCGACTGCTATCATGTACATGAAAAGATCCGGACCCGGCTCAGCTTCTGCAAGAGGGAACTGGTAGACCGTATGATCCGAGAGCTTCACCAGACTGACGATATTATGAAACGGATTCCCGTATGGATGGACACTGCCCGGAGCTGCGCCCGAACAGAGGCGGATTTGGAGGAGGTAGACAAACTGCAGAGCTATCTGGAAAGAAATGCTCCCTATATCCCAAGCCTGAGCCAGCGTGGCATCCATACAGAAATCCACTTGGGTACTGCAGAAACGAATCACCGGTTCTACAGCTATCGCATGAAACGGCAGGGGCGGAGCTGGTCCAGCGAAGGAATGGAGTACATGGTCTGGGTGCTGACCGCCCGGAAGAATAAGACGCTTACGCAAGCCCTCTTGTACCATGCTAATGGGAAGAGCTACAAAAAGATGGATAGAGCCATGCACAAAGCCGTGGTGCAGGCAGAGCGCAGAATGAGAAACTATAGACCAGGATGCCTGGAAGGGCGTATAGGCGTTTATGGAGCATCTTCTTCCCCCATGGGAAGACTTGCCAGAGCGATACAGAAATACTGATTAAACCGAAGCCACGGAGATAGTAATTATCGACAGTCAAATGAATTACCGAGGAAAACTTGACACTTACCATGATGTTTATGCCAATATAGAAAGAACATTCAATTTGTATATACTATATGTTAGAATTACGGTGGGTTAAATATCGCCATTATGTATATAGTCTTTTTGGAATCATGGAGACTGATGGGGGTATTACGGAATCACGAATCATTGGTATCGCAGTTGATGAGGTAAGGATTTAGAAAGAAGGGGTAATGTGAAAAAATTTTGGAAAGGGCTGTGTTTGGCTGCAGCGAGCCTTTTTATGATCTCGCTGGCAGCAGGCTGCGGAGGCGGTGCTTCACAGGATAAGGCGGCTGTTAAAGAAAATGGGAAAACGGTCGTTACATTCTGGCATGTGTATACCAAAAACTTTGGTGCGCCGGTCATTAAGCAGATGGTCGATGATTTCAATAAGTCGCAGGATAAGATCATCGTCAAGGAAGTGTATAATCCGGACATGTATCCTGGACTGATGAAGAATCTGCAGGCTGATGTGGCTTCCGGCAAATCGCCGTCTATCGCCATGATCGGATACAACTATTTGAAGTATTTTGATCAGAACTTCAAGTATGTCACTCCGGCAGATCTGGAAAAAGCGTCTGAAAAAGATAAGGATTTTATAGAAAAGAGCTTTTTGCCCAATGTCCTGGAACTGGCGAAGGTGGACAATAAACAGGTAGGACTTCCATTCTCTATCAGTGCGCCGATCGTTTATTACAACCCGGATCTGTTCACTGCTGCCGGTCTGGATCCGCAGAATCCACCAAAGACCTGGGAAGAGGTGCGTGCTGCCTCTAAGGCCATTCATGATAAGACCGGCGCATATGGATTCTATATGCAGGAATATCAGGACAACTGGGCGACGCAGGGTCTGCTGACCTCGAATGGTGCGAAGATCCTTGATGATAAAAACAAAGCAGTTTTTGCATCCAAAGAATCTGCCGATGCGTATCAGCTGTATGCAGATATGGTCTTGAAAGATCAGTCTGCTCTTCATATCGCAGCGGATGAAGGCATTGCTTCCTTCTACAGCGGAAAGGTCGGCATTCTGATGGGAACCAGTGCTAAGATCGGCACGGTTACCCAGTCCTCCAAGTTCAATGTCATGGCTTGCCCATTCCCGGCTTTTGGCGATAAGAAAGTACAGATCCCGGCAGGTGGCAACTTCCTTGCTGTGACGGCACAGTCTAAAGAAGAACAGCAGGCAGCCTGGGAATTCATGAAGTTTATCATGCAGCCAAAATATCTGGCACAGTGGACCATCAATACCGGATACCTGCCGCCTCGTCAGGAAGTCGTAGAGGATCCGGCTATCAAAGAAGCGATCGCCAAGACTCCGGCCCTCAAGGTTGCATTTGATGAGTTGCCGACACTTTCTCCGTGGGTGGCATTCCCCGGAGATGTGGGTGTCAAGGCTGAAAAGATGTTTGCAGATACCAGAGATAAGATCCTGTCTGGTGAAGAACCGATGGCAGCGTTGAAAAAAGCGCAGGATGATTTGAATGCTCTTTTGAAATGATCAATTGCGATTTGTGATTCCTGAATATAAGAGGGCCATGTGTTTCGGCCCTCTTATATTTGTTTTGTGTATGATTGGAGAATCCATCTATGAAAAATACACCTGAAAGTGGCACCTATCGGGAGAAAGAAAAAAGATTGGCGGCGCTTTTTATCTTGCCGTCTCTGGCTGTCTTCTTGGTTTTCATGTTCTATCCACTGGCATATACCTTGTATCTGAGCTTCTTTAGATGGAATATGGTTGCGCCCAACATGAAATTTGTGGCTTTGCAGAACTATATCCATCTGCTGACTGATCCGGTGACATTAAAAGTGGTGCAGAATACGCTTTTGTATATCGTGATCCTGGTTCTGTTCAATTTCCTGCTGCCTTATGTACTATCCTTTATCAATACGTTTTTGATGAAGAGAGGAAAGCATGTATATAAGGCGCTGCTCTTTTCCTCATCGCTGATCGCTCTTGTCGTGGGGGCGATACTGTTTCAGTGGATCTTTAATCCAGTGTCAGGGCCGGTCGCAGCTGTGGCAGAGAGCTTTGGGATCACACTTCCGGCATGGTCCAAAACACCTGGACTTGTTATTGTGATCATCAGCTTGGTTGCCGTGTATAAAGCGTTTGGCTATAATTTCCTGATCCTTCTTTCCGGGATGAACAGCGTTCCTGAGGAATTGATCGAAGCAGCAAAACTGGAAAAGGCGTCGAACCGCAGTATTTTCACGAATATTGTCATGCCGCTCACCTCCTCTACGGCCGTCTACATCCTGATCATGACCATCGTACAGGGGCTGCAGTACGTTTTTACGCCGATCAAGGTATTGACACAGGGCGGACCAAACGATGCAAGCTCGAATATTATTTATCAGGGATATGACTATGCTTTTACCTATTACGAGACAGGCATGGCTGCGTCGCTTGCTATTGTGACCATGGTTATTTTCTTCGTCCTTTTGTATCTGGAATTTCGTTATGTAGAAAAAGGGGTGTATTATGAAAATTAATACCTCAGAGATCAAGTGGCATGTGATTTTTATTATACTGGTTTTGATGCTGGTGTATCCGCTGCTGTTCTCGCTGTCCACCTCGTTCAAGACCATGAGTGAGGCATTCACGTCTTCATCGCTGATCCCCCAGGCGCCTACGCTCTCTGCGTATGAACGGGTATTTACGACCATTCGCTTTGCACAGATCCTGTCTAATACGTTTATTATTGCGAGTCTGGTGACTCTTTTCAAATTGGCAACAGGGGTTTTGGCAGCTTATGCTTTTGTTTTTTTCCACTTTAAGGGGAAAAATGTACTGTATTTTCTTTTGATCAGCACGATTTTTATTCCGTTTACCGTCACCATGGTTCCGAACTACATCACCTTATCGGATATGGGTCTCGTAGACAGCATTTATGGCGTCGCGCTTCCGCAGCTGGCGGATGCGACCGGAATCTTCCTGCTGAGGCAGTACATGAAGGGCATTCCGATGTCGTTGATGGAAGTAGCAGCGCTCGAGCATGCCTCTCATTTGAACAGACTGCGGACGATCGTGATTCCGATCATCAAACCGGCCATCCTGTCCATTGGCATCATCTTTTTTATCAATTCATGGAATGAATATGTATGGCCGGCCATTATGATCAAGAGCGAGGCCAATTATACGCTGTCTCTGGCACTTCAGATGTTTGTCAGCTCGGAAGGCGGCACGGATGTACCGGTCACCATGGCCGTAGCCACATTGACGATGCTGCTGCCGTTAGGCCTGTACTCTGTTTGCCAAAAGTTTATTATCGGCACATTTGCTCACTCTGGAATTAAATGATGAGGTAAACCATTATGTATAGTATTGAAATGAAGAACGTGGTCAAGCGCTTTGATAAAACGGAGGTCATCAAAGGACTGAATCTTTCCATCAAAGATGGAGAACGACTGATCCTTTTAGGATCCTCCGGCTGCGGAAAATCTACGATCCTTCGAATGATCAGCGGCTTGGAGACCATCACCTCCGGCGAACTGTTTCTGAAGGGAAAGCTCGCGAATAATATGGATCCCGGGGATAGAAATATCGGCATGGTTTTCCAGAACTATGCGTTATTCCCGCATATGACCGTAGAAAAGAATATTTCTTATGGCCTTCGTGTGAATCGGATCCCGGAAGCGGAAATCAAAAAACGTGTGGCGGATGCGGTGGATATTCTGAACCTGGGCGGGCTGGAAAAACGTCTTCCCAGAGAATTGTCCGGCGGGCAGAGACAGCGCGTGGCTTTGGCGAGAGCCATCGTGAAGCAGTCTGATTTCTTCTTGCTGGATGAACCCTTGTCCAACCTGGATGCGCAGCTTAGAGGACATGCCAGAAAAGAACTGGTCAAGCTCCATGAAATGTATGGGCAGACCATGATCTATGTAACGCATGACCAGATCGAAGCCATGACGGTCGGACAGCGCATTGCTGTCATCAATAATGGAAAAATCCAGATGCTTGATACGCCGCACATGGTATATCATCGACCCGCCAATATTTTCGTCGCCAAGTTTATCGGCTCTCCGTCGATGAATATATTTGATGCGCCCATGGCAGGAAATCAGATGAAAATGAATGGCGTAGATCTGACTTTATCGGATCGATGGATGAAGCAGATCGCTCGGCATCATTCGGAGGTCAAGACGGGAGTCCGTCCGGAGGATGTGACACTGCAGGCAGAGCCAGGAGAGGGCTGTATCCCTGTGACCGTTCAGTATCACGAAGATTATGGAAGCCGTGTGGGATATTATTTTACGGTCAATGGAACGGATGTCATCTCCATCATGAGAGACGATATTCTCCAAGGAAGATCGCAAGCCTACTGGAAAGTCGATCAGCATACACTGCATTTCTTTGATAAGGCGACGGAAGCCAATATCGGGTATCCGGAGGAATAGTCATGAAATATTTCATCAGTGATCTCATCGTAGGAATGAAGCATTTTGCGGAATTTGCTGATTGGATCGAGAGCAACGAGGATCCTGATCTCGGCATTGAATTTACCGCATTCACCCATGATGAAGCCTATTGGCAGGCTTTGGCGGCCAAAGTTCCGCAGATGACATGCCCCTTGACCTTTCATGGTCCGTATGTGAACATCGAGGCGACCTCGGACATCGGATCCGAAGAGAATGTATGGCTTATGGAAAGCTATAAAAAAGTATTTGCGCTGGCAATGCAGAATCAGGTGCGCCATGTGGTATTTCATTATTCGCAACTGCAATTTGAACCGGAAGAAATTCCGCAAAAGCAGAAGAATGCCTATTGGGTCATGGAAAAACTGACAGATATGGCGGCGCAGATGAAGGTGAATTTCGTGATCGAAAATCTGTGCCGGCAAAAGCATGGCGTGCATCTCTTCAGCAATGAGGAGTATTTCCAGATCTTCCAAAATATCCCGCAGGCGCAGTCTTTGATCGATATCGGACATGCCCACGTAAACGGGCTGGATATAGAACGCTTTTTGGCCACTTACGGCAAACGTGTCAAAGGATTCCATGTACATAATAATGATGGCAAAGCAGACCAGCATCTGGACTATCACCATGGAACGGCAGATATTCGGCAGATCATGCATTGGGCAGGGAAATATACCGAGGACGCGGACATCGTTATCGAGTATGAACCGCATGAAAAGCTGACACATGCAGAACTTCTGGATGAAATGCATGAATTGAGAAGCTGGGTGGAAGAAGGGAAAGCACTTTCTTGAAATCTTATCAAATGAAAGCGCCCGAAGGCTATAGTCTTCGGGCGCTTTTTTTACTTTATTTTTTCCAACTGAAAAACGGATCGATATCAGATAAAATCTAAAGAAACGCTGATTAAATCTGACTCTGTGATTGAAAATACGCTTTTTTCTGGTTGACGGAAAAAAGTTGTGCCTCTCACAGGTGCTTCGTGTTACCTGGCTGGGACTTATTTTGGGGTTGTAGTGCGATCTTTTTGCCTTATTAGCCAGCTCTCATAACTGGGGTTGATTGTGTCTTTTTGGGTTTTCCAGTATTCTTTTCTTAATTCAGGATAAAGGGAAAGACCTATACGTTCGATTCCATCTTTGATTCGCAGACCAGGAGCGTAAATTGTTTCAAGTTCTATGCTATAAATTCTGTCGTGTTGCACGGCACTTAGTTGTTTAGCGAACGGAGCGGCGACAAATCGCTTCAGACATTCGCCGTGATCACCATCGCTGCAAACCACAAAAAGAACATCTGGATCGAGTACACGCAGGTCCTCTTTACTGATGAGCGGTGCTGTTTCAGGAATGCGGCCGCCAAGCTCAGTGACGATTTTTCCGCCCAATTTGGTTTTATCATAAGAGGCGATATCTTTGCCAAACTGTTCGACGATCAAAACTGTGGACGCTGGGAAATTATTTTTTCGGCTTTTAAAGAAAGATAGAGTGTCCTTTGCATCCTTGATGAAGTCATTGGCAAGGATCTCTTTGTCAAATATTTTCCCAAAGTCAGAAATATATTGATATTCAGTCTCGATACTTTCTTCGATCAGGTGTTTTGATGGATTGTTGGTATTGACAGGAACATAGGTCTTGATGCCTCGTGAATTCCATAATGCAGTGGACCTAAGGGAAGATGGGATGAAACTGCACTGCTCTGCAATAATCAGATCGGGCTGCATGATCATGATATTTTCTACATTGATTTCGCCTCTGGAAAGAATCAGGATCTCTTCTAATCGCTTTTTATATTGAGGCTTGACGAAATCCTTTAAGTCGTAATAACCATAGAGAGCGAGTATGTTTTCTTTTGGACAAAAGGCCAATGCCATTTCACTTTCTTCTAATCCGACTACTATCACTTTACGGGGAATGGCATCAAATGTTATAGTAGACGGCCCGGTTACTATATAATTGTCTACGCTGACCGTTTCTATTTTTCTCGCTGGAGTGTCAGTGGTTTTGGCAGGTTCCGGCTGGTGCTGAAAACAGCACCCACTGAGGGCGAATGCGCCTATCACAAGTGCCATGACCAGCTTTCTGGATAATGAAGTCATAGTTGCGCTCCTCGATATACAGATACAGGAACCCCCACGGAAGCAGAGAGAATTTCCGTGGGGGATGATGATCTGTAATATCCGATTAAATTAGAAGTTAATGCCGAGGGAAACGACAAAGGTCCTTGGTGTGCCGAGATATACGCTGTTATTTCCCGCTCCGTACCAGTATTTATGCCCCAGTACGTTGATCACATTGCAGGACAAAGTCATTGGATTTTTCATATTTGTCCATTTGTACTTCGCGCCCAGATCCAGTCTTGTCCAGGCACCGATTTTCTTGGTGTTCTTGTTATCAGCCCAAGCAGAGGAATTGTACATCAGTCTTGTATTGAGAGAAAACGCATCCGTTACATCGTATGTCATTGCCAGTGTACCGATCCATTTGGGCGTGCCGCAATAGCGGTTTCCATCATAGGTGCCGCCGATGTTTTTGACATTCATGAAAGACATGCCGCCGAGCAGATGAAGTTTTTCTGTGATATCTCCATACACCGTAAAACTGGCACCTTTGCTCTGCTGTTTTCCATTGTAGTCATAAATATTGGTGACAGGGTCTGCATATGGAATCTGCTGATTGATATGGAAATAGGAAAGCGTACCACCCAAATTGCCTTTATCCCATTTAAAGCCAAATTCTCGCTGTGTGGTCTTGACAGGATCGAGATATTGGCCTTTGTTTGCATAATCTTTACGAACTTCTGTTCCTGTGATAAGTCCTTGCATCCAGTTTCCGTATACAGAAACATTGTTGTTGAGTTTGTACATTAAACCGAAAGAGGGGGAAGTAGCAGAGGCATTGTATCCACCTTCTACCTGTTCTTTTTGATGACGAACGCCGATCAGTGCAGTCAGTCTATTCCATTCCATGGTATCTACCAAAGACAAACCGGCAGACTGTTTCTTTTTGTAAGGATCCCATGTGACTTCATCAACGATAGGTTTTGGGTATTTCTCGATGGAATTGTTGTAGATATTGCCAAAGAAGGTCATATGGTAACCCGCTTCCCAATCGCCCATAGATTCGGAAGACCATTGTTTGTCATACGAGAATACCATGTTGTGTGTAACGGATCCAGTCTTAAAGTCTCCCCTTAGTCCTGTGATGAAAGATTTTCTGAAAATCCGGAGCGGCACCTGTTCAATGGAGGATCTAAAATCCCCTTTTTCATTGATCAATGTCGGGTAATAGGATTCAAAGCAGGAATACCAGTCTTCATCATGGTAGCCACCTTTGATGAACCAGGTCAGGTGCTTATTAAAATCGTGCTCAAAGGATAGGCCTAATACATCATTGGTATAGGAGTAATCAGTCCAGGAGGCCTGGAAATTGGTGGAAAGATCAGGCGCTTTAGGAATTCCGAACGATCCCAGATTTAATGGAAGATCAGGAGCGTATTCTTTGACATGGCTATGTCCGTAGAAGAAATTACCTCTGTTTTTATCTTTATTGTAATCAATGTCGACGAAGATGTTGCCACTTGTCATATCCTCTTTTTTACGATAAGTGGTGCCTTTGGTTACATCGGCATTGATGCGCACGCCCCATTCCTTGTCTTTCCCGAAACGCTGCCCTACGTCCAATGCTTCCGTCCAGCTACTTCTGCCAGAGAAGGTTTCTTCAAAGTGCCTGATTGGAGTTTCCGTGGCTTTCTTGGGAATCATATCAATGGCACCGAAAGCAGATTTACCGTAAGAGGAAGAACCATTGGTTAATGTGGATGGACCAGAAATAATATCCAAGCGTTCCACAAAGTTCATTCCAATCGAAGACTGGCACATCAATCCAGGAATACCGTCGATAAAGTAATCGTGCGGGCTAATATTAAAACCACGGATGCTGATATCGTTGTAGGCATTGCCACCACGTGCCCGAACAACGGGATCCAGTGTAGCTGCTTCAGAAATGGTGTTGTTTGGAAGTTTGACCTGATCAATAGCCTGCGCGGTTACAGAGGTAGCCTGAATGGGCATTTGGGTATAGTCTTTGCTTCCCAAAATGCCGATAGAGGGGTTGGTTCCTACATAGCCTCCGGCGTAAACGGAACCGGCCGAATCTTCGGTAATTCTGGTACGGTCAGCAGTGACAATAACTTCTTCCAGTGTTGTATCAGCGGCTTGTACCCCTAAAACACTTGAAAGCGTAAGCAGGATGGTTGCGGTTAAAACGGACTTCATTCCCTTTTTCATAAAATGCTCCTCGTTTCATTTGACCAATAAAAGAGTATGTAGTGCATTTGTCGGTATGTTTGTCTTGGTCACTGCGCGGGGCGTTTCCTTGTTTCCACTCCATCGGGGTATCCAGACTTCTGATAGTGGCAAATGGCAAAATTAATATATCAAAAAAAAACACTGAGTCAATAATTAAAATAAGAATGAAAAGAGAGAATAATATAAGGAAAACCATAAAACATTGTAGTATAATTAGGGAAAGCTAGTTAGATCGGGCGATGATTGAATCGTTGATTTCTTAAGAATAGCCTGCTTCGCATGCTAGGTTTAAACTGTTTTGAATCAGAGGGGACAAAAATGAAAAATGTTTTTAAGGAAATCGGATTTGCCTGTCTTTTGCTTGCGCTCGCTTTGCTGCTCGTATTCTCCCTGTTTTGGGCGCTCAGTATCGGGATAGTGAAGCTGCCGATTCGTGAAATTTACGAGACGGTGCTCGCGCAGTTTACCAGCGGAGAGCCCATCACGGCGCCAGGACAGGGGCCTGTCCATGATATCGTCTGGCTGCTTCGTCTGCCGCGCGTGATCCTGGCGTCCCTTGTTGGCTGCGGGCTGGCAGTGTGCGGGGTCATCATGCAGGCGATCGTGAAGAATCCATTGGCGGACCCCTATATATTAGGCATTTCTTCCGGCGCATCACTGGGAGCGACGTCGGCGATTCTCTTGGGCATCGGCGTTTCGCTGGGGCCGAATTTTGTGGGGATCGCGGCATTTATCGGCGCCTTTGCGATTTCGCTGGCGGTGCTTTTCATATCGAATCTGGGCGGACGCTCAAATTCTATGAAGCTGCTTCTTGCCGGCATGGCGCTTTCGGCGGTGTGCGGGGCATTTTCCAGCTTTATTGTATATTTTGCGAATAATAAAGAAGGCATGCAGACTATCGCGTACTGGATGATGGGGAGTCTTGCAGGAGCCAAGTGGGGAGAGCTTGCGATCATTGCACCGATCATCATGGCTTCGGTTATTTTTTTCTGGACACAGAGCCGCGTGCTGAATCTGATGCTTCTAGGGGATGAATCGGCCATTACCATGGGGACAGACCTTCATGCCTATCGCCAGTGGTATCTTTTGATCTCCTCACTCATTGTCGGCTTTGCGGTATACGCGGCGGGCATGATCGGCTTTGTGGGACTCATCATCCCTCATGTCATTCGTATGTTCACGGGGCCGGATCATAAGCGGCTGATCCCCGTATCGGCGCTGACGGGGGCGATTTTCCTTGTCATCTGCGATGGCTTGTGTCGCATCATCATCCCGCATACCGAGCTTCCTATCGGTATCCTGATTTCTATGATCGGCGCGCCGAGCTTTATCTATCTGATGATCAAGAAGACGTATGGCTTTGGAGGGAATGACTGATGGAGATACTGGCAGAGGCGGTGAAATATTTCATCGGCAAAAAGGAGATCCTAAAGGGCATCGACCTGCACCTTTCGCCGAAAGAATTCCTGGGAATCATCGGACCCAATGGCAGCGGGAAAAGTACTTTTCTGAAGTGCGTCTATCGCGTGCAGAAACCGAGCGAGGGGAAGATTCTCTTTGACGGAAAAGCGCTGGATGAGCTGTCGTATCGGCAGTCGGCGCTGATGCTTGCGGTCGTGGCGCAGCACAATTACTACAATTTTGATTTCTCCGTGCTCGATGTCGTCCTCATGGGGCGCTCGCCGCATAAGAAGATGATGGAGCGGGATAACGAAGAGGACTACCGATTGGCGCATGAGGCGCTGGATATCGTGGGGCTCCATGGCTTCGAAGAAAGAAATTTCTCGACGCTCTCCGGCGGCGAGCAGCAGCGCGTCATCCTGGCGCGTGCGCTGACGCAGGGATCAGAGTGCCTCGTACTGGATGAACCGACGAATCATCTCGATATCAAGTACCAGCTCCAGATCATGGATATCGTGAAGAGCCTCGGTCATACCGTGGTTGCGGCTGTGCATGACCTGAATATCGCAGCGATGTATTGTGATAGACTGATCGCGATACAAGGCGGGAAGGTGGTCGGCGCGGGAACGCCGAAGGCGCTTCTGACACCGGATTTCATCAAAAAGCTCTATGGTGTGGACTGTGAGATCCATTATGGGGAGGATGAAAGGATGAATATCGTCTATATCCCGCAGCATTGGAGGAAGTAAAGAATGCGTGCGATGATGATTCAAGCTGCAATCAAAAAAGCAGGACGTCAGTGACGTGCCTGCTTTTTTGATTTGTGATGCTATTCCGGTGTAAAGCAGCTTTACTTTTAAGAGTCAATTCGAATCATGGTGGTCATGATCCATCGACTTTGCCCTGTCATCCAATACTGACTGAAGGGAAATACCATGAAGTGATTATCGGCTTTCATATGATTCCGTTCGATAAAGTCTAGCAGAGTACGTTTCGTTTCTGTATCAATGACACCATAATGACCATATCCATGGACTTTGAGATAGATGCCCGGCTTCATGGTGTATACGGCTTGCTCTTTTATACCAGGTATGTGCGGGATGTAATGTGTTAAGAAAGAGTAGGTTGTGACGGGCTGTTTCTCGCGCAGGGACGACGATGGTAAAATGAAGCCGAGGATGCTGTCTCGAAAGCAGTTCTCGTCTTGCAGATAGGGACGGAGAGCCGCAGCCATATGTGAGACGCGATCCTTTACTGGCACAGACATGTCTATATCCCAGCGATAATATCGACGTTCTTTCTCCAGCTCGGTGATAAATATCCGGTTCAAAATGAGATGGGGCTGACGTTCCATAGACTGGATGCGTTTTTCGAGGATCTGGCTTTTCTTTTGCAGCTGCTTCATTTGCTCCTGGTACTCGGATAGCTTCCGCTTATAGATACTAAGAAGAAATTCGTCGTTTCCATGCTGCAAGTATTGATAGATTTCTTCCAGCGGGATATCCATTTTTCTCAGAGTGATGAGTATCTTTAGCTGGAAATACTTGGAGAGCAGATAATACCGATAGCCGTTGCTTCCTGTCGCGGTAGCGGTGAAGAAGTTCTTTTTGTCATAGAAGATCAGAAGCTGCTTGGATAGACCGGTGAGCCGGGCCAATTCGCCTGTGGTAAAGTAAAATTCTTTATTTTCCATATTTTCCCCTTGACAATAAAGTCGTTGTACTTGCTAAATTAAAGAAAGATAAATTTCACATGAATGATAGAAAGTGAAAAGTGAATACTTTTTATATTATATCATTCAGTTTGTTGAGGAGGAAAGCAATGAAATTAAAAGGGAAAATCATCATCGGTGCGATGGTTTTGGCAGCAATCTCGGGGATGCAGAGTATGGCTGCGGAGAAAGAGGTATACCAGTTGGGGGAAGTGCTGGTTACGGCCAATAAATACAGTGTTCCGGATCTGGAAATTCCGGCGGCAACGGAAGTTATTTCAGGGCAGCAGATCGAAAATATGGGCGCCAAGAGTGTGATGGAAGTCATGAAGAATATTCCTGGCTTTGTTATTTCAGAGTCTCCGTTTGGTAATGGCAATCCGGGGATTCGCGGAATTTCTGGTCATATGAGCATCATGATCAATGGGATTCCTCTGACTCAGGACTACTATTTCCAAATGGGAACCTTGTCTGCGACCAGCATCGACAGGATCGAAGTGGTCAAGGGGGGGGTCAGCCGTTTTATACGGCAGCAATGCGACGACGGGCGTTATCAATATCATCACGAAAAAAGATAACGAAAACAAAATCGTAGTAGGCGCTGGTGATCATACCCAGAGAAATATTTCAGGCTATGTAAATGCGAAAGGGCTGTCCGTGGCCTATGAGCACTATGGCATCAAAGATGCAGGGATTCTTTGCAAAAAGACACTCACACTGTTTGATCAGACAAATATGTATCGGGATAGCGTCAACGTAAACTATACGCCTAATGAACATTGGAATTTCATGTACCTCTATAGTGACAGACATTCTGACGTAGATACGCTGGACGCCAGAACGCTGGCTAAGACCCGCTCATATGACGGCGATACGCTGTATGATGTTTCGCAAATCACGTATACCAATAAAGATCTGCGTGTGACGACGTACTATCAGGACAGAGCTTGGAAATATGTCAATAATGACCGCAGTGGTAGCCGCAGCAGTAAAGAAACGGGCCGCTCTTATGGCGTAGACGTAGTCAATAAATGGGATCTTGGATGGACGGATTTCACGGCGGGCGGTATGTTTGAAAACGAACGCTTTAGGAATTTGTCGGGAAATCAGTGGATTGAGCGAGACAGAAATTATGGGGCTGTTTATTTCTTGACGGACACAGACTTGAACGAAAAAACAAAGTTCCTGTTTGGTGCGCGTGAAGTATTTACTGGTGATTCGGGAAATGTGTTCTGCCCGTCCTTCCAGCTGCTGTACAAGCTGAATCCTACGTCTTCCGCTTACATCAATGTCAATAAATCTTTGAGAAAGCCGGAACTGTCATCACGATATGGCAGGAATGCGACAACACTGCCAAATCCGGACTTGAAGTCTGAAAAAGCTTGGACGTATGAAGCTGGCCTGAAGAAGCAGGTGGGCGAACATGGCATGTGGAAGTTTGATGTATATCACATGGAAATTTCAGACCGTATATATCCTGGTGATGTTCCTGGAACCAGCTTTAAGATGAATTACAATGCGGATAAGTATAAAAATACGGGCGTGGAATTGAGCTACGGATGGACGGTACCGCAGGGGTTCTCCTATAATATTGGAATTTCCAGCAGCAATCCAAAACAGTTGGAGAAAAATAAGGGCTCTAGCTGGGAACGGGCAGAAAACCGATTGAGTATTCACTCGGATGTCGCATATAACATGAAAAATACCTCGGTCAACCTGTTCTTCAACTATGCAGGACAAAGGGTGCAGGATACCGATCCGATGTTTTCTCTGGATATGAATGTTCGACAGAAACTCACGGAGAACGATGCTGTTTCTTTGAAAATCAGCAACGTATTGGACAGAGATGATTACAGAGGCTCGACGCCGGGAGCCTGCATGCAGGAAAGAAGCTGGCTGCTGAGTTATGAGCATAAGTTCTGATAGTTTATAAGATGAAAGAAAAGGGGAATTTCAATCAACTGAAATTCCCTTTTCTTTCTATGAGGAGAAATCCATGCTGAAGAAATTGCTAAGCCTCATTCTGGCAGCGATCTGTGCGATCGCGCTAGGCGGATGCATGAGTGATGCGCCGCAGTCAGGGGACGGGTACACGGTGACAGATGCCCGTGGGAAGACGATGCACATGAAGGAAAAGCCGAAACGCATCATTTCCACATATGTCTTTGCGGATGAGATCTTACTCGATCTGGTACCGCATGACCGCATCGTAGCCATGGACAAATGGATCCATGATCCGGGCTTATCTATGGCGGTCGAGAGTGCAAAGGATGTCACGACAGAGGTCGATAACAGCCCTGAGCAGATGATATCGCTGCGCCCGGATCTGGTGGTGGTGGGTGAGAGTCAGATCAAGATGGTGCAGTCATTGGAAAGTGCGGGGCTTCCGGTCTTTGTTTACAAGGATGCCAAGTTGATCAAGGATATACCGGATGAGATCCGCTCGCTGGGGAGAGCGGTGGGAGAGAATGACAGGGCAGAGACGCTGATCGCAGAGATGGAAAGCCGCTTGCGGGACATAGATAAGAAGGTGGCGGTCATTCCGGAAAATCAGAAGAAGCGGGTGATGCTGGTGCTTCGCTTTGGTGCTATCGGCGGGGAAGGAAACATATTTCATGATGTGTTGACCCGCGCAGGGACGATAGACGTCTATAATGATGTGCGTCCGCCGAAATTGGCAGGCGATGGGACGTCCATGATTTTGAGCAAGGAGGAATTCATAAAGTCAGATCCGGATATGCTCATCATGGGGAACTGGTCAAAAGGGGGCGCTTTTAAAGACAGCGAGCAGCAGCTGCAGGAGATGTATGAAAATCCGGCCTATTCCTCTATGAGAGCGATACGGGACAAGCAGGTCATCATCCTGCCGCAGCGGAATGTGAATTGTCTCTCTCATCATGTGACGGAAGGGATCGAGACCGTGTATCAGGCAATCTATGAAGGAAAGGGGAGCGCGTCATGATTTTCACGCCGGGAAAGCAGAGAAAGATCATTCACTGTAATCTCATGCAGGCTGCCTTGGGGGCAGTACAAAATCCAAGATGTGCGGTGGTTATTCATAATGTCAGATCCTGCTCCAAGGTGGTGTGGGATGCGTTCCGGTCGTTGGGAGAAAAATACAGAGAAATCACTGGGAACAGAAAAATGGATGGCTTTCTTTTCTGTACGGGCTTGACCGATCAGGATGCTGTATTTGGCGGCAATGAAAAGCTCAGACGTTGTCTGGAAGATATCTGTGATGAGATCCATCCCGAAGTGATTTTGGTCGTTTGCGGATGTGTGCCGGGTGTCATTGGGGATGATACCGAGGCGCTGTGTCAGGAGGTAGAAGCAGAAACCGGCACGACCATCGTTCTGCTGCCCGGGCACGGCTTTATGGTGCCGGGCCTGGTGGATACTGTTACTTCCATGGCGCGGCTGCTGTTTGATACATGGACTCTTCCGCAGGTGAAGGCAGAAAAAGACCGGGAGATCTGCCTGGTGTCCGGCTTGTCACCGGCTTATAGTTCACCGGAAGAATATCATGAGCTCATGGAGGCGCTGCGCCTTTTGGGGTTCACACGCATTCTGTGTCCGCCAGTGGGTGTCAGCAGGAACGATTATATGGATATGGGGCGTGCGTCACAGGTCGTATCGTTCACCAGGGGGGCTTTTCAGGAACAGGCATCGACAGAGAATGCTCTGTATATGGCACATAGACTGGATGTACCCATGGTGAATTGGACCCATGTCCGCACGCCTGCAGAAAGCCGACGTGCTTTTATGGAGATGGCTTCTTTGCGAGAGAAAGAAGAGGTCATGGAAATGTATTGCCGGAAGCAGGAAAGCCGTCTGGTGAAATTGCTGCAGAAGGGGAAACGTGCTGTTCGTGGGAAAAGCTGCCGGATGCAGCTGGGAATTACCCGGCAGGCAGAGGGGCTGAGGCAGCCGGTGGCATTTCTTCGGGCGATGGGGATCGAAGATATCACCATCGTCTTAGCGGCGATGATCCCGCAAGAGGATGAAGCGTCGATACGCTCTGTCGTGGAAACAGAGTGCGGGGCATTGAAATGGAGCAGGCAGGAGGTATCAGCGGACGTACGGCTGTCTACCGTTTCTTTTGATCTGCGGCAAAGTCATGAGATTCTGATTCCGTCATGTCTGGGATATGCGGGATGGATTTCCTTTATCACGCAGATCGTAAAAACCTATGGAGGCTGTGATGAGTAAGCTGGATCGATGGCGGGTGTGCAAAGAAGAAACGGCCATGGCGGGAGCGGCTGCGGCGTTTCTCAGTATTTCCGATCTGGGGTTGGTTCTGGATTCGCCCATGTGGTGCTCGGCTTTGACCTCTCGGAGGATCGCAGAGTGTGAGCCTCTTTGGGCGAGGCGGATGTACAGCACGCTGATCGAGGAGAATGACCTGGTCTTTGGAGCAAAGAAGAAACTGCTGCAAGTGGCACAGGATATGCGGCAGGAGGCGGACTATGCTGTCATGGGGGTAGCCGTGAACTGTGGACCGGCGTTGATGGGGGATGACATCGAGGGGATCTGCCAGTCTGCGATGGACATTCCCGTGTGCGTATCTGACGCCAGCGGGTTTAACGGTGATGCCGATCGGGGTTGGTCGGATGCTATGATTTCTCTGCTGCGTAAAGTGCCTCACTTTTCAGAGAAGAAGCAGGCGGGGAAAATCAATGTGATCGGTCAGTGCATCCTGGACCCTGCGTCCGATGAAAGAGGGAATAAAGTGTTGTTCATTCCCGGCTGCCAGCCAATGAAGTACGAAGAGCTAGCCCGGCTGTCGGAAGCAGAAATGAATCTGGTCGTGCATCCCAGAGGCCTTGCTGTGGCGCGCTGGCTGCAAGAACACGCGCACGTGCCGTACAGCATTCAGTAGGAGTCAAGCCTGTGCCCAATGCTCGGGAAACGCTGATGCAACCACAGAGTCAGTATTTCCCTATATATAATGACGCCCTTTAGCTATAGCCTGCATCGTGGATAAAAGGCATGCAATTATTCGAGAAAGACTGGGGAATCGTATAGACTTTTAAGCGGCGCGGAAGTTCGCACTTATTCTTGGGTTTTCATTAGGGGAAGCCAGTTAACGTTGCAGATATTGAGATTTTCATAAAAACTGCAACGTTAACTGGCTTTTTTCTCGTAGGCAGATATAATAAAGAAAGGAGGCTTTCTACTATGGAACTGTTCAAACGAGAGAAATATTTATCCAAAATTCGTGGATTTTATGATGCGGATGATATGATCAAAGTCATCACCGGGGTCAGACGCTGCGGCAAATCCTGCCTGATGCAGACCATCATGGGTGAACTTTCCGCTAACGGGGTCCCTGCGGATCACCTCATCTATCTGAATCTAGACAGCCGGAGCTATCGCCATGTACAGACCGCTGAAGTGTTGGATCAGCTTATCGCTTCTTATGCATCGCTCCCCGGGCGCAAGTATCTGTTCATTGATGAAATCCAAAATGTCAGCCAGTTCGAGCGAGTCATTAACAGTTTTCGCGAAGACGGCGATTTTTCCATTTTCATTACGGGATCGAATTCCTATCTTTTGAGCGGTGAGCTTGTCACCAAGCTGACCGGCCGATACATTGCGTTCGAGCTTTATCCCCTGAGCTTCGACGAGTATGAAGAGATGAAGCAGTTTTATCACAAGGCGATTGATCCAGACCGTCTGCAGGAACTCTCCCAGTATATTTTGGAGGGCGGTTTTCCTCGGGCTATCGGATTCGCTGAACTTGCTGACAAGAGAACCTATGTCCAAGGGATCATACAGGAAATCTTTGAGAAAGACATTCGTCGACGGGTCAAGATCCGCGATCGCCAGTCTTTTGAGACGGTGAGAAATTTCATCATCAACAACTTCGGGGCGACGACAAGCATCAGCAGTCTGCATGATTCGCTTCGCAAGAACGGGCTGGAGATCAGCCGTCAGACCATCGCGAGGTACATTCAGATTTTGGAAGACGCCAAAATTCTTTACTGTTGTGATCGATTTGACATGAAATCCAAACGTGCTTTGAGCGGAGAGAAGAAATATTATCTGGCAGATTTGAGCTTCTACTTCGCGCTAAACACTGACAATCGGATCAACTATGGCCCTGCGCTGGAAAATATCGTGTTCATTTATGCAAGAAGTATGGGCTATGCGGTCAGCATTGGGCGCATCGGGGCGCTGGAATGTGATTTCATCCTGCGAGGCGGTGATATGCAGTATGCTTATGTGCAAGTCGCGCTCACTATCCTCAGCAGCCGGAAAACGGAAGATAGAGAGTATCGTCCGCTGGAGATGATTAGGGACAATTATCCAAAGTATGTCGCCACGTCAGACACATTCCTCCAGCAAAGAAATGGAATCCAGCATATCAATATAATTGATTTTATGAAAAAACAGAGATTTTTTTAATCAGCGCTTCATTAACAGTATACAGCCTTCAAACTTATCGTATGAAGCAAGAAGGTCATTCCTATGCATATCGGGATTTCTGCTCCCCTCAAGAAGGAGTTTGAGGAAACGGTTTCTCAGATGTTTCCTGACTCAACTTTCCCAGCTGGAAACTGCCTATAAAAGCCCATAAAATCTATGAATCGGCCCTTTTGGCGTAATATACTCCCGTGCAGGACAAAAACATGATATAATAATTGTCGATAAATGACAGCAGCTATGGGCTGCCCGGTGAAGAGGGGTATATGTATGCATTTTCAGGATGAATTGACCATCGATATGACGCATTTTTCCGGCGAGGGCTGGGGGATCACGGAGGAGGAGATCGATGCCTGCAAGGAGCGCATCCGTGAGGCGGCGCTTTCTGTGGAGCGGCTTCGGAAGAGCGGGAAGGGGCCGGACGGCAGTCTCGTGCTTTTCCCGCATCTGCCGTATCTTCTGGAGGAAGAGATCCTGATCTCCAAAGAGGAGAGGGAGAGGCTGCTTGCTCTCTCGAAGCTGGCGAAGGAGCAGGATATCGTGGTGTCAATCGGTATCGGGGGCTCGTATCTTGGAAATCAGGTGCTTTTTGATCTGTTCTGCGGACAGTACTGGAATCTGATGACGAAGGAGGAGCGCCACGGGTATCCGCAACTGTACTTTGCGGGGCAAAATCTGGATCCGGTGAGTCTTCTCTCGCTGGTGGACCGTATCCGGCGGAGCTCGCAGACGGCGTGGTGGAAGCACAAGGTGCTGCTGGTCGTGAATTCGAAGTCCGGGACGACTTTGGAGCCGGTCATGGCAGAGCGGGCGCTGCGTGAGATGCTGGGGAAGTTCTGCGAGGTGAGCGTCATCGCGGTGACGGACAAGGAGAAGGGGGCGCTGCGTCCTCTGGCGGAGAAGAATGGCTGGCCGTGCTTCACGGTGCCGGATGGCATCGGTGGACGTTTCAGCGTTTTCTCTCAGGTGGGGCTGGTCTTTGCTATGCTTTCGGGGATCGATATCCGGGATTTCCTGGCGGGGGCGAGGATGACGGAAGAGGCTTGCCGCAGTCTTTCGCTTTCGGAGAATCCGGCGCTGCAGCTGGCGGTCCGTAAGTATCTGGCGCGGGAAAATCATGGTGTCGATGCGGAGATCATCATGCCGTATGGGGACAGTCTCCGCTCGCTCGGCTGGTGGTATGCGCAGCTTCTGGGTGAGTCTTTGGGCAAGGCGCTCACGGTCTTCGGGGAAGAGATCCACTATGGCCGTATCCCTGTCGCGGCGGTGGGGACGACGGATATGCATTCGTTGACGCAGGAGCATCAGGAGGGGAAACGGAATAAGCTCGTGCAGTTCATCACGGTCAGGGAATCGCGGGAAGACGCGGATATCCTCTGTGATGAGGGAAAAGAGCGCGGCCCGGTCCCGCTTTCCTATATGCTTTCTGCGGCGCAGCGCTCGGATGAGGAGGCGCTCGCGCATGATGGCCGCATGAGCTGTGATCTCATCATGAGAAGGTGTACGCCTTTCCATGTGGGGGCGCTCATGTATTTTCTCTTCCTCACGATCGCCTACGAGGGGGCGCTTGCGGGTGTCAATGCCTATGACCAGCCGGGGGTGGAGAGTTATAAGAAGATCCTCCATGCGGATCTGAAAGAGTATATCGTGAAGCATAAGAAGTGACTAGGGACTGGTGGCTGGTGGCTGGTGACTAGTGGCTAGGGATAAAAACCCGCAGCGACTTTGTCGCTGCGGGTTTCAAATTGACATTCTTATATTGGCTGGGTATACTACAATTGAAATGATAGAAGGCACAGCAAGGAGGTGTGACTGATGGAAAGAGTATTGGATGTAGCACAGTACATTATGGATGAATATAAGAAGATGACAGGCGAAACGATCGATGAGATGAAGTTGCACAAATTGCTTTATTTCTCGCAGCGAGAATGCTTGGCATTGACGAATAAACCGCTGTTTGAGGAACAGTTGGAAGGCTGGAAGTATGGCCCGGTGTGTCGGGATGTGCGAAGTGCATATACGACAGATGGGATGAATGATGTGACGCAGCCGATTTCTGATGAGGCTGCGTACATCGTAAAGAATGTTATCTTTACTTACGGGGAGTATGCGTCGTGGAAACTAAGCCAGCTCTCGCATAAGGAGATTTCTTGGAAAAATGCACGTGCCGGCTTGAAGGCAGAACAGAATGGGAGTCGGATTCTCAGCCTGGATGACATGAGAAAGGATGCAGAAAAGGTCCGTCCTTACGATCATGTCTGGGACATGTATTATGATGAGTTCGAGGATGAAAAATGATCGGCAAGCTATATACATGCATGGTGGAATACTATAATACAAAAGAGCACCGACCGTCATGGAAAAGCCGTCCTATTTTGATTATTGGGGAACCGAGAAACAATGACTATACGGTACTGCCTGTTTCGACCATTTCCCGAAAAGAAAATCTGGACGCCGAGTTTGATGTGGAAATCGATCCGGCGGTGTATAGTGCGTTGGGATTAAACAAGGTGTCGTATGTTCGCACGCATAAGCAACTGACGGTGCATTATGCGAAGTTAGGACATTTTATTGGTGATTTGCGTAGCCATTATCCGGAGCTGTTTGAGGAAATCATGCGGAAATTGGCGGTGTGGAATCAGCTCATTCAGGAGCAGGCTAGAAAAAGTTGAAATCAAAAAGAGCTGGAGAGCATTGCTCTCTAGCTCTTTTTGGCTTTTCGGGGGGACGATTTTCACACATATGGCGTCTTGTGCTGCGGGGATTGCTGCCTGATTTCTGAAGTCTGACATCTGATTTCTCAGCGTAAGTTTCCCAGTCTTAATTTCTAATCCCTAGCCACTAGTCACCAGTTACTTCTTCAAGTACGGCACGACGGCGCTGCCGTGAGGGATGATATTGATGGCGTAGTCTGTTTTGCCTTCGCCTTCGAGCTGCTTCTGGGCGAGCTGCCAGGCTTCTTCGACGGTGGCGACGGGGATCTGGTGGGTCTTTTCGCGGAGGATGTCGAAGTTTTCCGGACGGGTGACGATGTAGACGGTGTGGGTGAGGGCGGTGTTCAGATTTTCAAAGGCGACGAAGAAGGGGATGGTGAAGCAGTCGCGCAGGCCCTTTTCCATATCGACCAGGTTCTTGTACTTGAAGCTGCCGAGGTAGGCGGCGGGTTCCATGATGTCTTCGGCTTCGATCATGGTGATGATGATGCCGCCTTTCTTGGTGGCGATCTCAGCCGTGGAGTAGCACTTGGTTCCCTGATACAGGTTCGTGTCCTTCGGATAGCCGCCGGCGGAGACGATGGTGACGTCGGCCTGCTGCTTCATCGGGACTTTCTGGAGGCGGTAGGTCTCCTTCGTGCCTTCGAGCCATGCTTCGTAGGGGTCGCCGCCGACCATGGAGGAGATGCGGCCTTCTTCATTGATGATGGAGTGGACGAGGAAGCAGGGGTGTACCATGTCGCAGGCTTCCTGCATGTCGCTGGATACGGGATTTCCTTCGATCTTTAAGAGCTTGGCGTCAGGGTTGAGGCCGCTGCCGAGGGTGGCTCCGAGGGCGTGGCAGTGGTTCTGCTGAACGGTGTCGAAGCCGGCAACGCCCGGGAGGATGAGCTTGCGGCCGCCGCCGAAGCCGGCCATGTCGTGGGTGGAGACGGCATTGATGAGGATGACCTTGTCAGCATCTACGACGCGCTTGTCGATCCAGACTTCGGTGCCGAGGGTGGTCTTTCCGAGGTAGGTCTGCTGGGATTTGTCGGTGGAGATATGCTGGTACATGGTGATGCGGCGGGCGACTTCTTCGCCGACGCAGGTGATGTTCTCTTCGTCGGTATGGGGGCGGTGGGTGCCTTGCGCGAAGACGATATAGATGTCCTTGTCGGGGATGCCGGCGAGGTTCAGTTCGTCTACGACGTAGATCAGAAATTCGGAGGCGCGGTTCCAGGCGCGGGTGATGTCGGCGACGACGAGGCAGACTTTGTCGCCGTTCTTTACGACCTCCTTCAGCGGGGCGCTGCCGATCGGGCTTCGCATAGCAGCAAGGGTCGCTTCTTTGACGTCGCAGGCGGGTGTCGGGACGCCTTCCAAGACGTCAGAAATATGGTCTTCTGGCAGCATGACGGACTGCACGCCGCGGCCGAATGCGAGTTTGAATTCTTTCATGGATGAGATCCTCCTTGGTGGTATGGAAATGGGTATGTCGTCTCATTATAGCATGAATGGGGAGAGGGAATTAGAAATGAGAAATTAGAAATGAGAAATGGTGGTGGCGGCTTCGCCGCAGTATAAAGGAAAGTAATGCCCGACCGTTTTTTGGGGGTGACGGGTTTCCCGTTTTCGTTTTTCTGACATTGTCCGCTTGCCCGCGAATGACAAAGATTTCTCGCTTCGCTCGAAATGACGACGTGGAAGTCTGACGTCTCCCAGTCACCAGTCACCAGTCACTAACTATCCCATCGTATGCCTAATGGGCGCGGCTTGTCAACGATTTTTCAAGATAGCAGGTTTCCCGTTTTGGGGTTCCAAACATCGACCGCTTTCCCGCGAATGACAAAGATTTCTCGCTTCGCTCGAAATGACAATGTGGGGGTCTGACGTCTCTTAGTCTTCCAGTCTTCTGGTCATCAGTCCCTAGTCACAAGTCCCCAGTCACTAGCTACCAGTCCCCAGTCACTTATTATTTCTAAATTTCCTCTTTCCAAACGATTTTCTTCCATGATATAATACGAATTACACACTTCATAGGAAGGTCCGAAGTCGGGCGAGGCAGCTAGCGCTGTTTTCGCTCGGCTTTTTTTGGTAGGAGAGAAGGAATGGGCATGAAAAAATGGAGAGATCTGCCAGAGGCGCAGGGGCTGTATGACCCCAGAAATGAACATGATGCTTGCGGGATCGGCTTTGTGGCGAATATCCGCGGCGAGCGCTCGTATGGTATTGTCGATGATGCTTTGAAGATCCTGGAGAATCTGAAGCACAGAGGCGGCGAGGGCGCAGACCATAAGAGCGGGGATGGTGCGGGGATCCTGACGCAGATCCCGCATGATTTCTTTCATCGCGAGTGCGAGGTGCTGGGCTTTTCTCTTCCGCCGGAGGGAGAGTACGGTGTCGGCATGATCTTTGCGCACCGCTATGAGGATTTCCGCAAGGAGCAGATGAGGGTCTTCGAGGAGATCGTGAAGGAGGAAGGACAGACGGTCCTTGGCTGGCGCGAGGTGCCGATCGATGAGAGCATCATCGGTGAGGCGGCGCGCTCGATCCGTCCGCGCTTTCTGCAGGTCTTCATCGGCAAGAATCCATCGCTTCGGGATCAGATGGATTTCGAGCGCAAGCTCTACATCATCCGGCGGCTCGCGGAGAAGAAGATCATTCCGCTCTCGGAAGGCATGGGGACGGATTTCTATATCGCCAGCCTGTCCTCGCGCACGATCGTGTACAAGGGGATGCTGACGAGTGAGCAGCTGCGCCATTTCTATCTGGATCTGTCGGATCTGGACTATAAGACGGCGATGGCGATGGTGCATTCGCGTTTTTCGACGAATACATTCCCGAGCTGGGCGCGCGCTCATCCGAACCGCTACATCGTCCACAATGGGGAGATCAATACGATCAAGGGGAATATCAACTGGCTGAATGCGCGTGAGAGCAAGTCGCGCCCGTCGAACGATCCGGAGCTGGTGAAGGCTTTCCCTGTCGTCGATGATACGGGGAGCGACTCGGCGATGTTTGATAACTGCCTGGAGTACATCCACATGGCGGGGCATTCGCTGGCTCATGCGATGATGGTCATGATGCCGGAGCCGTGGGAGAAGGATCCGGCGATGGATGAGGAGAAGAAGGCATTCTACCGGTATCACAATTTCATGATGGAGCCATGGGACGGTCCGGCGGCGATGTGCTTCTGCGATGGCGTGTCCATCGGCGGTATGCTGGATCGCAATGGTCTGCGTCCGGCGCGCTACTATGTCATGAAGGATGACCGTGTCATCCTGTCTTCGGAAGTGGGGGCGGTGCCGGTCGATCAGGAGAATGTACTATACAAAGGACGCCTCGAACCGGGCAAGCTCTTCCTCATCGATACGGCGCAGCAGCGCATCATCAGTGATGAGGAGATCAAGCACACCATGGCGAAGGCGCATCCCTATGCGAAGTGGTGCGAGGAGCATCTGCTCGATCTGAAGGACTTGGCGAAGGAGGAGAAGGAGCCGGAAGTGCCGGAGGATCTCCTTCTCGAGCAGAAAAATTTCGGCTATACGGTCGAGGATCTGCGTGATATCCTGACGCCGATGGCGGAGAACGGCAAGGAGCCGATCGGCGCTATGGGGATGGACTCGCCGCTCGCTGTCCTGTCGGAAGCGCCGCAGCTGCTCTACGACTATTTCCAGCAGAATTTCGCACAGGTCACGAATCCGCCGATCGACGGTGTCCGTGAAAGGATCGTGACCTCGTCCTCGGTCGTGATCGGCAACATGGCCAATATCATGGATCCGGATGAGAAGGGGACGGCGGCGCTCTTCATCGACCGTCCGCTCATCACGAATGAGGAAATGGAAGTCATCAAGCATCTCAAAAGCAGCCAGCTGAAGCCGGTCGTGCTTTCGCTGCTCTATCCGGCAGCCGGCGGCGGTCGTGCGATGGAGAAGGCGCTCCATGAGCTTTTCGCAGCCGCGCTTGCTGCGGTGAGGGATGGGAAGAATATCCTGATCCTTTCTGACCGCGGTGTCGATAGGGATCACATGGCGATCCCGGCGCTTCTCGCTTCGGCGGGGCTGCACAATGATCTCATCCGTGAGAAGGTGCGTCCGGATGTCGGTATCATTCTGGAGTCGGGCGAGCCGCGTGAGATCCATCATTTCGCCGCGCTGATCGGTTTCGGCGTGACGGCGATCAATCCGTATCTGGCACTGGAGACGGTGAAGGATCTCGCGGACAAGAACCGCCTGCACGGCAAGAGCGCGAAGGAAGCGCTCGCAAACTACCTCACGGCAGCGGTGAACGGCATCCTGGGCGTCATGAGCAAGATGGGGATCTCTACCGTCAAGAGCTACCACGGCGCGCAGATCTTCGAGGCTGTCGGCATCGGCAAGGAGGTGGCGGAGAAATATTTCGGCGGCATCACCTCTCCGATCGGAGGCATCGGCTTGAAGGAGATCGCCAAGGAAGCCGAGATGCGCCACGAGGCGGCGTACGAGGGGGCCAAGGGGCTCTCCTCCGGCGATGTCTATATGTATCATAGAAATGGCGATGAACCGCACATCCTGACTCCGGAGGCCATCCGCCTTCTGCAGCGGGCATGCCGCACGGGAAGCTATGAGGTCTACAAAGAATTTGCGAAGGTGGTCAATGAGCCGCTCATCCGTCTTCGTGATCTTCTGGAATTCAATTACCCTGCCGGATGCAGTATCCCGATCGAAGAGGTCGAGAGCGTGGACTCCATCGTGCATCATTTCCGTACCGGCGCGATGAGTTATGGCGCACTCAGCAAGGAAGCTCATGAGTGCATCGCGAAAGCCATGAATGCCCTCGGCAGCCGCAGCAACACCGGTGAAGGCGGCGAGGACACCGAGCGCTTCGCGCTGCTCCCGGACGGTTCTTCGGTCAATGACGAGATCAAGCAGGTATCGACAGCACGATTCGGCGTCACGGGGAATTACCTCGTCCACGGCAAAGAGATCCAGATCAAGTGCGCGCAGGGGGCCAAGCCCGGCGAAGGCGGACATCTTCCGGGCAGCAAGGTCGATCCGGCCATTGGCAAGACACGCCACTCCACCCCGGGCGTCGCCCTGATCTCGCCGCCGCCGCACCATGATGTCTACTCCATCGAAGACCTGGCAGAGCTTGTCTTCGACCTGAAGAATGCCAACCACAAGGCGGAGATCAATGTCAAGCTCACCGCCGGTGCCGGTGTCGGCACCATTGCGGCCGGTGTCGTCAAGGCAAAAGCCGACGGTGTCACCATCAGCGGCTGCGATGGCGGCACAGGGGCATCGCCTAGGACCAGCATGCGTCATGCGGGACTTCCATGGGAGCTTGGACTTTCCGAAGCGCAGCAGGTCCTCCTCCTGAATCAGCTCCGCGACCGCGTGAAGCTCGAAACGGACGGCAAGCTCCTGACCGGCCGGGATGCGGCCATCGCCTGCCTCTTGGGCGCAGAGCTCTTCAGCTTCTGCACCGGGCCGCTCATCGCGATCGGCTGCCAGATGTTCCGCGTCTGCAACAAAAATACCTGCCCCTTCGGCATCTGCACGCAGGATGAGAAGCTCAGGAAACGCTTCGCCGGAAAGCCCGAGTATGTGATGAACTACATGCGCTTTGTCGCAGAAGACCTGCGTGAGATCATGGCACACCTCGGCTTCCACAAGCTCGAAGACATGGTGGGCCGAAGCGACCGCCTGAAGCAGAAGAGCTTCACCGGCAGCAAAAAGGCAGATACCCTCTCTCTCGATGCCCTGCTCTTCCGTCCGTATACAGACATCACCGTCGGTCACCATTTCATGAAGGCACAGGATCATGAGATCGAAAAGACCCTCGATATGGCCAAGCTCGTCCGCATGTGCAAGCCGGCTCTCGACGAGCAGAAGCGCGTCATCGCAAAGCTCTTCATCAAGAACACCGACCGCGTCACCGGCACCATCCTTGGCAGCGAGATCTCCCGCCGCTACGGCGATGAAGGACTGCCCGAAGACACCATATCCCTCTCCTTCGTCGGCTCTGCGGGACAGAGCTTCGGCGCCTTCATCCCGAAGGGCCTGACGCTCACCCTGGAAGGCGATGCGAATGACTACGTCGGCAAGGGCCTTTCCGGCGGCAAGATCATCATTTATCCGCCGAGAGAAGCCACCTTCCGCGCAGAAGACAATGTCATCATCGGAAACGTCGCCTTCTTCGGCGCGACAAGCGGGGAAGCCTTCGTCTCTGGCAAAGCCGGGGAACGCTTCTGCGTCAGAAACAGCGGGGCGACCGTCGTCGTCGAAGGCATCGGCAACCACGGCTGCGAATACATGACCGGCGGCAAGGTCATCATCCTGGGCGAGACGGGCAAAAACTTCGCAGCCGGTATGTCCGGCGGCGTCGCTTATGTGCTCGACCTCGATGAACGCCTGTGCAATCAAGAGCTGATCCATTTGGAACCGCTCACGGACAAAGAGGAGATCGCAAGCGTCAAGAAGCTGATCGACGCCCACTACCTCTCGACCAGAAGCCGCAAGGCGGAATCCATCCTTGCGCGCTGGGATGTCTACTACTCCCGCTTCACCAAGGTCATCCCGAAGGAATACGAGGCCATGGAAGAAGCGATCAGGACAGGCATGGCCGAAGGCCTCACACGCGAAGAAGCCATCAGAAAAGCGTACGATAAAAAGTTTGGAAAATAGTGACTGGTGACTGGTGACTAGTAGCTGGTGACTAGTAGCTAGGGATTAGTAGCTGGGGATTAGTGGCTGGGGATTAGGCGCCTCGAGTGAGTGGGGGACATCAGACTCCCGTGTCGTCATTTCGAGCGCGAGCGAGACATCTTTGTTATTCGCGGTGAAACGGATGGTGTCAGAAACCATAAACGGGAAACCTGTTATCCACCTGTCTTCGGGCAGCGCCCTTTATAAAAATCGACGCGAAGCGTCGCTCCGCGTCAGCCTTCCCCATCGGGGAAGGCTGACGATACGGAGATCCAATTTTTCCGTGATCCCCATTGCACCTCGTTCTCTCATGATCAAAAAGGCGATGCCCATTAACGGGCATCGCCTTTTTGATTGCCAAGCATACCCCGGCTGTATTATACTTGAGGATGGATACATAGCGATGATACAAAAAGAGAAATGGTGACGGCAGCTTCGCCGTTCATAGAAGAAGGGCGATGCCCGATCCCATTTTTTGTGACGGGCGATCGACCTTTCATCGTTCGCCCATCTGAATTACGGAAGAAAGGAGGGATACCATGGGACTATCGATCAAAGACATCCTGCTCTTGGACTACTTCGATGGCAAGCCGGCGCACCACAAGGTGCCACCCTATAAAGAGAGCATCTACGGGCGTGATGCGAATGACCGCATCGGAGAGCTCTTTGATGACGGCTGGATCCGCATGAGCCGTCCGCAGGAGACGCTCACCATGCTGCCGGACAAAGCGCTCTCCGATTTTCTCAAACGATACGATCTCTCCGGTGAAGGCACACACGCCGAGCTCGTGGGCCGCGTCATCGCCAAAGTGCCGGAGAAGGACTATGCTCATGGCGTCCCGAAGATCTACGTCCTTACCAAGGAAGGGCAGGCGGAGGTCGGACACCACATGGCCTACGTACTGAACGTCCGTGAGAACTACGGTCTGACCGAGGGCGAGATCGGTGAGTCGCAGACCGCTCTCTCCGCCCGCGGCGAGTCCTACACCGCCCGCGGCATCCTTTACCGCGCTTTTCAGCAGAAGATCTCCCTCTACACCATGGCAGGGGAATGGTCGAAGCTGCGCAACATGTACTATACCGTGGCGAATTTCTACATCCGCATCAAGCACAATGACTACGCACTGCCCTACCTTTACCTCGTCTTCTTCATGGATATGTCCGGTATGGGCAATAAGAACAACCTCGTGCCCTACGAGAACCTTTTCCCGACGCAGAAGGGCATGATCCTGCTCATGGATGAGATCAGGAAAGGGCTGCACATGACGATGGACGATGTGAAAGGCTCCTTCCTCTCCTCCATCGCCCGCATGGCGCCATCGCTGCCCTTCTCCTACTTCTCCCCGCAGGTCATGGCCTCCATGCTGCTCGAACGTCTCCGCGGCATTGATTTCAACGGCACGAAGTACATCTGCGACAGAAATGTCCCGGATCCTTCCTCGGGGGCGTACCACTATGTCCCCTACGGCCGGAGCGAAGCCCGCCCCGCTGCACGCACCCATCATATCGTGAAGCCGAAGATCATGGCACCTCCGGTCCTGCGGATGCCCACCTTCACCGCGCCCGCCCCCTTTTGCCCGAGCGAGGCCGGAAAGCCCAAGGAAGCTCCCGCGCAGGAGATCGAGAAACCGGCTCCGCCCAAAGAAGAAAAAAAGGAGAAAGGGATTCTCGCAAAGATCAAGAAGCTGTTTTGACTGGTGGCTGGTGACTAGTGACTAGTGACTGGGAGATTAGGAGACTAGGAGACGGCAGAAACTCTTGCGCTGTCATTTCGAGCATCAGCGAGAAATCTTTGCTATTCGCGGTCAATCGGATGATGTCAGAAAATCTCAAACGGGAAACCTGCTATCCGCCGACTTTCGGGCATTGCCCCATATATATTCTATTCGCGGCGAAGCCGCCACCACCATTTCTCATTTCTAATTTCTCATTTCTAATTGGCGCAGACACAATCCCGAAACAAAAAAAGCACTCCTTTCGGAGTGCTTTGCTTGGTGCGCTTGGGGGGATTCGAACCCCCGACACACGGTTTAGGAAACCGCCGCTCTATCCAGCTGAGCTACAAACGCATGAATCTTTCCTATTATAGCATGGGAGAGAACATGTGAGAAGGGAGAAGTTGGAGAGGTAACCGGGGATTAGGGATGAGTGGCTAGGGATTAGGAATTTTATCCCATCTGTCTTCCATACCGCCCCTGCCCTATCCGCCCCTTCGGGTCACCTTCCCCGCAAGGGGGAAGGCGATACGGGAAAACCATCACCAGGACCCTTAGCTCCATGAAACCTTTTCCTTGAGCCATCCATGGGCGCATCTGGAGCCCTGTTTTTACAGAAAGCGTGAACTCTATGAATATCAGACATCTTACCATCGGCAGCGGACGGCCGAAGATCTGCGTTCCGCTGGTCTCTTCCACACTGGAGGATCTGGAAAAGGAATGCGTATCACTATCATCCTGTCCTTTGGATATGCTCGAGTGGCGTGTGGACTACCTCCTGAATCAAGAAGATTTCCATGCGACAAAAGATCTGGAAACTGCCTATGCGGTCATCCGCAAGCATTTCAAGGATGTGCCGCTTTTGACGACGGTGCGCACGAAAAGTCAGGGCGGGGCGCACAAGACCCCGGGCGGTGAGTATGTGTCGCTGCTTTCTCTCATCATCCGTTCGCACTGGGCGGATGTGCTCGATGTGGAGTATGGGCATGAAGTGCTCGATACGAAGGTTTTGATCAAGCAGGCGCATGAGCAGGGGATCCCCGTCTTGATGAGCTATCACAAGTTCCAGCGGGCAATGAGCGAGACGGAACTGATCGATACGTATGAAAATATGGCGTCTTTCAAGGCGGATATTTTGAAGATCGCGGTCATGCCACGAGTGCCTCGTGATACCGCGTCGCTCCTCTCGGCGGCAGCCCGTGTCCGAGAGGATCTTCCGGAGACGCCGGTCATCGCGATCGGTATGGGGCAGGCGGGTCAGCTCACCCGCATCGCGGGCAGCGATCTGGGCGCTCCCATCACGTTCGCGGCCGGTCAAAAAGCCAGCGCACCCGGCCAGCTGACCGCAGCGCAGGTGAAAGCCGTGCTGGATGTACTGTATTCGTAGTGACTAGTGACTAGTAGCTAGGGATTAGTGGCTAGGGATTGGAGCCTCGAGTGACTAGTGACTGAAATGCCACCTTCGGGCATCGCCACCACCTATACTCTGCGGCGCTTCCATATTTTTATGCGCCGCACCACCCCCGTTGAAACCTCTGAACCTGTTGAACCCGCCAAACCTCTTTCGCAAACAATCAAAGGACGCTGCGCCCCATGGGCTCACCCCGAATCTCATTTCCTCACATCCACTTTGTGGCTGCTATTTTATCCCAAAGGAAATTCTTTATGACACAAGGCGAAAAACTTTTCATCGATGGACAATTACAGGAAGCCTATGACGTACTGCTAAGAGAAGCGTCGGAGGGAAGTGGTCGCGCCATGTACCTTTTGGGCGAATACGCCAAGCATGGCTACATCGCTCCGGCGGACAAAAAGCTGGCGAAGCGCTATGACGAGGAGGGGAAGAAGGCGGGCGATCTGCTGGCGGCTCTGAATGTGGGCTATGCCAGCCGGCCGGGGACTCTTACGCAGAAGAGGATCTTCCGTCAGTACATGCCTCAGGTGGAAGCACTGGCAAAGACGGGCGATGTGCTGGCGATGTATGAGATGGCGGATGTATACCGCGTCGGACTTGTCAGGAAGGCGAATGAAAAGAAGCGCTGGGCATGGAATAAAAAGTGCATGAAAGCGGGGCTTTGGCAGAGCCGCATCCGCTGGGCGGCTCGCCTCATTTTTGATCAGACGCTGGCCGCAGACGTGGGCGCAGACGGAGAAGCCCTTCTGAAAGAGATCGCGGAGGAGCCGAAGGCATCCGCCGGCGAGGCGGCGCGCCTCCTTGCGGAGCACTATCTGTTTCAGCAGGATTTCAAGAGGTCTTTCTACTACAGCGAGCTTGCCGTGCGATGGAAAAATGTCTGGGGCTGGTTCTATCTGGGGCTTCATTATGCGTATGGCTACGGCGTGAAGGTGGATCTCATCAAGGCGGAGAATGCGCTGGCGAAGGCTTATGATTGGAAGAGCGAGTGCGCGGGGGATGCGGCGGCCCTTTTGGGAGAGGTGCTCTTGGAAACGACGCCGAAGCGGGGGATCACATGGCTCCGTGCCAGCGTGAAGCTGGGCAATGTGCAGGGCATGTTCTCTCTGGGCTGCTGCCTGCAGGACGGGCACGGCTGCAAGCAAAACATCGAAATGGCAGAGGAGCTCTTGGAGAAGGTCTTTGCCTTTCACGGCTACAAAGAAGAGGAAGCGGCGCAGCGGCTCGCACTGATCGCGATGGATGCAGAGCGCTATGGCGCTGCGTTGAAGTACACGGTGGTCGCAGCCAAGAGCGGGCGGCCGGAAATACTGGTCCAGCTCGCACAGCTCTACCACGTGGAAGGAGATTTCAAAGAAGCCCTTTTCTGGTACAAGAAGGCCTTTGACCTTTTGCCAAGCGGCAGCCTTGCGGACCAGATCGCACTCTGCTGCTCGCTCATGGATGAAATGAAGGAGTCCGCCGTTTGGGTCAAAAAGGCGGCGGAGCTGGGCTCGCCGCTTGGCATGCTGCACTATGCACAGTATCTTCTGGATACGCTTCCTGATACGGCGGATGCGAGTGAGCCGTTCCACTGGTTCAAGAGCTGCTACGATGCGAAGGCAGATCCCCAGATGCCGGAGGACATGCAGCGGAGCATTCGCGGCGAGGCGGCGAATATGGCCGGGATGTGCTCGTTCTGGCTGGGAGATCAGGAAGAGGCCAACGCATGGTATCAGAAGGCGTATGACATGGGCGATGTGTACTGCCTCATCAATCTGGGAAATGGTGCGCTCCAGCAGAGGCCCCCGCAGCCGGAGGAAGCCATTCACTACCTGAAGGAAGCCTGGGAAAGAGGAGAGGAGATCTTCGAAGATCAGGTCAAAGGCGACATCGCGAGTCAGATCAGCGCCGGATACCGCATGAAGAAAGAGTGGATGAATACTTTCCACTGGGCGAATCAGGCGGCGGCTCTTGATAACGAGACCGGCATGATCGATCTCGGCATGATGCATCTCTACGGGAATGGCACGCCCGTCAACCATGACGAAGGCCTTCGCTGGCTGGTCAAGGCGTATGAGAAAAAAGGGCCGCAGGCGAAAGACGTCGCGAACTATCTCGGAATCTTCTTTCAGGAGATCGGAGACATGGCAAAGGCAGAAGAGTGGTATAAAAGGTCAGCCGCCCTCGGCAGTGACTGGGGCATGATGAATCTCGGCCTTTTCTATCAGCACGGTCTCTATGGAGAGCCGGATCTGAAGCGCGCCAAGGAATGGTTTGAAAAAGCCATCGCCGTCCACGGCGATGCGGAAGCTGACGTGCGCGCCGAGCTCGAGAAGGGTTCTGCCTGCCCTGAGATCCATGATGATCCGCCCAAGGAGGCGGCGCGAGAGGAAATAGACCTCAAGTCGCTCTACATGCCATGGCTCGCCGATATGAAGTGGAAAAAGTAAGGGATGGGCGAGATGGACGCATGGCATCGCCCATTACAAAAACGGCGAGGCGATCGCTGCATCCCCGAACCAGAAAAAAAGGAGCTGTGAAGAAATGAATCCTCATTTCTTCACAACTCCTTTTTACTTTGCTTTCATTTGGTTCAGGGTTCAAGGTTCAGGGCTCTCGTGGCGGCTTCGCCGCCTTTTTTTAGAAGATGGTATTCTCGTATCGCAGCCTTCCCCTCTAGGGGAAGGTGCCCCGCAGGGGCGGATAGGGTGACTATGGCATGAAAGACAGCTGGGATAAGATTTCCCTGTCACTCCTATGAGAGCTGCAAGTCCCCCGCGGCAGATTGAATGCGAAAATGAGATGATCGTTATTTCACATCGCCCTTTTTATTTGCTCCAGTCATGATTGTAAATATCCTAGTTCTTTTGCTGCTTCAGATAGCGGATGCTGGCATCAATATCCGCAAGGAGTTTTTCCTTATCCCGGGGCAGTGTCGCCGCGAGGCGGATATAGTTCGACACATGATTGCTGCGGAAGACCATAGGATCGGTCTCTGGCAGCTCGAGATGCTCGATGATGACCTTCAGCTCCTCCATGAGGCCATAAGGGGGAAGCGGAGTGAATTCGCCGCGCTCAAACTGTGCCTTGAGCTCGCTACCGCGGTACAGCATGAGAGAAAGCGCAGAGAGGTACGTCGGCTTGATCTCGTTGATGGCCTGTGCCGTCGCGAGTGCATGCCGCATGCTCCCCGGCGCGCCCGCGATGCCGAGGATGATCATGATGGAGAGATCCATCCCCGCGGCGCGTACACGCTTTCCGACTTCGATCGACTGCTCGCCATTGACGCCCTTGCGGATGTCTTTCAGCGTCTTCGAGTCTCCGCTTTCCATGCCATAGTAGAGCATGGTGAGGCCGGCCTCCTTGAGCTGCTTGAGCTCATCGATCGATTTCCGGAGAATGTCGCCCGGTGCTGCATACGAGGAGACGCGCGTGAGATTTGGGAAATATTTGCGGAGCGTCTCCAGTATGCGGAGCAGCCGCTCGGTCGGAAGCACGAGTGCATCGCCGTCTGCAAGAAAGACGCGGCGCACGCCATCCCGATCGACGGAGTATGCCATCGCGATCTGGCGCATGATCTCATCGTCAGAGAGCTTTTCAAATTTCACGCCGCGATACATGTTGCAGTACGTACAGCTGTTGTGTGCGCACCCGCGGGTGACACGGAGGATGAAGCTGCCCGATTCACTCGGCGGACGGAAGACGGGGGTGTCCCAGTTGTCAAAAAATAAACCTGACATAGAGTTGTTCCTTTCTTTTTGTTCATGAATGGTCTACGAAAAAATTTTATCGAATAAACACATAGTATTTTTTCTATGTGAATATTGTACATGATACGCTTGCGAAATGCAAGACGCATAGAAAAGTTTTTATATGTGATATAATAGAGGCTAATGACTGTTGAATGGTAGCTAGGGATTAGTGGCTAGGGATTAGGAGCCTCGAGTGACTTGTGACTAGTGACTGAAATGCCACCTTCGGGTACCACCACTCCTCACTTCTCACTCAAGGGAAAACTTTCATGTCATCATGGAGCGGCACGCCCCACGGGCTCACCCTGAACCTGACAGCATACTTTCATAGCAAAGGACAACCTTATGATCATAGAAACGGCACATGCCAAAATCAATTTCACACTTTCCGTCGGAAGCAAGCGTGCTGACGGGTATCACTCCATCGACAGCCTCATGCACAGCATTTCTCTCTCGGACCGCATCACACTGACGAAGGCGGAGGCGATCACGCTCTCCGTCACGGAGGGCGAGGCTCCGCTGGGGCGGGAGAATCTCATGGTGCGCGCCGCGGAGCGTTTCTTCGAAGAGACCGGTCTTTCCGGCGGCGTCTCCATGACGCTGGCGAAGCGGATCCCCTCTGAGGCGGGGATGGGCGGCGGCTCGTCCGATGCGGCTGCCGTGCTGCGCGGACTGGCACGGCTCTATGAGACGGAGCTTTCTCTGGCGACGCTCGCCCGCTGGGGGGCATCGCTCGGCGCGGACATCCCCTTCTGCGTGGCGGCGGGGGCCGCGCGCTGTCAGGGCATCGGCGAGAAGCTGACACCGCTCACACCATGGGCGCATCTGCCGCTCGTCATCCTGCGTCCGCCGGTCTCGGTCTCGACGGGGAAGGCGTACCAGCTTCTCGATCACATGGGGAAGCGTCCTGCCGATACGACGCCCCTTGCCATCGAAGCGCTCAGCGGCAGAGATAAGGACGCACTGGCGCGCGCTCTCTCGAATGATTTCGAGGCAGGGCTGTTTCCTGTGGAGCCGATCCTTTGGGAAACGTCTGCGTATCTCAAGACACTGGGCCGGCCTGCTCTCATGACCGGTTCAGGCTCCGCTTTCTTCGTGCTGGCGAAGGATACGAAGGAACAGGCTGTGCTGGCCTCTCGGATCCGCGCCGAGCAGCCGTCATGGTTTGTGGAGATGGCGGAGACCGTCGGACAGGACGGGGAGGCTTAGGCGCTTTTTCATTCGTATGCGCCGTACCCTGCCGGGCAAAGTTTTTTTAGAAGGAGAATCCTGATGCACGATATCATTGCCGGAAGGCGGAGCGTCCGCTTTTTCAAGAAAGACCCGATCGCGGAGAGTGATATGAAGGAGATCCTTCGCGCGGGGCAGTGGGCGCCCTCGCCGAAGAACCGACAGCCTTGGAAATTCATCGTCGTGAAGGGCATGAGCCGAGATATGATGATCCGACTGATGGAGAAGGGCATCGAGCGTTCCGAAGCCGGAGAGGGTGTCCTTCCGGGAGACAGCGGGCTCATCGCCAATGCACGCTTCACGATGGAGTGCATGAAAAAAGCACCGGTGACGGTGCTGGTGGTGAATCCGACGGGGCGCTCGGTGTATGAGGACTGGAGCGCTGCCGAGAAGATCCATGAGATGAGCGATGTGCAGGCCATCGGGGCCGCGGCGGAGAATATGGCTCTCGAAGCTGCGGCGCGCGGCATCGGAAGCCTCTGGGTGGGCAATGTATTCTTCGCCTATGATGAGCTCACGGAATGGATCGGCAAGGGCGAGATGATCCTCGCCATGTCCTTCGGCTATGCGGAAAAGGAAGGCTATCCGCTGCCGAGAAAAAAGGAGACGGACGTGATCGAAATAAGGGACTGAAGGGTGCAGGGTGAGCCCAAGGGGCGGCTCGCCCCTTGATTGGGGATGAAAACCCCGTTTGAATGAGAAATTAGAAATGAGAAATGCGAAATGGTGGTGCGGCGCCAGATCCTTCG
>OLSX01000410.1_pt1 | contig 43115 bp, 39 predicted proteins | sample 1673141 | NCBI WGS metagenome assembly OLSX01 (sample SAMEA3136759, study PRJEB25190) | human gut metagenome | biome: human gut; feature: human-associated habitat; material: faeces | place: Austria | collected 2013 | reverse complement strand
AATTGTTATAGCAAACTAATTCTACCACAGGTTCGTCACTATGGACCTATTTTTTATTTTATTTCAACTTCATTTTACAACGCGCGATTTTCTTCTTTTTTTAAAGAAAATGGGTCATATCTCTTTACAACGCAGATTTTCGGCATAAAAAATGCTTGACCTTTGTACTGCAGTGTGATATAATAGCTATACCTCTGAAAAGGTTCTTTTTTTTTGCAAAGGAACCGGTTATAATGCCTTGCGAATATATTGTGCATGTGCTTTTCGCTCACAACATTATGTTGTGGACGGGCACAATGATTCGGGCAAAACCGAGGGAGGCGTTTACTTTTACGGCGCCGGGTTTCCGGCGTGAATTAGTAAAAGCAAAAAATATTTCCGTAAAGCGGGAGGTGCCGTTATGAGAGTTAAAATCACACTTGCATGCACTGAATGCAAGCAGCGCAATTACAACACAATGAAAAACAAGAAAAACGATCCTGATAGGCTTGAAATGAACAAGTATTGTAGGTTCTGTAAGAAGCACACCCTACACAAGGAAACGAAGTAAGGGGGCGGGCGAATGAAGGTACTAAACAAAATTTGCCGCTTTGCGGCATCGGTTTTCGGTCTTGTTTCTCTCGTTCTTTTCTTTATGCCGTTTGCAAACATCGTGAGCGGCGGAAACAATGCTTCGCTGGTAGGCGCGATACTTGCCTTCGGCGGTAAGGCTACCGTCGGCGGGACGGAATATGCCATGGCGAAATCGTCGGATATTCTGTTTTGTCTTCTTCTGACTGTGCTTGCACTTATTTTAAGCATTTTTTCCTTTAAATCCAAAAAGCTCCGTTACTTTGCCCCGGCAATAGGAATCATTGACGCGGTTTATATGCTCGTCATTGCCGTCAGCAACCCTTATAAGTTTGTTGATAAGCGTCCGTTACCGGATGTTACCGGCATTACCTATTCAAGCTTTGTGCTTCTCATCGCCATTGCTCTTTTCGTTTTCACAATACTCGCGGCTGCGTATCTTTTCATCGACGATTATATCGAGGTTCTCGAATCAAAGGGTGAAAAGCTTACCATCTTAAAGCGTGTTATCCGTTTCTTCCGCGATTATAAGAGCGAGGTTAAAAAAATCGTATGGCCCGGCCCCAGAGATGTCGTTAAAAACACGGTTATCGTGCTTATAATGTGCGTTATCGTAGGCGCGTTCATATGGTTGGTGGATTACGGTCTCGGTCAGCTTTTGAAGCTTATATTGGGCGCGTAAGCTGCCGGAGGTAATTTATGGCTGATACACAAGAGGCAAAATGGTATGTGGTGCATACCTATTCCGGTTATGAAAATAAGGTTGCGGGCGACTTGGCAACAATGGTTGAAAGCCGCGGTATGCAGGATCTGATTCAGGATATAAAGATTCCTACCGAAACCGTTACCGAAATCAAGGAAGACAAGAAGCGCGAGGTTGAGCGCAAAATTTTCCCCGGTTATGTGCTGATTAAAATGATCGTTACCGATGACAGCTGGTATGTTGTTAGAAACATCCGCGGCTGCACAGGCTTCGTCGGGCCGGCATCAAAGCCCGTCCCGCTTACAGACGAGGAGGTCGTTGCTCTCGGCGTTGAAAAGCACAGCGTTGAGGTCGGCTACAAAGAGGGAGACAATGTTAAAATCATCAGCGGTCCGCTCGAGGGCTACTCCGGTACCGTTAAATCGGTTGATACCGCGAACAACAGCGTCTGTGTGGCGCTTTCAATGTTCGGCAGGGAAACTCCGGTTGAGTTTGAGCTTGATCAGATAGCGCTTGATGACTGATTGCTTAATACGCAGTAATGCTTATTAACTTATCCGCCGAAACAGCGGAAGCCCGGCACAGGCTTACAGTGCCACGGTGGGAGGAACGGAATATGACCGTTCCGAAAGGCGTTTTATCGCCGCTACCACGAATAATGGAGGTGCAAACAAATGGCTCAGAAAATCACAGGTTACATTAAACTTCAAATCCCTGCAGGTAAAGCTACTCCGGCTCCGCCGGTCGGCCCTGCTCTCGGTCAGCACGGCGTCAATATTATGGCGTTCACAAAGGAATTTAATGAGAGAACCAAGAACGATGTAGGTCTTATAATTCCGGTTGTTATTACCGTTTATGCGGATCATTCGTTCAGTTTTATCACTAAAACTCCGCCGGCAGCCGTTCTTATCAAGAAGGCTTGCGGTATTGAAAGTGCTTCCGGCACACCGAACAAAACCAAGGTTGCCAAGATCACCAGAGAGCAAGTTAAGAAAATCGCCGAAACGAAGATGCCCGACCTGAACGCTGCAAGCATCGAGTCCGCTATGAGCATGATAGCCGGTACTGCCCGCAGCATGGGTATAGAAGTTGTCGATTAATTCTCTCTTGTGGGAGGAAAATTCCGATTTAACCACTTATTGGGAGGTAAACAATGAAACACGGTAAAAAATATAATGACAGCGCAAAGCTTATCGAAACCGGTAAGTTTTACGATACTGAAGAGGCTGTTGCGGTTGCTGTAAAGACCGGAACTGCCAAATTTGACGAAACGGTTGAAATTCATGTTCGCTTGGGCGTCGATTCCCGCCATGCCGACCAGCAGGTCAGAGGCGCGGTTATTCTCCCCAACGGAACAGGTAAAACCGTAAGAACTCTTGTTTTCGCCAAGGGTGACAAGGCTGACGCAGCTAAAGAGGCAGGCGCCGATTTCGTAGGCGCCGAAGAGCTCGTTGCCAAAATCCAGAACGAAAACTGGCTTGATTTCGACGTTGTTATCGCAACACCCGATATGATGGGCGTTGTCGGACGTCTCGGTAAGGTTTTAGGCCCGCGCGGTCTCATGCCGACTCCGAAGGCAGGCACCGTAACCCCTGATGTTGCCAAGGCTGTTACCGAGGCAAAGGCAGGTAAAATCGAGTACCGTCTTGACAAGACCAACATCATTCACTGCCCCATCGGTAAGGTTTCCTTCGGTGCCGAAAAGCTCAAGGAAAATCTTGACGCTCTTATGGCTGCCATCGTTAAGGCAAAGCCGGCGTCGACCAAGGGTCAGTATATCAAGTCCTGCGTAATAGCTACAACAATGGGCCCCGGAATAAAGCTCAATGTTGCAAAGTTCGGCGCATAAGACTTCTTAAAGCTTTAATGTGCGGCAGCGGATCTTCGGGTCTGCTGCCGCGCTTAATTTTACGGCAATGTCGGCGGCTTCTTCGGGGCGCGGCATTATCCGAGTTGTATTTATTGCAATTTATCCCTTGATATTAAAGGTATAATGTGGTAATATTTATACCGTCAGGAGCGTGAAACACAATGAAAACAGTAGTATCGGTCATAGGCAAGGACGCGGTAGGAATAATTTCCGAGGTGAGCGCTGTGTGTGCGGAGTGCAATGTTAATATAGTTGACATTACACAGTCGGTTTTGCAGGATATGTTCGTAATGGTAATGCTTACGGAAATTGACGGGATTAACTGCGCATTCACGGAGTTTTCCGATAAAATGAAAGCACTGGGCAACGGCAAGGGACTTGATATTCGCGTAATGCACGAAGATATTTTCAATTCAATGCACCGCATTTAAGAAGGAGCTGCCCCAATGCTTAATATTAACGATATAATGGAAACCATAAATATGATTTCCGAGGAAAATCTTGATATCCGCACGGTGACAATGGGGATTTCCCTGCTTGACTGCGCCGATTCGGATATAAAGAGCTCCTGCGATAAAATTTATGAGAAGATAACAAGACTCGCCGGCAACCTTGTTAAAACCGGCGAGGATATAGAGCGGGAATACGGTATTCCGATAATAAACAAGCGAATTTCCGTAACCCCGATATCAATGCTTGCCGCCACCGGCGGCGACCCGGTGCTTTACGCCAAAACGCTGCAGCGCGCGGCGGACGCTACGGGCGTAAACTTTATAGGCGGCTATTCCGCCCTTGTGCACAAGGGCTTTTCTGCGGGGGATGAAGCGCTCATTCGCTCAATTCCCGAGGCGCTCGATGTTACGGAAAACATCTGTTCATCGGTCAATATAGGTTCTACAAAATCGGGCATAAATATGGACGCGGTAAAGCTTATGGGCGAAATTGTGCATAAGACCGCCGAGAAAACCGCCGACCGCGACTGCATAGGCTGCGCAAAGCTGGTTGTATTCTGCAATGCGGTTGAGGATAACCCCTTTATGGCGGGCGCGTTCCACGGCGTGGGCGAACCCGATTGCGTGGTGCATGTGGGCGTTTCGGGCCCCGGCGTTGTTCAGGCGGCGCTTAAAAAGTACCCGAATGTCGACCTCGGAAGCGTTGCCGAAATAGTAAAGCGCACGGCGTTTAAAATAACCCGTATGGGTCAGCTTGTGGGAACTGAGGCGTCAAAGCGGCTCGGCGTTCCTTTCGGTATAGTGGATTTATCGTTAGCCCCCACGCCCGCGGTGGGCGACTCGGTGGCGCATATTCTTGAAGAAATGGGGCTTGAAACCTGCGGAACGCACGGCACTACCGCAGCGCTGGCTCTGCTTAACGACGCGGTTAAAAAGGGCGGCGTTATGGCGTCGTCATCCGTCGGCGGGCTTTCGGGCGCGTTTATTCCCGTTACAGAGGACGCGGGCATGATAGCCGCAGCGCGCTCGGGCGATTTGCAGCTTGAAAAGCTGGAGGCTATGACCGCGGTTTGCTCTGTGGGGCTTGATATGATAGCGATTCCCGGCGAGACCCCCGCAGAGGTTATTTCCGCAATAATCGCGGACGAGGCGGCTATCGGTATGGTCAACTCAAAAACCACGGCGGTAAGGGTAATTCCCGCAATAGGCAAAAAGGCGGGCGAGGAGCTTAATTTCGGCGGGCTTTTGGGCTCGGGACCGATAATGCGCGTAAACCTTGAAAAAAGCCCGAAAAAGTTTATCGACCGCGCGGGGCGCATACCTGCCCCCCTGCAAAGCCTTAAAAACTGATGAGCGGGAACATAATTTTAATAGGTATGCCCGGCTCCGGCAAAAGCACGGTGGGCGTTTTGCTGGCAAAGGCGGCGGGTATGCGGTTTTCCGATACCGACCTTTTAATTCAGCAGGAAACCGGCAAAAAGCTGCAGGAAATAATTGACGGCGGCGGGCTTGAATTCTTCCTTAAAACCGAGGAGGAAGTAATTGCCGCAGCGGATTTCGAAAATTCGGTGGTTGCAACGGGCGGCAGCGCGGTTTTCGGCGAAAGGGCTATGAAAAAGCTTAAAAGCGGCGGCACAACGGTGTTTCTTGACGTGCCGCTTGAAGAAATAGAGCGCCGCATAAACAATATCACAACGCGCGGTATTGCAATGCGGCGTGGCGAAACGCTTGAAAGCGTTTATAACGAAAGACTGCCGCTTTATAAAAAATACGCCGATATAACGGTGAAAAGCGGCAACGCAGAGGAAACGGTTGCGGAAATATTAAAACAGATCAGTTGACAGCACCGTTCCACAGCGGCATATTTGCTATATATTTATCCCCAGCGGCGGGGACACAATATGAACAGTAGCATTTAAAGCCTTGTTTTTCTAAGCTTTCGTTTCCTGTGCGTTCTTCTGCCACAAAAAACGGTAATAGGGTATATAATACTTTTCCCACGGCGCAAACCGATAAACAAGCTCGGTTTGCGCTGTTTTATCGCTTTTTTTAATCGCTTTTGGGGCGGAGGTGACATATTTCCCGTCATACAAAAGCTCCTTTGCCTTATCTGGGGATATAACGGGGTAATTCCCGATTTTATTGCCGAGATCAGGTAAATCGGTGCTTATTTGCTCCAATTCACCGTTATCATTCGGGGTGAAAAAGGTTTTATAAAAATTGTAATTTATGATTTTTTGAACTATATCATCGCTGTCCTTATAAAAGCTGATATAATATGTCCGCCTGCCGTAAATATCGCAGTCGCCGCCGTATAAATTCAAAATATACTTTCCGTCTGTTTTCCGCTATATAGGCGAATACATCTATGGCAATATCCTCGGCGGTGTGCGGGTCGTTTACATATCTGTTTATAAAGAATATAAGCCCATCAAAATATTCGCGCATTATTCCGTCAAATGCGTCTTCGTCTCCGCCTAAAAACAGTCGGTATTTATCTTCGCCGCTCACAAAACCGCCCCCTCACTTCTTATACAACTAAAAATGCTATTTTCCTTATATTATCATATTTTCCGAAAAATTGAAATAACATAAACGGCGGGATTGACAAATAAATGCGTTGAGTATATAATATATAAGTTAAATTATGTTTATTTAAGGATGTATATTTATGGAGTGGACTTCGCTTAACGACCTGCGCGAAAAATATCTTTCATTTTTTGAGTCAAAGGGGCATATGCGGCTGAAAAGCTTTTCGTTAGTACCTAATAACGATAAGTCTTTGCTGCTTATAAATTCGGGTATGGCGCCTATGAAAAAATATTTCACGGGCGAGGTAACGCCGCCCTCAAAGCGGGTTACAACCTGCCAGAAGTGCATAAGAACGCCCGATCTTGAGCGTGTGGGGCATACCGCGCGTCACGGAACATATTTTGAAATGCTCGGCAATTTCTCCTTCGGGGATTATTTTAAGGAGCAGGCAATAGAGTGGGCGTGGGAATTTTTAACCAAGGTGCTGGAAATTCCGTCGGATTTATTGTGGCCCTCGGTTTATGAAGAGGACGACGAAGCCTACACTATCTGGCGCGATAAAATAGGCGTACCCGAAAGCCACATTGTAAGACTCGGTAAAGAGGATAACTTTTGGGAGCATGGGACAGGACCCTGCGGACCTTGCAGCGAAATATACTTTGACCGCGGCGAAAAATACGGCTGCGGCAGCCCTGATTGCAAGCCGGGGTGCGATTGCGACCGCTATATGGAAATATGGAACAACGTTTTCTCCCAGTTCAACAATATGGGCGACGGCACTTATACAGAGCTTGAGCATAAAAATATAGATACCGGAATGGGTCTTGAGCGTCTTGCCTGCGTTATGCAGGGGGTTGACAATATGTTTGAGGTCGATACCATACGCAACATATTAAATAAGGTTTGCGAAATGTCGGGCAAGGAGTACGGAAAGGACGATAATACCGATATTTCTATCCGTGCTGTAACCGACCACATAAGAGCCTCGGTATTTATGATAAGCGACGGTATTATCCCGTCCAACGAGGGCAGGGGCTATGTTCTTCGCCGTATAATCCGCCGCGCGGCAAGGCACGGCAAGCTGATAGGCATAAACAAGCCGTTTTTAACCGAGCTTTCAAACGCCGTTATTGCCGAAAACAAGGCGGGCTACCCCGAGCTTGTGGAAAAAGAGCAGCTTATTAAAAAGGTTATTTCCAATGAGGAAAGCAACTTTAACAAGACTATTGACCAAGGCTTGAATTTGCTTAAAGACCTGATAAAGGCGGGCGGCGTGCTCTCGGGTGAGGACGCATTCAAGCTTTACGATACCTACGGTTTTCCGCTTGACCTTACAAAGGATATTTTAGCCGAAAACAATATGACCGTAGATGAGGAAAAATTCCGCGAGCTTATGGAAAATCAGCGCCAAATGGCGCGTTCCTCCCGCAAATCAGCCGATGCGGAAAGCTGGAAGAGCGACGGCATAAGCTTTGATAATATTCCCGCTACCGAATTTGTGGGATATACCGAAAATAAATGCGGCGCGCGCGTGCTTAATATTGTGGCAGACGGCGAGCATACTTCCTATGCCGCAGAGGGCGCAAAGGCAATTATAGTGCTTGATAAAACCGCGTTTTATGCCGAAAGCGGCGGTCAGGTGGGCGATACGGGCGTTATTTATACGGATAATGCCGTCTTCAGAGTTACCGATACAAAGAAGACCGCGAGCGGCGTGTTTACCCACTTCGGCACGGTTGAAAAGGGTACTTTAAGCGTGGATGATACCGTTACGGCGGAAATTGATGCAGAACGCCGCAGCGCCATTCGCCGCAACCACACGGCAGCTCACCTTTTGCAGGCGGGTCTGCGCACGGTTTTGGGCACGCACGTTGAGCAGGCGGGTCAGCTTGTAAACGAAAACGCGGTACGCTTTGACTTTACGCATTTTTCGGCTTTAACCGCCGAAGAGACCGAAAAGGTTGAAAGCTTTGTAAACACCGCCATACTTGAGGGTATTGCGGTTGAAAACACCGAAATGCCCATAGCCGAGGCGCGGAAATTGGGTGCAATGGCGCTTTTCGGCGAGAAATACGGCGAGATAGTGCGCGTTGTAAATGTAAAAGATAAGTCGATAGAGTTCTGCGGCGGCACGCATATTGACAACACCGCTAAAATAGGACTTTTCAAAATAATTTCGGAATCAAGCGTTGCGGCAGGCGTTCGCCGTATTGAGGCGGTAACAGGGCTTAATGTTATTTCCCTTATAAATGCCGATAAAGCGCTTATAGCAAGCACTGCCGATACCTTGAAATGCTCTGCGGGTGATATTTCAAAGCGCGCTTTGCAGCTTACAAACGAGCTGCGAGACATAAAAAAACAGCTTGAAAAAACCGAGGCAAAACTGGCTGCGGGCAAAATAACCGAGATAGTAAACAGCGCAAAGGAAATAGGCGGCGTTAAGGTTGCGGCAGCACGGCTTGACGGCGTCGCCCCCGACGAGCTTAAAAAGACCGCCGAGACCCTAAAGGCAAATTATGCCGACGCGGTTGTTGTGCTTGCGGCGGTAAACGGCGAAAAGCTCACCTTCTGCGCCGCCTGCGGTAAGGATGCGCTGAGTAAAGGCGCGCATGCGGGCAACCTGGTGCGCGAGATTGCAAAGGCAGCCGGCGGTAACGGCGGCGGCAAGCCCGACCTTGCAATGGCGGGCGGCAAGGATATTTCGGCGGCGGATAAGGCACTCGGAACTGCCGAGCAGATAATTATCGCTCAAATAGGAGTGTGAAAAAATGGCAGACTGTTTATTTTGTAAAATAGCTGCGGGAGAAATACCCAGCACCAAGGTGTATGAGGACGAGTATGTCTATGCCTTTAAGGATATTGACCCACAAGCGCCGTTTCACGCGGTGGTAATTCCGAAAAAGCATATTGCCTCGGCTGATGAAATAGACTCTTCAAACAGCATAGAAGTTGCGCGCGTTTTTGAGGCGATTGCGAAAATTGCAAAGCAGGAAAACCTTGAAAACGGCTACCGCGTTGTAAATAACTGCGGGGAGGACGGCGGTCAGACCGTTCACCATATGCATTTTCACCTGTTGGCACGCAGAAACCTTGCGTGGCCTCCCGGTTGATACGGAGGTATTTAATATTTTTAAAGGGGAATAAAAAATGGCTGAATATTACACTATGAAAATAGCCGGTCTTGAAAGACGGCTTGAAAAATTTCCTGTAAACGAGAAAATGGACATCGCCGCATTTATAATTTTCGGCGATGTGGAGCTGACTATTGCAGGCTGCGAGGAGCTGCGCAAAAAGCTGCCAGAGTTTGATGTTATTTTAACGCCCGAGGCAAAGAGTATTCCTATAGCCTACGAAATGGCGCGCCAGACGGGTAAGCCCTATATAATCGCCCGCAAGGGTATGAAGGTGTATATGCGCCACCCGCTTGAGGTAAATGTAACCTCAATTACAACGCAGCACGAGCAGCACCTGTTTTTGGGCGAGAGCGAAACTAACCTGATAAAAGGTAAAAGAGTGCTTATTATAGACGATGTTATAAGCACCGGTGAATCGCTTGCCGCCGTTCGCGAGCTTGTTAAAGAGGCGGGTGGAACAGAAGCCGCCGCATGCGCGTTTTTGGCAGAGGGCGACGCCGCAGACCGCAAGGATATAATTTTCCTTGAGAAGCTTCCGCTTTTCTTTAAGGACTGAAAAAATTCAGGCTCTATAATAAATGTTGGGGTAGCAAAATAGAGTTTGCAGAAAAAAGATAAAAAAGTAGAGCATATTTAGCTGAAATCCGTTAAAATGGAATTGCTTAAAACACCATGAACGGAGGCTGAATATGCTCTACAATCATTTTACAGAAAAATTTGGCTCATTGTCAATAGTTGAGGTAAACCCAAGAAAAGAAATTTATCGAACAGTTGGTTGTATCATGCAATCGGCGAGACGGGGGTGCTGACATAGGCAAAAGACCTTAAAAACAAGCTTTGGCAATATTGAAATAGAAATACCGCGGGACAGAAACGGTGGATTTTAGCCGCAGCTGCTTAAAAAGAACCAAACAAGTATAACGCAGGAAGTGGAAGAAAAAATCCTGTCAATGTACGCCAAAGGAATGACAACCGGCGATATAGAAACCCATATCAAGGATATATACGGTCTTGCTGCATTAGAGTTTTTCTACGGCAAATGGGATAAAAAATATCCCAAGATCTCACAGTCCCGGTAGTCCAATTGGCAAATTTAAGCACCTATTTCAAATTTCCGGCAGAACTGCGAAAACTGATTTATACCACAAACGCCATAGAAGGCTTTAACCGTCAGCTGAGAAAGGTCACAAAATCCAAATCTGTGTTCCCGACCGACGACAGTCTTTTCAAAATGCTGTATTCGGCAATGATAGACATTACTGAAAAGTGGACGGGCAAACGGCAGGATTGGAGTCAAATTCACGCGCAATTGTCGGTTTTCTATGCTGACTGTATGCCGGATTAGCACATCACGTCCGGTAAGTAAAGGGTAAATGCACGGCTTTGCCGCCCTTGACTTACCGGACGTTTCTGTGCTATATTGTTAATATGGCGACAGCGGATTCACCGCTGCCGCCGGTAAAATATTTATTTCTGTTTTTACCGCACTTTTGCGTTTATACAAAATTTGGGATAGAGCCGTTAAATACAGAATAGCATCTATATGTTCCACTTAGTTTTAATGTGTCCGGGATTCTGGGTACATATCACTTCTTTGTCTAACAAAAGGGGTTCACTTCATTTTATAGACGGCGGTTATTTTAGTTATCAAAGCTTATATTTTCAACATTTATATTATAATGTTATCGTTTAAGCGGTATTCTCCGGGTGTGATTCCGACCGTTTTTTTAAACGCCTTATTAAAATTAGCCGTGTTATTAAATCCGCACTTTGACGCAATTTCAATTATATTAAGGTTGCTTTCATTTTTCAAAAGCTGCATAGCTGCCTCGATCCGACGGGAATTTATATAGTCCCAAAGCTTTATACCGCTTACCTTACTGAAAAGCGATGAAAAGTAATTCGGCGTAAGGCTTGACAGCCGAGCCAGCGATTCAAGTGTTAGGTTTTCCTGAAAATGCGTATCAATATATTCGGTCGCCTTGCGGATAATGCGGTTTTTATCCGTTGGTGCCGACAATGCACCGTCGAAATATCCGAAATCACGAATAAGTGCAACAATAATCATATTAAGCAGACTTTTAATTTGCAGGGCGTATTCAGGCTCTTTTTTTGAAAATTCTTCGGCAGCAGACATAAAAAGCCCGTGAATTTGCCGCGCGCGGTCAGCGGGAATGCAGTTTTCAAAATTCGGGCTGTGCTGAAAGCAGAAATTGGTATTTACGTTACTCAGTCTGTCAAAGCTTCTGCCCCAGAGATAGCGCGGCTCAAAATGCAGGTTTATCATTTTAAGCCCGTCTTTTCCCACCTCGGTTACGCAGTGCTGTTCGTTGCTTGCAAATACAAAAATTTCATACGGCTTTATCGCGTATTTCTTATCGCCTACCGTGTAAATTCCCGAGCCTGCCGTTATAAGGGTAATTTCAAAGCGTATATGGCTGTGCCTTACCAAAGGGCGGCTGCCGCTTTGTACGATTACCTCCCACATTTTTAAAAGCACGCCGCCGGATGTGCCGATCTCTCCCAATTCATTTATCAATTTAATTCCCCCAATCGTAATATAGTTTGCAAATATAATAATATAGTTGATGAAAATTTTACGCGAAATGTTATAATACAATTAGATTTTAGCTTTTGTGAGGTTAAAAGTCAATCGTATTTTTTTCGGAGGTTAAAATGATAAATACATACTCAAACCCGACAGACCTTAAAATTACAGATATGCGCTTTGTGGATATAGACGGCGCACCCAAGCGCTGCACTATACTTAAAATAATGACCAATCAGGGTATTACGGGCTACGGCGAGGTGCGCGACGCTTCCTCAAAAACCTATGCGCTTATGCTTAAAAGTCGCATTTTGGGTGAAAACCCCTGCAATGTGGACAGAATTTTCCGCAAAATAAAGCAGTTCGGCGGTCCTTCCCGTCAGGGCGGCGGTGTTTCGGGCATAGAAATTGCGCTGTGGGACTTAGCGGGCAAGGCTTACGGCGTGCCGATGTATCAGCTTTTGGGCGGCAAATTCCGTGATGAGGTGAGGGTCTACTGCGATACCGACGTTGACGGAAAGCACACAGGTCACGATATGGGTCTTGCCTTAAAAAAGCGTATGGAAATGGGCTTTACATTTCTTAAAATGGATTTAGGTATAGGGCTTTTATTGGATGAACCCGGAACTATAAACGCGCCGCTCGGCTTTATAGACGATATGAAAAAATATGCGCCGCATATTTTAAACGTTCAGGGCGGCTCTGTTACGGCGGATATGGTAAAGGCGCAGAAAAGCTATTCGATAGTAACGACCGCGCACCCGTTTACGGGTATTCACCTTACCGAAAAGGGACTCTGCTACCTTGAGAACTATGTCAAGGAGGTAAGAGAGGTTATAGGCTACGAGGTGCCGCTGGCAATAGACCATTTCGGTCACGTTTGCGTTGAGGACTGCATAAGGTTTGCGCGCCGTATGGAGCCGTACAACCTTGCCTGGCTTGAGGATATGGTGCCATGGATGTATACCGACCAGTATGTACGCCTTAAAAACAGCACTACAATTCCGATTGCAACGGGCGAGGATATATACTTAAAGGAGGGCTTTGAAACCCTTATTAAAGCGGGCGGAGTGTCTGTTATTCACCCCGATATTTTAACCTGCGGCGGCGCTTTGGAGCTTAAAAAGATTGCGGATATTGCGGATGAAAACGGCGTGGCGGTTGCCGTGCATATGGCGGAAAGCCCCGTTGCCTGCTTAGCGGCGGTGCATACTGCGGCGGCAATGCACAATGTGCTGGCGCTTGAGTTCCACTCGGTAGACGTTCCGTGGTGGGCGGATATGGTAACGGGCATTAACAACCCGATATTTGAAAACGGCTTTATTAAAGTTCCCGAAAAGCCCGGTATAGGCTTTGACGAGCTGAACGAAGAAGTAATAAAGGAACATATAAACCCGCAAATACCCGGTTACTTTGAGCCTACCGACGAATGGAATAAAGAATTTTCAAACGACAGAATATGGAGTTGATTTAATATGAAATATAAAGCAATTTGCCCGCCGGAATGGCTCAGCCGTTCGGCAGTTTACCAAATAAACACGAGAACATTTTCCCAAGAGGGGACAATAAAAGCAGTTACCGATGAGCTGCCAAAGCTTAAAGATTTAGGATTCAGGGTTATGTATCTTTGCCCTATTTTTGAGGAGGACGACTCTGAAAACAGAGAGTTTTGGAGTACCCGTCAAAAAAAATCGGAGACAAATAACCCCAAAAACCCGTACCGTATGAACAATTATTTTAGGATCGACAGCGAATACGGGACGGAAAACGATCTGCGCGAGTTTATCGAAGAGGCGCACAGGCTCGGTATGAGGGTACTGCTCGATTTGGTTTACCTGCATATAGGGCCGAACGCGCCGATACTTAAAAGGCACCCTGAATTTGCAAGGCAGGACAGGGACGGAAATATTATTTGCACGGAATGGAATTTCCCGTATCTTGATTATACTTCGGACGGACTTCGCGAGTATCTTTGGTGCAATATGATATATTATCTCGGTGAGATGGACGCGGACGGTTTCCGCTGCGATGTCGGCGACGGCGTACCGACGGATTTTTGGGTAGAGGCTCGCAGGCGTATGAAAGCGGTCAAGCCCGACTCGGTTTTAATAAACGAGGGCAGTAACTGGAACAACCTGCTTAAGGGATTTGACTCATCCTATTGCTTTGACTGGCATGTGAATTTATATAAGGCTTTTTCAGGCGAAATATCCGCAGCAGAATGCAGGGCTTTTTTGGAAAAGCTTGCGAATGAGATACCGTCGGGCGCTAAGCTGATATTTGATATCGATAACCACGATACCGTTACCGACTGGCCCAAGCGCACCGAAAAGGTGGCGGGTCATAACGGTATGGAGCAGATAGAGGTTATCAATTATCTGCTTGACGGCATACCTATGGTATACTGCGGGAACGAGCTTGCGGATTCCGCCAATCACAGTATGTTTGCAAACCGTTTTCATATGGGTAAATATGAGGTGACCGACCGCAAAGGGTTGGAAAAGCTTGATTACAGTATTCGCCGACAGGAAATTATGAAAAGGCTTAATGCCTTAAAGCTTGAAAGTGATATACTCTGTTATGGAAGCACGGTATGGGTTGATAATTCTGCGCCCGAAAAGGTGTTCTCATTTTCGAGGGAATACGGCGGCAAAAAAATAGTGTTTATAGGGAATATAAGCTGTGAAAAGGCAGCTTTCAGGTTTAATACGGAGCCGGGCGGCAGGACTCTTTTCACAAACGGTGCGGAAAAAATATCCGATGGCACTATAGAGCTTGAACCGCGCGGATATATCGTGCTTGAAAAATAAGCGGGGGTTTAATTAAAGTGAATATGTTTTCCGAAAAGAAATTTGTATCCTCAAAAACCGGCAAAGGGCTTAAATATTTATACTATTCCCCGAATACCGACGGTAATCTACCGCTTATTATTTATCTGCACGGCGCGGGCAGCAGGGGAACTGAGCTTTCGCAGCTGTCGCACGCGGGAGCGATAGGCGAGCTTGAAAAGGGCAGAAATATACCGGCGAGAATGATTGCCCCTCAGTGCTGCGGCGACACGTGGTTTGAGCTTTTTGAAACACTTATAGATTTTGTCCTGAATATGGCGAACGAAAGCGGCGTTGATAAAAGCAGAATATATCTTACCGGGGTAAGTATGGGGGCATATGCCGCATGGCAGCTTGCAATGACAAAGCCCGATATGTTCGCGGCGCTCGTTCCTGTTTGCGGCGGCGGAATGTACTGGAACGCAGAGCGGCTTAAAAATATGCCTATCTGGGCGTTTCACGGCGCGCTGGATGATGATGTTTATCCCGAGGAAAGCATTAAAATGGTTTACAGAATAAACAAAAGCGGCGGAAACGCAAAAATAACCGTATTTGAAAAGGCGGACCATAACGCGTGGGATCCCGCATATGCGCTTGATGAAATGTGGAACTGGATGTTTTTGCAGGTTAATGACTTAAGGAGGGCTTAACAGTGTCATACATAAAGAAAGCTTTAGATGAAAGTCAGGATTACTTTTCAGCGAGATATAATGAAGAAATAGAGAAAAACCGTAAATCCGATTTTACCGTAAAGGTTTATAAGGACGGCAGACCGATAGAAAACACGTGCATATCCTATGAGCTTGAAAAAATTGACTTTGATTTCGGCTGTAATATTTTCATGCTCGATCAATACGATGATCCCGTGCAGCAGGAAACATATTACAAGCAGTGGCTTAACCTGTTTAATACGGCGGTAATACCCTTATACTGGGAGGGAACAGAGCCGCGCGCCGGGTATTTGCGTTATTCGGCAGATACCCCCAATGATGTATATCGCAGACCTCCGGCTGACAGGGTTGTTGATTTTTGCCGTAAAAACGGTGTTTCAATGAAAGGACACCCGCTCTTTTGGCAGGAATTTACCGCGCGTTGGCTGCCGGAAAAATGGGATGAACTTTACCCGCTTATAGAAAAGCGTTTTGGGGAAATTTCGGAGCGGTATGCCGATATTGTTCCTGTTTTCGATTGCGTAAATGAGCCTGCAAGGTTATTTGACCAGCAGTTTGAGTACCGCGGCACGGACTGGAAGTGCACACTTCCGCCCAACGGTTATATTGAACAGATATTTGCGTTAGCAAGGAAATATTTCCCCGATAATGCGCTTATTTTAAACGAAATTACAGATGCTGCTTTTGCAGAGTTCAGGGGCGTTTACGGCGGGTACTATCTGCTTTTGGAAAAGCTTTTGAATAAGGGCGTTAAAATTGACAGAATAGGTCTTCAATGCCATATATACGATAACGGATGCTATAAAAATGTATTCAATTCGGAAAGACTTTACAAATTGCTTGATACATACGGAAGCTTAGGTAAACCCTTGGTGCTTTCCGAAATAGGTCTTTCCACCGAGGATGAGGAAATACAGGCGCTTGCCGCCGAACGGCTTTACAGGGTTTGCTTTTCTCATGAAAGTATGTCGGGTATTTTTTGGTGGAATCTTGACGATAACGGTATTTTATGCGATAAAAAACGCAATGTGGCAAATGAAAATCTCCCATTCGGCGGGCTGTGCAGAAATGGAAGACAAAAAGAGGCATATAAGGTTCTTGATAAGCTTATAAATGAAGAATGGCATACAAAGGGAAGCGCTGAAATAAAGGGCGGAAAATGTGATTTCAGAGGATTTTACGGAAGCTATAAATTAAAAGTAAACGCCGATGGTGTAAATAAAGAAATAATTGCCGATTTCGGCAAAAAAGCTAACCGCGAAATTAAAATTGAAATATAAGCGAGAGATGAAAATGAACTTTAACGACAGGGAAAAAATAATTGCATTAACGCCTTTATGGAAAGGTGAAAGACTGCCCGACGGCAGACCGAAGGTAGAGGATAAATACCTTGACGCACTTTACGGAATGACGCTTGAAGAAGTGTGGAAGCCAATTTTCGTATTGGGTTACGAGCACCAGTTTGTAGGCGGCGGAGAAAACCCGCTTAACACCCTGCACGACGACGGCAGAAAGTTAGTAGGCAGAGCCGTTACCTGCACCTACTGCCCGACCCGTCCCGATTTACACGATGTGCAGTTTGCGCGAGGTGCTGAGGACGGATTGCAGGGAAACTATAACCAGTGGGTTATAGATCACCTTTATGAACGCGATGTTGTAGTTTGCGATATGTACGATAAAATATACAAGGGCACGTTTTTGGGCGGCAACCTTACAACTGCGCTGCACAACCGCACCAAAACGGGCGGCGCGGTAATATGGGGCGGCATAAGGGATGTTGAGCAGATGAAAAAAGTTCCCGACGTTCAGGTTTATTACAGGGGAATTGACCCCACGCCCATACGCGAATTTGTTATGAAGGACTGGAACGATATAACCAATTTCGGCGGGGCGGTATGCCTGCCGGGTGATATTGTGTTCGGCGCGGGCGGCGGAGTACTCTTTATTCCGTCACACCTTGTAGCCGACGTTGTTGAAGGCGCGGCAAAAACCCATGTTAAGGACGATTTCGGATTTGAAATGATTTGTCAGGGTAAGTTCACCACCGCTCAAATAGACAAAAATACTTGGTCGGAAGAAATGCTCGATATGCTGCTCGACTGGATAAAAACCGACCCGCGCGGCAAGGAATACCGCGACCTTGACTGGTCGAAGGAGTACGATTTAGCCCGCAACGGCGACCCGAACGATACCCAGACAGCGTTGTAATTGAGGTGAAAATTATGTCAAACAGAAAACGTGTGCTTGTAACAGGCTCGTCAAGAGGCATTGGCAGAGCAATAGCAATAAGGCTTGCAAGGGACGGCTATGAGGTGATAGTCCACTGCGCGGGAAACACCGAAAAGGCAGAGGAAACAAAGCGGATAATTGAAGAAAACGGCGGCAAAGCCGAGGTTATTAAGGCGAACCTTTGCGATACGGCGGAAACCGCGCTTTTAGCCGAAGAAATGGGCGATATTGACGCGCTTGTGCTTAACGCCTCACTCCAGTACAGAAATCACTGGGAGGAAATACCGCTCAGTGAGGTTTATGAACAGTTAAACTGCAATTTTGTATCATCACTGCTGCTTATACAGACGGCAGTGCCTAATATGAAGAAAAAGGGTTGGGGCAGAATTGTAACCGTAGGCTCAGTGCAGGAGGCAAAGCCCCACCCCGATATGCTTATATACTCCGCAAGCAAGGCGGCGCAGACCAATATGGTAAAATCGCTGTCGCTCCAGTTAGCACCGTTCGGTATAACGGTCAACAATATGGCGCCCGGCGTTATTTATACCGACCGCAATGTTGAGGCGCTTTCCGATCCCGAATACGCGAAAAAGGTGACCGACAGTATTCCCGTAGGCTTTTACGGAACTCCCAATGACTGCGCGGGCACGGTAAGCCTTTTATGCTCGGACGAGGGACGGTATATAACGGGGCAGAGCATTTATGTTGACGGGGGAAAAAGTGTACAATGAAAATACGGTTTTTGGGGCAAAGCGGATATATATTAAAAAGCGGCAATACCGAAATTGTGATAGACCCTTATCTTTCCGACAGCGTTAACAGTATGACGAGCTAAAGATTTTTTCTTGCAATAACAGGTATGAGCTTAAAAACGGTAAGGTTTAAATTTATATAGGTTCAGGGGATAATTCACCTCTCCGTACAGAAATTGAAATAAGGGTATAGGCAAACAAAAAGAACGTTCTTCATTACATTTTTGCGAAGCTACAGACAAATTATAATAACGAACAGAAAAAGCTGCAAATACGGCAGCATAAGCGAAACAAAACAAAAAAACAGAGTGTTGTTAACAGTAATTCTCGATTACTATAACAACACTCTGTATGGTGCGAGTGACGAGACTTGAACTCGTACGTCATTGACACACGCCCCTCAAACGTGCCTGTCTGCCTATTCCAGCACACTCGCATTAAACATCGCACTGTAATTATCGCGCTTGATTATTATATCAAAACAAGAGAGAGTTGTCAATATTTTTTTTAATTTTCCCCGATATTTTTTTCTGCGTTGTAAAGTGATATGACCCATTTTCTTTAAAAAAAGAAGAAAATGAATGGTATAATGTTTTCATCCGCCTTGAAACGAGCCTTAGGCAAAGTGAAAGGCGGATGAAAACGGTCGGTTCACGCCGCCAGCTTCTCCGCCAACAGCTGAACCGGGCTTTTCATTCCGAGTCTCCTCATTATCTTACTGTTGCTCCACTCTAAATGCTTTTTAAGCTTTTCATTTAATTCATCAAGCGTTTTGAAGGTCTCCCAATTATAAAAATATCTTTGGTCGTTTCTATGACTGCGCTCAACCTTTCCGTTATGCCGCGGTGCCCTCGGCGGCATTAAATATGCGGTATTTGCAGCGCTTGCAGCACCTTATCCAATGGACTTATTTTCATTGTCGATGATGTACTTGTAAGTAAACTCTGTACCGTTATCCGTCTGTATTTTAAACGGAAACTCTTTCAACAGCATTTTTAAGAATTTTACGGTGTTCTCAGGTGTATGTTCTTCAAAGGCATACACAAACCGATACCTTGTACATTCATCTATTGCCGTCCATTGATAAAAACGCCTTCCATATTTGAGCGCATCGCCTCGCAGACAATTGTACGGCACTTCTTTTAGATCTATTTGTACCTTTTCGCCCGGCGTCAGCAGCTCAGGATACCGCCGTGCTTGCTTTTTCTTAGCTTCTTGTGTTATTATATTCATGAGAAGTTGCTTCCTTTCGGTATTTGGTTTTGTGGTAAAAACATTATACCATATTTGGAAGTTAACTTCTTTTTTTATTGGATCACATCATTTTAACACATACATTTTAAAAAATCGTTGGCGGATAAAACCGTTATAGACCTTGATGAATACGGAATAGATTATGTTTATCCTTTTTCAATAGAAAGCGCAACCGGCGGAGATCAGATAATCGTTTCTCCGTATGCAGTAATAAAAGGAATAAAGGTTTATGATTTGGTTGGTTTAGCATAATTCTTTGTTTTAAATACAGGTTATAAAAAGAGGCTCTTTGTCAATAGCTGGGGTAAAGAGTTAAAATGAGAAATTGAGTGCAAGCAGTTGCTATTAGGCAGCTGCTTGTTCTTTGTTTAGTTGTTTATGAAAAAATATTTCGCAACGGAATATGTAAGTCAACATTTCAAACGTTTGCTTGAATGGAATAACTTACCGCATATTCGCTTTCACGATTTACGGCACAGTTGCGCAAGTATTCTTTTATCGAGTGGGTTTACGCTCAAAGATGTGCAGGAATGGCTCGTTCATTCGGATATTACTTTGACGGCAAATATATACGGTCATTTTGATATTGAGCGAAAAAAAGCTGTTGCGGATACTATGGCAAATATACTTGCTTAATCTGTTAGAAAAAGTGTTAGACACAGTATTTTTTTATTCTGCATTTAGAGGAATAAAAAAAGAAGAACCCCGCTTAAAAAGCGAGGCTCTTGCTGGTGATCCATCGGGGATTCGAACCCCGGACACCTTGATTAAAAGTCAAGTGCTCTGCCAACTGAGCTAATGAATCGTTTGAACAGCTTTATTATTATATCAATATTCGCATGACTTGTCAAGAAAAAAATCGGGGCAATTTGAAATACTTTATGAATTTTTAAAATTAACAGTAGAAATCACGCGTGTAATGAGTTATAATAATGGCATAATTGCTTGAAAACGGAGAAGAAAAAATGCGAATTGTAATAAAAATAGGAACATCTACGCTGGCGCACCCCTCGGGACTGCTTAATATAAAGCGGGTAGAGGAGCTTTGCAAAATCATGAGCGACCTTAAAAACGCGGGAAATGAAATAATACTGGTGTCATCGGGCGCTATTGCTATGGGCGTGGGCAAGCTGTCGCTCCACGAAAAGCCGCACGATATACCCACACGTCAGGCAGCGGCGGCGGTAGGTCAGTGCGAGCTGATGTATACCTATGATAAGCTGTTTTCAGAGTATAACCACACGGTGGCGCAGATACTTATAACCGGCGATGATGTGGAGCATGAAAACCGCAGGCAGAATTTTGAAAACACGGTATTAAGGCTTCTGCAATTGGGCGTGCTGCCTATTATAAACGAGAACGACACCATTTCAACCGACGAAATAGTTATAGGCGATAACGATACCTTGGGCGCGATAGTGGCAAAGGCGGTAAATGCCGACCTATTTATACTGCTTTCGGATATAGACGGGCTTTTCACCGCAGATCCGCACAAGGATGAAAACGCGCAGCTTATAAGCGTGGTCGAGGAGATAACTCCCGAAATAGAAAAAATGACAGGCGGGGCGGGTTCTAAACTCGGCACAGGCGGCATGACCACAAAAATAAAGGCTGCCGTAACCGCAAACGCCGCGGGAATAGATATGGTAATAGCAAACGGCAAGAACCCGAAGCTGCTTTATGATATTTTGGACGGCAAAAGCGTGGGAACAAAATTTTTGGCAAAAAAGGCGTGAGAAAAAATGACAACTCTCGAAATACTTAAAAAAGCAAAAGCGCTGGAGCTTTCCTCCGCTCCGCTTACAACCGAACGGAAAAACACGGCAATCATGCTTTGTGCCGACGCTTTGTGTGAAAACACGACGGAAATTTTAGCGGCGAACGCCAAAGACGTTGAAAACGCCCGCGGCAAAATAAGCGAGGTTATGATAGACCGTCTAAGGCTTGACGAAACGCGCATTGCCGCCATGGCGGATGGGATGCGCGCGGTAGCGCAGCTCCCCGACCCTGTGGGCAGGGTGCTTGAGGATATTGAGCGGGCAGACGGGCTGGATATTAAAAAAATATCGGTGCCTATGGGCGTGGTGGCTATAATTTACGAGAGCCGCCCGAATGTCACCTCCGACGCGGCGGCGCTTTGCTTCAAATCGGGAAACATTTGTGTTTTACGCAGCGGCAAGGAGGCTTACGGCAGCGCCCGCGCAATAGTTACGGCGCTTAAAAAGGGACTTGCGGCCGCGGGTCTTTCCGAGGATTATGTAAATCTGATTGAGGATACCACGCGCGCCAGCGCAAACGAGCTTATGACGGCGGACGGGTATATTGATCTTCTTATTCCGCGCGGCGGCAAGGGGCTTATTAAAGCCTGTGTAGAAAACGCCACCGTGCCCTGCATTGAAACGGGAACGGGAATTTGCCACATTTACATTGATAAATCGGCGGATATAGAAAAGGCGCTCAAAATAGTGAATAACGCAAAGACCTCACGCCCGTCTGTTTGCAATGCGGCTGAAGTTTGCCTTGTGCATAAGGATATTGCGGAGGCATTTTTGCCGAGACTGGCGGAAATATTTAAAGACCGTGTGGAAATTCGCGGGGATGAAGCGGTTTGCAAAATTATAAACGCCGTTCCCGCCGCGGCAGAGGATTTTGATACTGAATTTTTGGATTATATAATGGCGGTTGGCATGGTAGACAGTCTTGAAGATGCCGAGCGGCATATAGCCCTGCACTCCACCCACCACAGCGATTGTATTGTAACCGAGGATATGGCGGCAGCGGCGCACTTTACCGCGCGGGTTGATTCGGCGGCGGTTTATGTAAACGCGTCAACTCGGTTTACCGATGGCGGCGAGTTTGGACTGGGCTGCGAAATGGGAATATCCACTCAAAAGCTGCACGCAAGAGGACCTATGGGGCTTTGCGAGCTTAATACTTATAAATATGTTATAAACGGAGACGGACACATAAGATAAAATCGGGGGGAAAAAATTAAAAATGTCAGAGGTTAAATTCGGATTTATAGGCACGGGAAATATGGGCTCGGCAATAGCACGGGCGGTAAGAAAATCGCTGCCCGGGCACGAGATACTTTTATCGGATAAAAACGAGGCTAAGGCGCAGTCCTTAGCAACCGAATTCGGCTGCCGCACAGCCGACACAAAAACCGTGGCGCGAGAGGCGCAATATGTAGTTCTCGGCGTAAAGCCGCAGGTTTTGCCCGCGGCGCTTGCAGAGCTTAAAGAGGAGCTTGCCGCGCGGCGCGACCGCTTTGTTATAGTAACAATGGTTGCGGGCGTACCCATAGCGCGCTACAGCGAGCTTTTGGGGCAGGAGTACCCCATAATAAGAATAATGCCGAACACGCCCGTGTCGGTCGGCGAGGGCGTTGTGGTTTTCGCTGCGTCCGATAGGGTCTTTATGGATGAAATAACCGAGTTCTGCAACTGCATGCGCCACGCGGGAACGGTTGACCGAACCGATGAAAAGCTGATAGACGCTGTCTGTGCACTGTCGGGCTGCGGACCTGCGTTTGTTTATATGTTTGCCGACGCGTTGGCATCTGCCGGCGTTGAGTGCGGACTTGCGCGTGACAAGGCAGAGGAATACGCCGTGCAGACCGTAATCGGTGCCGCGCGTTTAATGCAGGGCGGCGAAAAGCACCCGGATAAATTAAAGGACGAGGTCTGCAGCCCCGCGGGTGCTACAATAGCGGGCGTTCATTCGCTTGAAAGGGCGGCGTTCAGGGGCAGCGTTATGGACGCGATAATCGCCGCCTTCAACAAAACAAAAGGACTGTAATTTAGCTTGAAGATACTTGCAATAGGCGATGCTTGCGGCAGCCTCGGCGGCGAGGCGGTAAGAAAATGGCTGCCCACACTTAAAAAGGAAAAAAGGATTGATTTCACTGTTATTAACGGCGAAAATTCAGCAGACGGCAACGGTATAACGCGCGAGAGCGCGGAAATGCTTTTCGCCTGCGGAGCGGATGTTATAACCGGCGGCAATCACTCAATGAGAAGAAAATCGGCGTTCAGCCTGCTTGATGAAAACGACTGCGTGCTGCGTCCCGCGAATTTGGAGGGGGAGGCTGCAGGCAAGGGATATTGCCTTGCGGACCTCGGCTATACCTCGGTTGCGGTTATAAATCTTTTGGGCAGAATCTACCTTGAACGCGTTGCTGCATCCAATCCGTTTATTGCGGCGGATGAGCTGATACAAAAAGCAAGGGCTGACGGCGCTGAAATTATTATTGTGGATTTTCACGCCGAAGCAACCAGCGAAAAAAGGGCGCTCGGGTTTTATCTTGACGGTAAAATATCCGCCCTGTTCGGAACGCACACCCATGTTCAGACGGCGGATGATCAGATACTGAAAAACGGCACGGGGTATATAACAGACCTCGGAATGACAGGACCTGCCGATTCCTGTTTAGGGGTTAAAAACGAAATTATTATTGACAGACTTAAAAACGGGGGCGCGGCGCGGTTTGAGCAGGCAGACGGCAGAAAGATGCTTAACGGCTGCATTTTTGAAATTGACCGCGCAAGCGGCAAAACCGTAGATACAGAGCGGATATATATTGAAGAAAGGAATTGAGGCGTTTGAAAGGGTTTAAAGCGGCGGCGATTATTTTATCGGCTTTAATACTGCTGTGCGGCTGCCGCGCAAGGGACGAGAATACCTCCTCGTTTTCGGAGATTACGGGAACGGCTTCGTCGTCATCGGTAGGCAGGGGATATTTAACGCTTCTTTATTCCTCGGCGGACACCTTTAATCCCTACACCGCCGCGACCGATATTAACCGCCAGTTATGCCGCCTTTTATACGAGCCGCTTTTGAAGACGGATAATTCCTATAATATAAGCTATTCTTTGGCACAAAGCGCCGAGGTAAAGGGCAAGGAGTGCACCGTGAGCCTTAAAAGCCGATATTTTTCGGATGGTACGGCTCTCACTGCGGAGGATGTGGTTTATTCCTTTAATCTTGCGAAAAAGTCGAATACCGAATATGCTTACAAGCTTTATGAGGCACTTTCCGCTGCGGCGAGAGACAGTAAAACGGTGGTGATAAAGCTTGACCGTGCGGACCCGTACTTTGCAAATGTGCTTGATTTTCCTATTATTAAAAGGAATTCTGATAAGATAACCGACTCCGACGGCGTTACACACCCGCCGATAGGCTGCGGCAGATTTAAGCTTAACGAAAATTCGGACAGGCTTGTCGTGAACGAGCATGATCCCGGCAAAAACCGCGCAATCAGCGAAATAAGGCTTATAAACGCGCCCGACAGCGAGGCTGTGGGTCATTATGTGGAAATAGGCGCGGCGGATATGTATTACAGCGATATATCCGACGGCAATATTCTCCGCATGAGCGGAAAAAAGGTGAATATTAATTTGAATCACCTGATATATATGGGCGTAAACCTATCAAACGAGCAGCTTTCTCTTAATGCTTTGCGGCAGGCAATTTCATCGGGACTTGACCGAAAGGAGATATGTCGTGACGGATATTACAACAATGCTTTGCCCGCAAACGGCTTCTTCAACCCCGCTTGGGAAGCGGTAAAATCGGTTCAAAATATAAATTTACAGGCAAATAAAGAAATAACTGTTGAGAATTTAGAAGAAATAGGATATAATAAGTTAGATAGCGAGGGTGTGCGCACAAACAGCGCAGGCAAAAAGCTTAAATTCGAGCTGTTGGTCAACAAGGAAAACCGCCTTCGCGTATCTGCCGCTAAAATTATTGCAAGCAGACTTTCCGAGTACGGAATTTCCGTGAGGGTGGCGGAGAAATCCTTTGCGGATTATACCGCGGCGCTCTCGTCGGGCAATTTTCAGCTTTATCTGGCAGAGGTTGCAATAACGCCGAATATGGATATTTCAAGCCTCGTAACCGAGGGCGGCAGCGCCGCTTACGGAATAAAAACGGCGGATAAAAACAATGCGGACGGGAAAACGGAGCCGGCTGCGGATACCTCAGGCAATCAGCAGACGGAGGAAAAAAGTCTTACTGCGGCAGAGCTTGTGAACGGCTTCTACGCCGGAACAAACACCTTGGCGGATCTGGCTTCCGTTTTGCAGACCGAAATGCCGGTAATACCTATTTGCTACAGAACCGGCGTGCTTTTCTACAATGATAAGATTGAAAATGTAAATAATTCTTCATGCAGTGATATTTATTTTTCAATTGATTCATACAGTGTGGTGAGCTGAAAGCGCGTCACACAAAATCAAATTAATACAGGAGGATATGTTATGATAGCTTATGAAACAAGACTGGGAAAGATAGATATAACCGAGGCGTATCTTTCCAAGCTCATAGGTCATGAGGTGACATCCTGCTTCGGTGTTGTGGGAATGATACCCAGCAACAGCCGACAGAAAGTTTTGGGAATGCTTTCAAAGACAAAAAGAGCCGATACCGGAATTCGCGTTACGGGCAATGCCGAAACGATTTCGGTTGAACTGCATATCGTTGTGACCTACGGTATGAATATCAACGCAATTGCGGCAAGCATTACCGAAAAGGTAAAATATGCCGTTAAGGAAATCGCGGGCATAACCGTTGACCGCGTTACTATTAAGATTGACGGCATTAAGGAATAAGCCTTAAGGCTGTAAGGAGTGTTTACATTTGTTTAACGGCGATACTTTACGCGACGCTATAATTTCCGCCGCGAATAATCTTACCAACAACCGCAAGCAGATTGACGATTTGAATGTTTTCCCGGTGCCTGACGGCGATACGGGAACGAATATGTCCATGACTCTTGCGAACTCCGCAAGGGAGCTTGAAAAGCTCGCGGGCGTTTCGGCAGGAAAGGTGGCTTCGGTCAACGCCTCTGCGCTGCTCCGCGGTGCCAGAGGCAACTCGGGCGTTATTACTTCACTGCTCTTCAGAGGCTTTGCAAAGGGTCTTGACGGTGCGGAATACGCCACCGCCGAGAATATTGCGGCTGCCTTTGCCCTGGGCGTTGAAGCGGCTTACAAGGCAGTTATGAAGCCCACCGAGGGAACTATACTTACCGTGGCGCGTATCGCAAGCGAATATGCCGCCGCCGCACTGAATGAGGGAAAGGACGCACTCGGCGTTTTTGAAGCGGCTATCGAGGGTGCTGAAAAGGCGCTTGCCGAAACCCCCGAGCTTTTACCCACGCTTAAAAAAGCTGGCGTGGTAGACGCGGGCGGCAAGGGCTTTGTTACAATACTTGAGGGGATGCTCTCGGTATTTAAGGATGGGGTAATAATCCGCTCTGAAGCAACTGCAGAGGCAGAACCTGCGTCTGACAGCGGCTCTGTAAACGCCGCGGGCGAATACGAAACCGAAATAACCTTTACCTACTGCACCGAGTTTATAGTAAACCGCGACCCCGAGTGCGAAAAAGAACCGCACGAATTAAGGGCTTACCTTGAGTCGATAGGTGACTGCGTAGTGGTGGTGGATGACGAAGAGATTATTAAGGTGCACGTTCACACCGACCACCCCGGCAACGCTATTGAAAACGGTCTTACCTTCGGTCAGCTGGTTCATCTTAAAATAGAGAATATGCGCGACCAGCACGAAAGGGCAAAGCATGACGCGGAAAACGCACGCAAAAAGCCGCCGAAGAGCGCCGACCTTACCGAGACCTTTGAGCCTGTAGAGCCGACCAAGCCCGTAGGCTTCGTATCGGTTTGCGCAGGTGACGGCATTGCGGATCTGTTCAGAGATCTGGGCGTTGATACAATAGTTTCGGGCGGTCAGACAATGAACCCAAGCACCGATGATATTTTAAAAGCTATTGAGGCAACCCCCGCGGAAACGGTGTATGTTCTGCCGAACAATAAAAATATTATTATGGCAGCGGAGCAGGCTATTCCGATAAGCACCCGCAAGGTAATAGTTATTCACACCCGCACAATTCCGCAGGGTATTACCGCAATGCTTTCTTACGACCCCGAAACGGATGACGAGGCAAACGCCATAGAAATGCAGAAGGCGACCGAGCGCGTTGCGACCGGTCAGATTACCTTTGCCGCACGCGATTCCGATTTTGACGGTCATAAGATAAAGCAGGGCGAGCTGCTTTGCATGATCGGCGGTAAAATAGCATTTACCGATACCGAGCTTGACCGCAGCGTTATGAGGCTTTTAAAGCAGATGATAAAGCGCGACAGCGCTTTCCTTACCGTTATGTACGGTGAGGATGTGACCGATGAGCAGGCGGCAGCGCTTGAAGAGGAAATACGGAATAAATACGGCGCAAAGACCGAAATAACCTTTATAAAGGGCGGTCAGCCGGTTTATTACTACATTATTTCCGTTGAATAAAGGAGAAAGACTATGCTGACGGCTTCCACCGATATCAGGTTCTTAAAGGGCGTAGGTGAAAAGCGGGCAGAATTATTGCGAAAAAAGGGCATCGATACAGTCGGTGCTCTTTTGCGCTTTTATCCGCGCGCATATCTTGATTGGCAGAATATCACACCTATTTCCGAATGTCATGAGGGCGAAAATGTGTGTGTGAGAGCGGAAATCACCTCGCCCGTTAAAACGGCAAATATCCGCCGCGGCATGACCCTTTATAAATTCTCCGCCGCAGATGACAGCGGCGTGATTGAGGTCACCCTTTTTAACCGGAAGTATCTTGCCGAAAATTTAAGAGAGGGCCGCAGCTATCTGTTTTACGGGAAATTGGGCTATGGGATAACTCTCCGCCAAATGTCCTCCCCCGAAATAATGCCGGCGGAATATATGGGTATAGAACCGGTTTATGCCGCAACCGAGGGCTTAAGCTCCAAAACGATTGAAAAAATAATGAAAAACGCGCTTGTATATACCGACAGCATGCAGGACGCCATACCCGACGGTATAAGACAGAAAAACGGACTATGCGATTTTAAAACAGCGCTTAAAAGCATACATTTTCCGCTTGAAAGGCAGGCACTTGAAAGCGCAAAGCGCCGCCTTGTTTTTGAGGAGCTTTTTGTTCTGCAAACAGGGCTTTTGTTTTTAAAGCGCCGCAGAAGAGCCCTTGCGGGCTGCACGGTTAAAGAAAACCTGCTTGATGAATTTAAAAAGACCCTTTCCTTTAAGCTGACAGGCGCGCAGGAAAGGGTTATAAACGAATGTTTGTCGGATATGATGTCTCCGCGTCCCATGAACAGGCTGATACAGGGAGATGTGGGCAGCGGAAAGACCGCAGTTGCCGCCGCGCTTATGTATATATCTGCCGGTAACGGATTTCAGTCGGCATTAATGGCGCCCACAGAGCTGCTTGCCGAGCAGCACTTTAAAACGCTTTGCAAAATTACCGAAAACAGCGGTATTAAATGCGCGCTGCTTACAGGCTCGCTTACCAAAAAACAAAAGGACGAGGTAAAGACGGGGCTTAAAAGCGGTGAAATAAAGGTTGCGGTAGGCACCCACGCGCTGCTTACCGACGATGTGGAGTTTGAAAGCTTAGGGCTTGTTGTAACCGATGAGCAGCACCGCTTCGGCGTGGGTCAGCGCGGCAGGCTTTCTTCAAAGGGTAATAACCCGCATACGCTTGTTATGTCCGCCACACCCATACCGCGCACACTGGGGCTTATAATTTACGGCGACCTCGATATAAGCATAATAGACGAATACCCTGCGGGCAGGCAGAAAATCGCGACCTACTGCGTTGATTCCTCATATAACGAGCGAGTCTATAACTATATAAAAAAATTCATCGCCGAGGGGCGTCAGGCGTACATAGTCTGCCCTCTCGTAGATGAAAACGAGGCTTTGGGTATAAAATCGGCAAGCGAATATTATGAGGAATTAAGCGAAAATCAGTTTAAAGACTATACCTTAGGGCTGCTGCACGGCAAAATGAAGCCGAAGGATAAGGAAAGCGTTATGCGGCGGTTTGCCGCGGGAGAAATACAGCTGCTTATTTCAACCACCGTAATAGAGGTGGGCATAGACGTGCCTAACGCCGCCTTAATGGTAATAGAAAACGCCGAGCGTTTCGGGCTTTCGCAGCTTCACCAGCTGCGCGGCAGAATAGGCAGGGGAGAGTACAGCTCCGCCTGTATACTTATTTCGGATGTTAAATCCGGCGATACAAAGCGGCGGTTGGATGTTATTAAAAACAACACCGACGGCTTTAAAATTGCCGATGAGGATCTGAAGCTGCGCGGCCCCGGTGACTTTTTGGGCTCACGCCAGCATGGGCTGCCGGATATGAAAATTGCCGATATTTTCGCCGACCGCGAAACCCTGCACTCGGCGGGCAAGGAGGCAGAGGAGCTTTTAAGGCGCGACCCAATGCTTCACGACGCGGAAAACGCAGGACTGCGCTCTGAAATAACCGAGCTTTTTCGCAGACTTAACGGAAATTAAGAGCTTGTTTTTCACTTATTTTTTAGATTTAACCTCCGAAAGCGGGTTTGAGTCGATAGCGGATTTTATCTGCTCATCTGAAACATGGGTGTAAATTTGGGTCGTGCCGAGGTTTGCGTGACCTAAAATATCCTTAAGCACCCTTATGTCAACATGCCCGTGCCGGTACATAAGCGTGGCGGCGGTATGGCGCAGCTTGTGGGTGGAAAGCCCCCTGCCGTCAAGCCCCGCCTTTTTTATATATGAGGTCACTATATGTTCGACAGTGCGCGGGCTTATGCGCTTGCGGTTGCGGCTTATGAAAAGCGCGTTTTTACTGTCCGCCGGCAGTCCCTCATGCGGGCGAACCTCAAGGTAGCGCTTTATCGCCGTTTTGCAGGAATCATTAAGGTAGACCATACGCTCCTTATTGCCCTTACCGGTTACGGTCATAGTGCCGTCGGACGATATATCCGATAAATCAAGCCCGCAAAGCTCGGAAAGCCGCAAGCCGCAGTTTAAAAATATTGTTAAAATGCAGTAATCACGCCGCCCGTTTTCACCGTCCACCGAGTTTAAAAGCTCAAGCGAATCTTCAAGCGACAAATATTTGGGCAGCGATTGCTTTATTTTCGGTGCCTCCAAGAGGTCGGCAGGGTTACTGTCTAACCTATGCGTCTGCACCGACATATACTTAAAAAACAGGCGCAGCGTTGAGGTTTTTCGGGCGCGGGTGGCTGTGTTGTTACGAAGCTCCTCTTTGCAGTATACCATAAAGCCGTAAAGGTCGGAAACGGTGACCGAGCGCACAAGCTCTATATCTACGCCCGATATATCTATTTTATTAAACGGAATACCCGGCTGTGCTTTACCGCGGACAAGCAGCATATACCTGAAAAACGTGCGCAGATCGGAATAATACTGCTCTACCGATTTTGAGGATTTTCCCTTGATGGTTTCGTTGTAGGTTAAAAAATCACGGATAAAATCGGGGCACGCGCTTAAAATTTCCAGCCGCATATGTATCACCGCCTGTTTTGCATTATATTCTTAATATATCATTTATTTAAGGGCGTTTCAAGTATTCTTAAAGAAATCTTAATATTTTTGTGACTTTATTCTTAATAGTTTATCTGTTACAATAGGTGTGAAAGGTCGGGAGAGAATGTATAACATTTTAATTTGCGACGACGAACGCGATATTGTATCCGCTTTGAAAATTTATTTGGAGGCGGAGGGCTACGCTACCGTTGCGGCATACAACGGCAACGAGGCGGTAGAGGCGGTAAGAAATAACGCGGTGCATTTGGCGCTTATGGATATTATGATGCCCGAATGCGACGGAATCAGCGCTATGACCCAAATACGCGAAATTTCGAATATACCGGTAATTCTTCTCACCGCAAAGGGAGAGGATACCGATAAAATTTTAGGGCTTAACGTGGGTGCGGACGATTATATCACAAAGCCTTTCAACCCCGTTGAGGTTATAGCTCGGGTGCGTTCACAACTGCGGCGGTATATGCAGTTAGGCGGCGGCAACCCCCAAAAAGAGGACGGCTACACCGTGGGCGGAATAGAGCTTAACGATAAAACAAAGCAGGTTTTTGCGGAGGGTGAGGAGGTACCGCTTACTCCCACCGAGTTTGAAATTTTAAAGCTGCTTATGAAAAACGCGGGAGCGGTGTTATCCCCCAAAGAAATATACGAAAGTGTGTGGGGCGGCGATCCGTTCGGCGCGGAAAGCACGGTTGCGGTGCATATTCGCCACCTGCGCGAGAAGATAGAGATAAACCCCTCCGAGCCTAAGTATTTAAAGGTGGTTTGGGCGCACGGCTACAAGCTTGAAAAGGGTGATAAATAATGAAAAGGTTGACATACAGCCTCGCCGCAAAAACCGCGGCGGTAATTCTTTCGTTTGTGTTCGCGGTGCTGACGGCGGGCTGCGTTCTTGCCGGTGCGTTTATGTACTCCGAACGGTTTTATACCAAAACCTCCAAACAGATAGAGGAGGATAAGTACAGCGCCATTCTCTACAAAAGCGCTTATAGGATAGCCGAATATTACGGCGAGGGCAACACAGAGGCATCAAACCGTCTAACCGATATTTATTTTACCGTAACGGATATCGAAACCGGAGAAACGCTTATAAACACCTATGAAAACCAAAAATATATAGGCAAAGCGATTTTCAAAAATATGAGCGTTCATAGAACCGTTGAAAGCCCCGATGAGATTTACATTGAGGAATACATGGGCGACGTGGATATTACCGTTTACGCGGCGGAGAATTACCCGCTTTCATACAGCAATCTTTTATACCTTAAATTAACGGATTTTTTGTATCCGCTAAGGTATAGCATTATATTTATAGGTCTTCTCGCCCTGCTTTTATTTGTTTTAACTATGGTGTTTATTTATGCCGCGGCGGGCAGACAGGCGGACGGAAGCGTAAAACTTGCATTTACCGATAAAATACCCTTTGATTTGTTTACCGCTTGCATAATAGTTATAGGTATGCTGAACATTGCGATTGTGGAAAATCTTTATGCCGGCGCCGAATTTCAGCTTATTGCTTTATCGGCAATGCTCTCGTTTGATTACTTTATCGCCTTGCTTTACACCGTAAGCTTTGCGGTGCGCATTAAAGCGGGAACATTTTTAAAAAACAACGTTATATATAAGCTGCTGTGCATATTGTGGCGCGGTTTAAAAAAGGTTTTCGGGTTTTTGGGTGTTATTTTAAAAAATCTTTCGCTTGTAAAAAAAACCGTGCTTATCTGTGCGGCGGTGCTTGGCTTTGATTTGCTTGTAACAGTGATTTGCCTTTCCGCATGGGCGCTTGATTTCTTTTTGGTACTTGCTGTTCTCAATGCGGTTGCAATAGCGGTGCTTATAATATTTACCGCCGTGCAGCTGCAAAGAATTAAAAACGGCGGTGAAAAAATAGCCGAGGGGGATATTGATTATAAAATTGATACCTCGTATATGTTCCCCGAATTTCGCGAATTTTGCGGCAGCCTTAACAACATAAGCGCGGGTATGCAGAACGCGGTGGATGAAAAAATGAAAAGCGAGCGCATGCGTACCGAGCTTATAACCAATGTCTCGCACGATATTAAAACTCCGCTCACCTCAATTATAAACTATGTTGATTTGATTAAAAAGGAGCAGCCCGAAGACGAAAAAATAAAGGAATATGTAGCTGTACTCGATCGTCAATCGAGCCGCCTTAAAAAGCTGATTGAGGACTTGGTGGAGGCTTCAAAGGCGTCAAGCGGCAGCTTAAAGGTGGAGCTTTCGGAGTGTGACGCTGGCGTTTTGCTCTCGCAAACGGTGGGCGAATTTGACGAACGACTCAAAAAAGCGGAGCTTACCCCAGTGCTTACCGTTCCCGATATGCCGGTTAAAATTATGGCGGACGGGCGGCATTTGTGGCGCGTGCTTGAAAACCTTACGGGAAATGTGTGCAAATATTCTCTGCCCGGTACGCGGGTGTATATGGATTTGACCGTAAGGAACGGAAAAGCCGTTATAACCTTTAAAAATATATCGAAATATCCGCTTAATATTTCGGGCGACGAGCTTATGGAGCGCTTTGTGCGGGGCGATACCTCACGCAACACCGAGGGCAGCGGCTTGGGGCTTTCCATAGCCCGCAGTCTTACCGAATTGCAGGGCGGAGATATGAAAATAGATATTGACGGCGATCTGTTTAAAGCCACACTTAAATTTGATTTGATAAACGACCTTGAGGTTTCGGGCACAGCGTAATATAATGTATAAGACGGGGATAGGATGTACGAGGAGAATTACGGAAAACGCCGCGCATATTATGAACGGCGCAAAAAACGCAGGAGAAAAATAATAGCTAGAAGATTTTTATGCACGGCGCTTGTTGCCGCCTGCATAGTGGGCGCGGGCATAGGAATAAAGCGGCTCTTTACACGGAGCGGCGGCACGGCGGCTTTCCCGACGGCGAAGAAGACAACAGCAGCTGAAAGACTGCAAAAAATTGAAATACCCGATTTTGTAGACCCGCAGCTTATCCACGTTCACACGACTGCCAGAACAGGCATACAGCTTGAGGATATAAAGGATATTGTAATACACTATGTAGGCAACCCCGGCACCACGGCGCAGAACAACCGCGATTTTTTCGATAAGGATGAAACCGAGGTAAGCTCCCACTTTGTGGTGGGGCTGAAAGGCGAAATTATACAGTGCCTGCCGTTGTGGGAGCGCTCGGCGGCGAGCAACAACCGAAATAAGGATACTGTTTCCATAGAGGTGTGCCACCCCGACGGTACGGGAAAGTTCAACGACGCAACCTATACGTCAGTGGTAAAGCTTACCGCCTGGCTTTTAAAGGAAACGGGGCTTTCGGGGGATAATGTTATTCGTCACTACGATGTTACGGGTAAGCTTTGCCCCATTTACTATGTAAATAACCCAGATAAATGGGACGCTTTAAAAAAGGATGTGAAAACAAGCCTTGCTGAACTTAAAGAAAAATGAATCCGCACTGACCGATAAACAAAAGAAGATAATAAGTATAGCCGTAATAATAGCATTGATTGTTTTTTCGGCGGCGGTAGCCTGGTTTATAGGCAAGCCTATGATAAAGCTCGTGTCCTCAAAGGGCGCGTTTTCCGAGTGGGTAGACTCCCACGGGATATGGAGTCGCTTTATATTCATAGGTATGGTTATTTTTCAGGTGGTAATAGCCTTAGTGCCCGGCGAGCCGCTTGAAATAGGCGCGGGATATGCCTTCGGCGCGGTTGAAGGCACAATACTTGTGGTTGTGGGCATAACGCTCGGCAGCGTTATGGTTTTGGAGCTTGTGCGCAAATTCGGTGTAAAGCTGGTAGAAGTTTTTTTTGATATTGAAAAAATTAAAAAGCTTAAATTTCTGCAGGATGAAAAACGGCTCGATTTTATTACCGCCGTCGTCTTCTTTCTGCCGGGCACGCCGAAGGATCTGCTAACCTATGCCGTGGGGCTTACCGATATTAAGCTTTCAAGATTTCTGCTTATTGTGTCGGTTGCACGGTTTCCGTCGGTCATAACCTCCACTATCGGGGGCAGCGCTCTGGGAATGGCAAATTATAAGTTCGCAATTATTGTTTTCGCTCTTACGGCGGTTATAAGTCTTGCGGGGATTGCAATATATAATTATATTTGCCGTAAAAAGGGAAAAAACGAATAGGTTAAAAAATTGTAATAAATATTGACAAAAGGGGAAACCCGTGGTATGATACAGCTGTACTATTCAAGTTAGTACGGTTGGTACGATAAAAACAGGAGGCTATTATGTTAGAAACAAAAGAGCTTGTTAAAATTTATAAACCGAAAAAAGGCGTGCCGGTTACGGCGCTTAATAAAATAAGCCTTAAGTTTCCCGAAAAGGGTATGGTTTTCCTGCTCGGTAAATCGGGCAGCGGTAAATCCACACTGCTTAACGTGCTTGGCGGACTTGATAAATACGACGGCGGCGAGATAATAATTAAGGGCGTTTCCTCAAAGAATTTCAGGCAACAGCATTTCGATTCCTACAGAAACACCTATGTCGGCTTTATTTTTCAGGAATACAATGTGCTTGACGAATTTTCGGTGGGCGCAAACATAGCCCTTGCAATAGAGCTGCAGGGAAGACGGGCGTCCGACAGTGAAATAAACGATATTTTAAATCAGGTTGATTTAGAGGGCTTCGGCGCAAGAAAGCCCAACGAATTATCGGGCGGACAAAAGCAGCGTGTAGCAATAGCCCGCGCCCTTGTAAAAAAGCCCGAAATAATAATGGCAGATGAGCCCACGGGCGCGCTTGACTCGGCTACGGGCAAGCAGGTATTTGATACGCTTAAAAAGTTATCCGAAACAAAGCTTGTAATAGTTGTATCGCACGACCGCGAATTTGCCGAGCAATATGCCGACAGAATAATAGAGCTTTCCGACGGTCAGGTTATAAGCGATGTGGAGCTTGACGGCGAGGCGGAACACGCCGAAACACCCGACGGCATTGAGTTTTGCGGCAATACGGTAGAGGTGCCCGTTGGCTACCACCTCACAGAGGAAGACAGAGCCGCCATAAACGACTATATAGATAAGCTGAAATCGGGCGATTTAAAGCTTACGGTGGGTGAAAAGTCAAAAACCGCCGCGCGCTTTAAAAAGACCGATGTATCAAAAATTAAGACGGCCGACGGCTCGGGCTTTAAGCTTATAAAATCAAAGCTGCCCATGTCAAACGCCGTTAAAATAGGCGCAAGCGGACTTAAACACAAGAAAATAAGGCTTGTGATAACAATTTTGCTTTCCTGCGTTGCGTTCGGGCTTTTCGGGCTTTCCGATACCTTCGGCTCTTACAACCATGTTAATACCTGCACAAATTCGCTTATCGATTCGGGCGTTAAATCGGTTGCGGTCGCAAAATCGAAAAAGACGGGCGACTACTGGCGTGATTACGGCTACCGTTTTTCGGAAAAGGAGCTTTCCGATATATCGGCGGGCATGAATGTTAAAATGCACGGTATTTATCAGCCGCTTAAATTTAACGGAGATATATCGAGCCATACAAACCCCGAAATAAAGCTTACGGAAACCGACTACAACATTTATTACCCGGTTATAAACGGCTTTGCCACCGTAAACGACGCGGTTTTAAAGGAAATGGGCTATAAGGTACTGGCGGGTAATTTGCCCGACGGCACTAAAAATGAAATTGCCGTGAGCGATTATATTTACGAGGTGTTTAAAAAGGCGCAGTATTTTGATAATAAAACCTACAACACCGCAAAGGACGGTACCAAAACCCCCGTTTACACCAAAATCAGCACCGGCACTGATTTAATAGGCAAAAAGCTCACATTAGACGGTAAGGAATATACTGTTACCGCCGTTATAGATACAGGTTTTGATATGTCGCGTTATGCGTCGCTTACCGAGAAAAATGACCACAAAAGCAGGGCTGAACAACTGGGAGATATGATTCTTATGAATGAATTCAGCACGGAGGTGAGCTACAGCTACGCGGAAATTGCAATGGTAGGCGATGGCTGTTTGGATCAAATGATTTCCGAAAGACCTGCAATGGTACCGATAACCGAAGGATATATTTCCTTTTACGGCGATAATTTTAACGCTGACTCAAATTACCTTGCCCGTATTTCGGATATAACAAACGAAAAGGTAATTTGGATAGACGGCGAGAAAAAGACCCTCGGCGATAAGGAAATTATAGTAACCGCCGATTCGCTTTCAAACCTTTCCGATGAGTCGGACACGCGCGACGAAGAAGAAACGGTAAACGAAACAGGCGCTGCCGATTACGCAAAGCTGCTTAAAAATAAAAACACCGTTTCAATGTGGAAAAATGTATTCGGCAAGGAAAACAGCAATGAGGATATAAGCGGCTGCAAGATAGTAGGCGTTATAGATAATGTGACCGAGGGTAATAAATCAAAGCTTACCTCCACCGTTGTCTGCTCCGACGGTATTTATAACGAGCTTACCGAGGGAACGGATAAAATATACGGCTTTGCCGTGGGCACAATGCCCGAGGAAAAGAGCGCGGTGCACTCGCTTGTGGCTTACTGCTACAATGAGGACAGCGGCGTGCGCTACGCAATACAAAACTCGGTAACCTTCCAGCTTGATTCCATAAACGACGGACTTAAAGCCCTTTCAAAATACTTCTTCTGGATAGGCGTGGGCTTTGCCTTGTTTGCCGCTGTAATGCTTTCCAACTTTATAGGCACCAGCATTTCCTACAAAAAGCAGGAAATAGGAATTTTGCGCGCCATAGGCTCCCGCAGCAACGATGTTTTCAGAATATTCTTCTCGGAAAGCTTTATTATTGCCATGATAAACTTTGTTTTATCGGCAATCGGCGTATTTGCGGCTACGGTTATAATAAACAGCATTATCCGCAATGAGATGGGCGTGCTTGTAACGGTGCTGAGCTTCGGTGTTCGTCAGGTGGCTTTGCTCTTGATTGTGAGTATTTTTGTGGCGTTTGCGGCAAGCTTTTTGCCTGTTAAACGCATAGCGTCAAAACGCCCGATAGACGCCATAAGGGGCAGATAATGAAAAATATTCTTGAAATGCTTGAACATTCGGCAGAGCGCTTTCCCGAAAAAACCGTTTTTGCCGATGAAAACAAAAGCGTTACCTACGGCGAGTTTTTAAAAACGGCGCAGAGCATCGGCAGTAAAATAGCTGCGGCGGGGGTGTATAAAGCCCCCGTTGCGGTAATCGCCGAGCGCTCGGTTGAAAATTTAACCGCCATGTTCGGGGTATTATATGCCGGCTGCTTTTACACGGTAATAGACGCGGATATGCCCGCGGAACGCATAAAGGCGATATTTGAAACATTGAATCCCGCCGCGGTTTTGGTGACGGACGCGTGCAAATCCAAAATTTGTGAGATTGATTTTAAGGGCACGGTACTGTATTATAATGAGGCTGCGGCATATGCGCCGAATAAAGAGGTTCTCAGGAAAATACGGGATAATACGGTAGATACCGACCCTGCGTATGTGCTTTTTACATCCGGCTCAACAGGCGTGCCGAAGGGTGCGGTTGTAAACCACCGCAGCGTGCTTGCATATATTAAATGGTACGCCGATACTTTCAAAATAAACGAAAACACGGTTTTCGGCAGCCAGACCCCGTTTTATTTCAGTATGTCGGTATCCGACGTGTTCAGCACCGTATACGCGGGAGCGGAACTTCATATTATACCGAAAACGCTCTTTTCCTTCCCCTTAAACTTAATAAGGTTTATGAACGAAAGAAAAGTCAACACAATTTACTGGGTGCCATCGGCGCTGTCGATAGTTGCGAATTTAAAGGTGCTTGATTACATTATGCCGGAGTATCTTGAAAAGGTGCTTTTCGCGGGCGAGGTTATGCCGGTAAAGCCGCTTAATTACTGGCGGGAAAAGCTGCCGCACGCACTTTTCGCAAACCTTTTCGGGCCTACCGAAACCACTGATATTTGCACCTATTATATAGTTGACCGCAAATTTTCCGACGGCGATACCCTGCCGATAGGCAGAGCGTGCGATAACTGCGATGTGTTTGCAGTAAAAGAGGACGGCACTGCGGCAAAAATAGGCGAAGAAGGCGAGTTATACGCCCGAGGCTCGTTTTTGGCAATGGGGTATTACAAAAACCCCGAAAAAACAGCGGCGGCGTTTGTGCAGAACCCTCTGAACACCGCCTACCCCGAAACGGTTTATAAAACGGGCGATCTTGTAAAGCTGGACGAAAACGGCGAACTCATATACATTTCACGCAAGGATTTTCAAATAAAGCATATGGGCTACCGCATTGAGCTTGGCGAAATTGAGGCTGCGGCGTATGCGGCGGAGGGGCTTTCCTCTGCGGCGGTCGTATATGATAAGCAAAAGGATAAAATAATCCTTATTTACACAGGCAGGCAAAAAGACGTATCGGAGATAATGAACGCATTAAAAAGCCGACTGCCCGATTATATGCTGCCGCAAAAAATAATACGCATAAAAGCAATGCCGATAAACGCAAACGGCAAGACCGATCGTAAATGGCTTACGGCTAATTACAAAAATATCTGATGGGGAGTAATATTCGATGGAGCAGGTTATAAAAATACTGGAAGAAATAAAACCGGGAGTCGATTATTCGGTCGAGACCGACCTTATAGGGGATAAAATTCTGGATTCACTTAAAATAGTGCAGCTTGTGAGTGAACTTAATGATGAATTTGATATTGAAATAACCCCTATTGACATTGTGCCCGAGAACTTTAAAAGTGCCGAGGCAATTTACGCAATGGTTAAAAGATTAGAGGAAGAATAACCGCTATGAGCTATACCTCGTACAGCTATCTTTTGCTTTTTTTGGGCAGCGTGTTTTTATGTTACACGCTGTCGCCGAAAAAATATAAGTGGGTAGTGCTGCTTGTTTCAAGCTATATTTTTTACATGATAAACAGCGGCAAGCTGGCGGTTTTTCTTGTTATTACCACTGCGGCGGTGTATTTTGCCGGCGTGTTTATAAACAAGATAAACGACGGCTTTGCCCTTGCTAAAAAAGGGCTTGAAAAGGAAGACCGAAAAAAACTGAAAGCAAATATCGCATGGCAGAAGAAAGCAGTTGTGGTATCGGCGGTGCTTTTTGTTTTCGGCATACTGCTGGTTTTAAAATATTCGGACTTTTTCCTGCACACGGCGAAATTTTTGGCACATCTTGTGCATATTAGGGCGCATCTGCCGAAATTAAAGTTTATACTGCCGCTCGGAATATCTTACTACACTCTGCAGGCGGCGGGGTATATTATAGACGTATACCGCGGCAAATACCGCGCTACTGAAAATTTCGGAAAATTAGCCCTGTTTTTAAGCTTTTTCCCGCAGATAGTAGAGGGTCCGATAGGCAGGTACGATCTGCTTGCCGATAATCTTTATGAGGGACATTCCTTTGATTACGACCGCACCGCCTTTTCTTTACAGCGCATAGTGTGGGGACTTTTCAAAAAAATGGTCATAGCCGACCGCGCGAACATACTGGTTTCCGAGGTGTTCGGCAGTGCGGGCAAATACTCGGGCAGCGTAATACTTTTGGCGGGCGTGCTTTACACCCTGCAAATTTACGCCGAGTTTTCGGGCTGCATGGATATTGTAATTGGCAGCGGGCAGCTGTTCGGCGTTACAATGTCGGAAAACTTCTGCCGCCCGTTTTTCTCGAAATCGGTAAACGAATTTTGGCGGCGGTGGCACATAACCCTCGGTGCGTGGCTTAAGGACTATGTTTTCTATTCCGTCTCGCTTTCAAAGCCGTTTATGAAGCTCTCGCGCTTTGCAAAGGAGCATCTGAATGAATTTTTGGGATCACTCGTTCCTGCGTCCTTCGCCCTGTTTTTCACCTGGTTCGGCATAGGCTTTTGGCACGGCGCAGGCTGGAAATATATTATTTACGGGCTTTATTATTACATAATAATGATGCTCGGAATGTACGCAGAGCCGCTTATAGCGAAATTCTTTTCCGAGCTTAAAATAAAGCGTGAGTCGGCACCTTTAAATATATTCAGAATATTCAGGACTTTAATTTTGGTAATAGGCGGAATGATGCTTTTCCGTGCAGACACCGTGTGCGACTGGATATTTATGCTAAAGCGCATAGTTACCGATTTCGGCGGCGGCACATTTTTAAAGGACGCGCTGCTGTGCGGTATGGATAAGGCGGATTTTCTTATAACCGCCATAGGCGCGGCGGTAATTTTCACCGTCAGTATTTTGCAGGAAAAGGGCATTGAAATAAGGGAAAGCATAGCGCAGTGGGCATTACCCGTGCGCTGGGCGGTGTATCTGGCGCTCGTGCTTTCGGTTATAATCTTCGGCGCTTACGGCATAGGCTATGAGGCTGTGGACTTTATTTACGGACAGTTTTGAGCGTGTCGACTTTTTCGACAGACTGAGTTTTAAGAGGTAATTTTTTATGAAAAAAGGTGTTAAAAACCTTATACGCGCGGTAAGCTTTTTTGCCGTGCTTATACTTTCGGTGGTGTCGTTTTCATATATGCTTGCCCCTAAGGATAACACAAAGGAGGCAGGCATAGTAAATCCGAGTGCCCACGGCTTTTACTCCGAACCGAAAAATACAATTGACATTGCCGTTATAGGCAATTCCGATGCATACAGCGGCTTTTCGCCTATGGAGCTTTGGAAAAATTACGGCTACACGTCATATGTAAGCGGCGAGGGGCGACAGACCGTGGCGCAGGCGTATGTTATGCTGAACGATATTTTAAAATGCCACAAGCCTAAGGTGGTAATTTTAGAGACCGACGGCTTTTTTACAAAATCAAAGGTGGTGGAAAGCGCCGCGAAAATTATAAACACCTCGCTCGGCTCCTGCTTTTCGGTTTTTCAGTATCACGATCGCTGGAAAAGAGTAAAACCCGATGAGCTTTTGAAAAAGCCGCGTTTTACAGCGCACTGCGCACCCAAGGGTCAGTGGCTCAGCAACGATGTAAAGGGCTATATGGGCGGGGAGTATATGGTTAAAAGCAAAGATAAAGCGGAAATACCGCTTGCCGCAAAAACCGCGGCTAACGCCTTTATTAAAGCCTGCCGCGCAAACGGCATTAAGGTAATACTGTTAGAGCTGCCTTCGCAAAGCTCATGGAGCTACCGAAAGCACAACGCGGTAAAGGAATTTGCCGCAGCTTACGATATTCCTTTTATCGATATGAACATAGACCGCGCGCGGTTTGATTTTAACTGGAAGACCGACACGCGCGACGGCGGCAACCACCTCAACAACCGCGGCGCGAGAAAATGCACACTGTTTTTAGGAGATTATTTGAGTCGCAATTACGAGCTCACCGACCGTCGAACCGACAAGAGCTTTTCTCTTTGGAACAGGGATTATGATGAATACCGTAAAAAGGTTAAAATATGATTTGAAATAATGCAACCGCGCCGCATCCGATCAAACGGGTGCGGCGTGATGTTTTGCTGCTTAAAATTATTCCTTTGTTAAAAGCTCTATTATTTTGGAATATATACTGCTGTCGTTTAAAAAACGGTTTTTAATAAACAGCGCTTGCTCCTCGTCTCCAACAAGCAGCTTTACCGTCATAAACGGTTGACCGTTATCGATTGCCGAGCAGGTTATAAATGTTCTGCCGTCTTCCTTTGAAATTTTAATGTCGTTTTCTTTTGCATTCTTAAAGCGCGCGACCATTTTGAGCGCGGCGGTATACGCCCTGTCCCTTACACTTATTGCAAGTGAGGTTTTGAGTGTTTCGGCGATGCTTTTACCGCTTTCGGTGGCAATGTAGGTATCGTCACACTCGTCGACAAGCGAGAGCTGACCGTTTTTCAAAAGCGCGGCTATGGAATCGTTAACCTCAAAGCAGTTGGCAATACCTTCATAATGCAAAATATCGGCTAACAGTCTGCCGGGAACAGGCTCGCCTATGGATGAAATTATATAGCAGATAAGTATTCGTATATCCGCTGTGCCGAAAAGACCGCCTATGCGGGAAACTCCGGCGGCAAGTGCATCGTTTTCCATATTCGCGCCTCCTTATTTCATTCTATATCATTATAATATTATTATAGCCCCGAATCGGCAAATTTTCAAGGGAAAATTGAAAATATCCGAAAAGCGCGATAAATCTTGTAAAACGAATGTTATGGTACAATAGATAGGTAACAAAAAAAGAAGAAAATTCATCTCAAATATG